>ENA-OFCI01000982-OFCI01000982.1-metagenomes-genome-assembly--contig:-NODE-982-length-14425-cov-3.200209_pt1 | contig 14425 bp, 12 predicted proteins | sample MGYA00153391_OFCI01 | MGnify analysis MGYA00153391
GTGCTGACCAGGTCACTCGAGCACATCACCGATCGCGTTCCAGAGATCGTCGAGCTGGTCCGGGCGCTGCCTGTATCGACCGGTATCTTCGACGGCGAGCTCATCGCCTTACATCCGGATGGTCGGCCAAAGCCGTTTCAGGACACCGGTTCTCGTACTGCCAGCCGAGTCGACCCGGAGGTTGCCCGTGCGCGGACCCCGCTCACGGCATACCTCTTTGACGTCCTCCATCTGGATGGGGTCGATCTGGTCGACGAGACCAGCCGCGCACGGCGTGAGGCGCTCGAGAGAGCCGTGCCATCCACCGATCTGACGCCTCGAATTCAGGTGGACGACGTTGCCGACCTCCTCCAGCTCGACGCGGCGAACGCCTTTTTCGCCGACGCGGTGGCACAAGGGCATGAGGGGGTCGTGGTCAAGGCCGACGACGCCACCTATGACATGGGTCGCCGTGGGTCGGGCTGGGTCAAGGTCAAACCTGTGCACACCCTCGATCTGGTGATCCTGGCAGTCGAGCGCGGCAACGGTCGGCGCAGCGGTTGGCTGAGCAACATCCACCTAGGCGCACGGGACCCGCATGGACGATTCGGGCCGGAAGACGGCTATGTCATGCTCGGCAAGACGTTCAAGGGCCTCACCGACGAGATGCTGCGGTGGCAGAGCATCGAACTGCCCCGGCACGCACTCGGACCCGTCGACGGTTACGTCGTCACCCTCCGGCCAGAGGTCGTGGTGGAGATTGCCTTCGACGGGGTCCAGACCTCGACGCGCTATCCGGGCGGGCTGGCGTTGCGCTTTGCCCGAGTGGTTCGCCACCGGCCCGACAAGACGGCGAGTGAGGCCGACCCGATCGAGCTGGTGGAGGCCTTGCGCCAGTCATGATCGCTCGTGCGTGTGCACACAGTCGAATGGGTGCCGAGAAACTGCAGATTGCGGCACAGGCGTTCGCAAGGTGACGGCCTCGAGGACGTCGAGCGGTCGATCCTGGATATCAGCGTTGTCGTCAGACCGGCTCGTCCTTGGCCAGATTGGCGCGGGCCCAGATCGCCGCACTGGTGCGGTCCGTCACGCCGAGCCGGCGGAAGACATGCCCGACGTGGACCTTGACGGTTCGCTCGGTGATGCCAAGGGCGCGCCCGATCTGCTTGTTGGCCATGCCTTGGGCGACCAGCCGCAGCACCTGGAGCTCCCGAACGCTAAGGCTCTCCTGGACCGATGGCGTAGCCGAGGGCAGCAACGCACGGGCGACTCGCGGGTCCAGCGGTGCGTGCCCCAATGCTGCCGACCGGATCGCGGCGAGCAGCTCGCGGGCATCGCAGTCCTTGAGCAGGTAGCCGATGGCGCCTGCAGCAAGCGAGTCAGCCACTCGCTCCTGGTCGGCGAAGGATGTCAGCACCACCACGTTGACCTGCGGGTGCTGCTCCAGGATTCGTCGGGTTGCCTCGACCCCGCCGATGCCCGGCATGGACAGGTCCATCAGCACCACGTCCGGCAACAGATCGCGGGTCTGGGAGACCGCCTGTTCACCGCTTTCAGCCTCACCGATGATCTGAAGGTCCTCGGTCGTGGAGATCAGGGTGGCCAGCCCCGCGCGGACCATGGGGTGGTCGTCGACCAGCAGCACAGTGGTCATGGCAGTGGGATCCGCAGCTGCCATTGCGTGCCGGCTCCGGGCGCCGAGGCCAGGAGAAGCTCCCCACCGGAGCCAGCCACTACGTCCCCCAGGACCCGCAGACCGAAATGCCCCTCTTTGGGATTAGCGAGCAGGTCGGACGCATCGAATCCGACACCGTTGTCATTGATCGAAAGGACGACGTGGCGCTCCGCGCGCTCCAGGCGCACCTCGACGTCCGTGGCAGCGGCGTGCTTCGCAATGTTGTGCAAGCACTCCTGGGCGACCCGATAGACGAGTCGTTCCCCTGCCGCATCCAGCCCGACATCCGGCCCAATCTCGAGCAGCACGGCAGTCCCTCTCGACCGGAGGGTGGACACCAGGTCGTTGAGCGCCGCCTCCAGACCAGCCGTGACCAGGCTGGGGGGGGTAGATGTCCAACAGCAGGGAGCGCAACCCGCCGATGCTCGCCCGGACCGTGTCGGCCGCCGAGCGGACCTCCTCGGCCAGACCGTGCTGACCCAGCGACGTGGCGCGCTCCGCCGCGCCGGCAATGGTGAAGGAAGTTGCGGCAAGGTCCTGGACCACGCCATCGTGCAGGGCCCCGGCTATCCGGCGACGCTCCTCGGTCGACGCCTCGACCGCACGCTGCAACAGAGCCTCACGCTGGACCTGCGATCGCTGGAGACGGTTCAGCAACCGCCACAGGATCGGCATCAGCAACACGACCAGGAGCAGCAGGCTGGTGAGGGTCACTCCCGCAAAGCCCCTCCAGAGCTGCCCGGCGCGGGCCGTGACCTCGGCGTAGGGCCCATAAGTCTCAAAGAGCAGCGCTTTGCCCGACGGGGTCCGGATGGGTCGGTAGACCTGAAGCAGTTTGCCGTGGCCCTGCTCGAGACGGTTCTCCGGAGCCGTCAGGTCAGACCCGTCCGCCCGGACCACGGGATTGGTCAGGACGTCCCGCTCCTCCACGCCCAACGGGAAACGCTCGCCGATCAGAGCAGGCGCATCGGAGTAGAGGATCAGCCCCGTGGGGTCCCAGATCTTCACGCGAACAATCGAGGGCCCCAAGACGTGTTCACGGATCGCCTTGTCCATGGCAGTCACAGCCTTGGGACTACCGGTGAGGAGCCCCTCGGTCAGGGCGGGCTGCGCGACGGCATCAGCCAGCAAGTCCGCGGTCTTGGCCGCAACGGTCACCGCCTCGGCCTCGGCCAGGCGCCGGGACGCGACCCCCCCCCTCCACGAGGGCGACCGTGGCCAGGACAACCAGCGCGCCGGCAATAACCTGAACGAAGACCCGCCGAGGCTCAACCGGCGGTTCGCTCGAGCGCAGGGCAGTGCCCGCCGTGACACGGGTCCACGGCGGGCGAACGACCTGATCAATGGTCATGGGTGCCCAGCACCGTCATTCGTACCACCGTTGACGTCCACCGTCCCGCCATCATCGACCATTCCCGAACCGCTTGTGCCTACCTTGTCATCAGTGGCCTGGGTCTGGGTGCTCATCCGGCCACTCGTGCCGCTGCCGGACCGGACCTGGGTGCTCGGGCCACTCTTGTCATCGCCCGGCTCGGCATGGGTGCTCGGGCGACTCTTGTCATCACCTGGCTCGGCATGGGTGCTCGGGCCACTCTTGTCCTCACCTGGCTCGGGCCTGGGTGCTCGGGCCACTCTTGTCCTCACCTGGCTCGGCCTGGGTGCTCTGTCCTCCTACGACAGTGGCTTGTGAAGGCACCCGCACCGGGACACTCTGGGCGAAGGAAGCGTTGCCCATCAGTCCCAGGCTGGCCGGGGCGACCGCCAGGAGAGCGGCGCCTGTGATGATGATGCGCTTCATTTCGGGTCCCTCTGGTTGTGGGTCGTTGTTGCGTAGAACTATTTCTCCTCTCCCACGGGTCTGACCCGCCATTGGACTTTGGTAGTAGTACCAATGAGCCAGTAGCCATGAAAACATGCCAATACACGCCCACCGGCAATCGACCCAGCACGGAAGGTGACCGTCATGGCCGTCGCAGCCGACGACAGCATCACGTTCATGGACCATGCACACCCCGGGCGGCTGGTCTGCGCCGACTGGCTCGGTCGACGGCTGGAGGAAGGAGTGGTCGGCAACCGGGATCTCGTGGTGCTGGAGTCGGACGAGGACGTGCTGCTCTATGACACCGGCCACATCGAAGGAGCGCTCAAGGTTGACTGGCACACCGACCTCAACGACCCGGTGACCCGTGACTACATCAATGGCGAGCGTTTCGCACAGGTCCTCGGCGAACAGGGAATCGGCCGCGACACCACCGTGGTCATCTATGGCGACAAGCGCAACTGGTGGGACGCGTATGCACTGTGGGTCTTCACCCTGTTCGGCCACGAGGATGTGCGCCTGCTCGACGGAGGACGCGCCACGTGGGTAGCCGAAGGGCGAGAGATGACCCGCGACGTGCCGGCCCCGACGGCCGTGGACTACCACCTGCTCGGTTTCGACAAGGTCCGCAACGACGACGGTTCCTGGACCGAGTGGGGCAATGCCGTTTGGGTGCCTAACGAGGTCGGGGCCACATGACCACGGACCAGGGAACCTTTCCCCTTCCGGCCGCCCTGGAGGAGATCGCCGAGGACTTCGCAGCCCTGTCGGCTCGTGACCGGCTTACCTTGCTGCTCGACTTCAGTGATGGTCTTCCCGAGCTGCCTGTGAGGTACTCGGAACACGCCGAGCTGCTCGAGCGGGTCGCCGAGTGCCAGTCACCGCTGTTCCTCGTGGTCGAGGTCGACGATGCCGTGGCGTCGCTGGACGGCACCGTACACCTGTACTTCCAGGCGCCCCCGGAGGCGCCCACGACTCGCGGGTTCGCGGGGATTTTGTACGAGGGCCTCGATGGGCTGACTGTCCGCGAGGTGCTCGCCGTTCCGGACGATGCCCCCTACCGCTTCGGGCTGGCGGAGACGGTCTCCCCGTTGCGGCTGCGGGGCATGGTGGCCATGTTGAGCCGGATCAAGCGTCAGGTCCGCCTCAAGTCCGCGCGCTGACCCCTGCCTCGCCCCGGCTCGGGGCCCCTGTCAAACCCGTTCGTCTCTCGCTCTGGACCTGGCCACTTTCGTAGCCTCGGCAGTGCTGTTGGATGGGACGGTGCCTCCGCAACAGCCACCCCGCGACCTCGTGGCCGTCTGCTTCGGGAGCGATTTCTCGGCGCTTGCGGGCGAGGGCGTGAGCCGCGTTGGCAGCCACGGCGAGATCGCCAGGGAAGTTGCCCTGATGGAGGGAGATCGACACCCTCGGTGGGTGTTCTGGTCCGCTCAAGCGGAGGCAGAACCGCTGGTGCGCAACGGTATTCACGTTGACAGGTGCTGGGACATCGCCGAAGCCCATCGAATCCTGGTCGGTGGCCGGGCCGCGGACCCCGATGTGGCCTGGGCCACGGTATGCCGCCTGGGCACCGCAGATCTGCCTCGGGCCTCGGGCGGCGATCTCTTCGACTTCGCATCCGAAATTGACTCCGGTGACCAGGGTGATCCGGACAGCCCCGTTCGCTCTGATGGATACCTCCGCCCCGAAGCCCTCACCGGGACGTGGCAGAACTCGCCGGCTCGCGCACTGGCGTGGGCCCACGTTGCCTGGGATGCCGCGACACGCCAGATCGCCGCCCTCTCCCAGCTCTCAACCCGGGCCGTTAGTACGGGTCAGTCCGAGTCGGCCGCGGCGCTGCTCTGTGTGGAGCTCGCCGCGACCGGGCTCCCTGTGGACCGCCCAACCATCGAGCGGCTGATCGAAGCCTCGGCCGGACCGCGACCCGAGGACGAGGCTCATGCCGGCAAGATCCGCAGGGCGCGCGACGAACAGGTCCTTCGTCACGCCCCCGGTCGTGAGTCCTGCGATCTGCGAAACCCGTTGCAGGTGAGAGACCTTCTGGCATCGGTCGGCGTCGTGGTCCCTGACACCCGCGCCTGGCGACTCGAACCTTTCCGCGACACACACGCGCTGGTGGAGGCCTTGCTGACATGGCGCAAGGCCGAGCGAATCGCCACGACCTATGGGTACCACTGGCTCGACACGAACATCGGCCGGGACGACCGGCTGCGTGGCGCCTGGACTGCTTGTGACGGGGCTGCCGGCCGGATGACGGCGCAGAATGGGCTGCACAACCTGCCCACGCCGCTGCGGCCGGCAATCGCGGCACATCCTGGGTATGTGTTCGTGCGTTCGGACCTCGGGCAGATCGAACCACGCGTCCTTGCTGCCGTCTCAGGGGACATGGACTTCGCACGAGCCACGCAGGCTGACGACCTCTACGCACCTGTCGGTGCGGCACTGAAGGTGGAGCGGCCGGTGGCCAAGATCGCCCTTCTCGCCGCGATGTACGGTCAGACCAGCGGTACAGCAGGGGAGGCCCTCAAGGACCTCGAACGCGCCTACCCCACGGCCATGTCCTACCTCGGGCGAGCATATGACTCGGGCGTTGCATCGCGAGCGGTCCGGACCTATGGCGGGCGACGAATTCCGATGTGGGACAACCCAGTTGACGCGCCCCCGGGATCCTTGCAGTCATTGATTGCAAGCCGTGGACGATTCGCCCGCAACGCAGTCATCCAGGGCGCGGCTGCCGAGCTGTTCAAAGCCTGGGCGGCGACCGTCCGGCTCACGACACGTCACCTGGGCGGACGGATCGTTCTCTGCCTTCACGACGAGCTGCTGGTCCACGTCCCGGCCGAGAACGCGGACGAAGTAGCAGCAGCTGTCGATGCAGCGCTCATGGCCAGCGCGCGTCGCTGGACCGGCTCGAGCGCGGTCAGGTTCGTCTCAGACACCAGCGTCATCGCACGCTGGTCCGATGCCAAGGCCTGAGCGCCCCTAGGCCTCGTCGGTATGCGTCCTCAAGAACTGTTCGAACTCGGCGCCGAGCTCATCCGCGGTCGGAAGGTCACGGATGTCCGTGGCCAGGAGGCTGGGCTTCTCGCGAGCCTCCATGTAGGTGTCGTACTGGCGCTCAAGGGCCTCGACGACCTGCTTGACCTCCTCCGAGCCAGCGATCCCCTCTGAGATCTCGGCCCGGTTCAGACCTGCCGAGGCCACCAGATCCTCCGCCGGGATAGTGAGCCCGGTTGCACCCACAAAGCATTCGAGCCCGACGACGGCGGCGTCGGCAAACTGGGTCTGAGCCAGATAGTGAGGCACGTGGATCGCGAACCCCATTGCGTCCGCGTCGGACTCGCCGAGTCGCAGTTCCAGCAACGCGCTGATGCTTCCTGGCACCTCCAGCGGTCCGAAGACGGTCTCGTGCTCGCCGATCAGCCGCGGCACCGTCGCGTGGGCCGTCTTGCCGATGGGCCTGGTGTGGGGCACTGCCATCGGGATGCCGTGGATACTCACGGTGAGTGTCACACCAAGCACCTGGATCAGCTGGCGGATCGCCTTGACGACTCGCTCCCACTGGTAGTCCGGTTCGTGACCGGACAGGATCAGGAACGGCTGCCCGTCAGCATCCGTGACGCGGTACAGGAGAAGCGTCGGGTCGGAGTAGCTGGACCAGCGGTCGCGGTCGAACATCATCGTTGGGCGGCGTCCGCGGTAGTCCATCAGCTGGTCGACGTCAAAAGAGGCCACAACAGTGTGCGGGAGAGTGGCCAGCATGTGTTCGGTCATCAGTCGCTGTGTCTGGCCGGCGTCCACAAAGCCGCCGAGCGAGACCAGCAGCACCGACGCACGCAGGTCGCCCAGGGGTGCGTCTGTCTGGAACGCGTAGAGCTCGGAGGGGTCTTGCACCGCTGGTCTCCTCTTTCTGGCTGATGATCTCTGCCGTCTGGCATCGCTGGTTGGCTCTTCAGGGATTCAACACCGTCCCAAGGCCAAGGATTCCGGGCTGCCGTTCATGAGATCCCGAGGCACGTCGCGACCTCCGGACCGCCCATCTGCGCCACAACACCCGGGTCGCCGACGACGATGAGCTGATCGGTGGCCCGGGAAAGACCGACGTACAGCCGCTCGCGTGACCAGTCCGAAGCATTGTCCTCGTTGACACACAACACGACGGCACGGCGTTCCAGCCCTTTGCAGCTGAGCGCTTCACCGTAGAACACGGCGTCATCCTCCCAGAATGAACGCCAGTAGCCCTCGGGGTCGGAGTCCGACCCACGCTCGATCTCGACCGGATGGCGGGTACCGATGGTCAGGAGCATCACCTCTTGCGACTTCCACCCGGCAGCGAGCAGCCGGTCCACCTGCTCGTTGGCGGTCTCGATGGCATCGTGCGCAGTGCTGCGCACGAACTCGACCTCTGGGCCTTCACCCCCCATCAGGAGCATCCTCATGGGGGCCAGCGGGTTGAAGGTCTCGGCGATCTGTCTTGTGTTCCGAAGGTTGTGGTCCAGGATCAGTGGCACCAGTGGCACCGGAGGCGCACCGTAACGGTGGGAGATGCGCTGGTTCTCGTCCGAGTAGACAAACAAGCCACCGGTCTCCTGGTCCTTCAAGGCGCCCAAGATCGGGGCCCACCACGAGTCGGCAAAGTCCTGGGCCTCGTCGACGATCACCGCGTCGAACTGCCGTCCGTCGGGGAGACCGGCTGCCAGCCCCCGCATCAACGCCGGCAGCTCGATCTCCCAGAATTCGGACGTGTCCCGGGTGGCGGCCGAGGCGCCCCAGCTGCGACCCAGCTCGGCGAACGAGCCCACGAATGCTGGTCGATGGTTGGGGTCCCAGGTGTCCACCACTCGCTTGAAGTAGGCCGCCAGACCTCGCGAGACACAGATCAACGCCACTCGCTTCGCCTTCAGCGCCCCACGACCACGTGAGAGCTGTCTGGCCTGCGTCAGCGCCAGAACGGTCTTGCCGCTTCCAGCGCCGCCACGGACCTCCACCCTGTTGAGCAGCCGCGTGACCTGCAGCAACGAGGCCTGCTCCAAGGTGAGCCGGTCAACCTCGGCCTCCCGCTCCCGGGCGTCGGCCGAGATATCGAGCACAGGCAGGTTCCGACCATTGAGGATCTCCACGATCAGGTCGACGTCCTCAGGAGTCGGTGGGAGGTTCTCGGTCTCCTGCATGACGACCACGTCGTAGAGGCGGCCACCAAGATCGGGGATATCGCCCTTGCCGTGCACCGCCCAACGCGGACAGTCTGGCATCGAGAAGTCGTCGTGGAGGTCTGTGTTGGGCAGCGCGACCGAGTGCGCCCACCGGATCCGCTGACGTGACGAGCTACGCCAACGGGGGTCGCTCTCGACGTACTTACGGATGGCGTACTTCGTCGTGCGCGCCTGGTCCACCGGGTCGAAGGTTCGGGTGTCATTACCCGACTGACGCCACCGGCCCCCGACCACACCCACGCTGCCGCCCTTGACCTCCACGACGACGACGCCGGCTCCAGCAATGATTGCCACGATGTCAGCCTCGTGGTCCTTCACCTCATCGCTGAGCCGCAGGTTGGCCATCAGCACGTCGTCACGCCCGAGCTCTGTCTTGAGCACCTCCCAGACCTCGCGCTCCGTGGCCGTCTCGAACTTGGGGTGTGCGGGGAGCAGCCGGGGCGTCATCGGGTGGCCCGCGGCTCGCTCATCGGGCTCTCACTTCCGTGCGGGATGGCGACCATCTGTGCCTCAAACCCTTTCGACCAACATCAGATACTGCCATGCGAGTATGGCGGCGGAAAGGCTCGGGTCTGATGAAACCTGGGATGGACGACCCGCGTGGTCCATCGCCCCTTCACTGCACGCCTGAGTCCACTGATTCGGCTCACGTCCCATCCTCCACCGCGTCCATCGCCTTGTAGATCCGCTTCTCCGAAACGGACCGCGGAGTGCCCAAGGTCTGGGCGAAGAGACTGACCCTCAGCTCCTCGATCATCCACCGCAGGTCCTGCACATCAGGCCCATCACGACGCGCAAGCGGCAAGGCGGCGACCAGCACGTCATACTCCGTCTGGACCCTGGCCACTGTGGCGGCGTGCTCCGTGTCGCGAGCCACCCGCCCGGGAGCATTGTCACAGCGCAGCAGGATGCCGCGCAGGTAGCGATGGAGGTCGCGCAGCCGCGAGAGGCCTGTGTCCGCAAGGAATCCCGGATACAGAAGGGAACGCAGCTGAGCCAGCATGTCTGACTTCGCTGGAGCCATGATCGGGCTCGACATCGCCGCCAGTGCAAGCTCGGTCTGCCGCGACAGGACCAACAGAGGCTCAACGAGCTCGATGACGTCCATGACCCGCGCCACGACCTGCGAGTGCAGCATGACCAACGTCTCGTCGAACTCCTGCGGCCCGAGCACCTGGCCGCCCGGGCGCTGCGCCACGATCGAGTCGACCGCGGCGGCGAGGCAGTCCTGGAGCAGATCAGGAACACTTCCGTGTGGGCTTTGCCCCAGCGCGAGTCGTTGCGCGTTGGTCAACAAGGCCAGCACGCGCTTCCAGGGGGCTGTCGTGTTGAGCAGCAGCAGGCGTCGCACCCCGAGCCTCGTTGCCGCGTCACGTTCCTGCTTCGAGGCGAGCACCTCGACGGCGACACTGTCGCCGTGGTCCACCACCGCGGGGAACCCCTGGATGATGCGGTCGTCGACCCGCAGCTCAAAGGTTGCAGGCAAGTCGCCAAAAGTCCACTGCCGCAGATCCTTTTGCTCGACCGATGCCGCAGCTCGTTGCATGGTCTGGCGGATCTGCGGAGCCAGCTGCCGCTGCAACGCTGCCAGCTCCTTGCCCTCCCCCACAGCTTTGCCACTGCGGTCCTCCACCCGGAACGTGATCCGGAGGTGATCCGGCACGCGCGACCAGTCCCACGCGTCGGCGGGGATGCCGACGCCGGTGAGACCGCCAAGGGTGCGCCCTAGCTCATCACTGATGGCGCCCGCAAGAGGATCCGCCGACGAAAGTGCGGCAAGGGCGTGCTCCGGTGCAGGAACGAAGTTGCGACGTGTTGCCTTGGGCAGCGACTTCAGCAGGGCAGTCGCCAAGTCTTGCCGCAATCCTTTTACCTGCCAGTCGAATCCGATGTCATCTACCTGGTTGAGGACATCGAGCGGAATATGGACGGTAACACCGTCAGCAGCTGATCCCAGCTCGAACTGGTAGGTCAGGGGCAAGGTGATGCCGTTCTGCTCCCAGGTCTGCGGGTAGTCATCGGCACTGACAGCATCGGCGTCGTCGCTGACCACGAGGTCCTCGGTGAAGGTCAACAGCTCAGGCCGCGTCTGACGGGCGAGCTTCCACCAGGAGTCGAAGTGTTGCCCCGAGACGATCTCGGCCGGAAGCCTTGCGTCGTAGAAGTCGACCAGCGTCTCGTCGTCGACCAGGATGTCCCGCCGCCGGGCCCGCGCCTCCAGCTCCGTGAGCCGCCTGATCATGGCACGATTGTCATGAAAGAAGCGGTGATGTGTCTCCCAGTCCCCCTCAACCAAAGCGTTGCGGATGAACAGATCCCGTGACTCCTCGGGGTTGATCTTCGCGTAGCCAACCTTGCGGCCGACAACAAGGGGAACGCCATACAAGGTGACCTTCTCCAGGGCCACCGCAGAGCCGCGCTTCTTCTCCCAGTGAGGCTCGCTGTAGCTGCGCTTGACCAGGTGCTGGGCAAGACGCTCGATCCACGCAGGGTCGGTGCGCGCGTTGAAGCGCGCCCACAGCCGCGTGGTCTCGACCAGCTCGGCCGACATGACCCATTGCGGCTGCTTCCTGAACAGCGACGAGCCCGGTGAGATGCCGAAACGCGCCCCTCGTGCGCCGATGTACTCGCGCTTCTCCACATCACGCAGACCAATGTGGGAAAGCAGCCCCGGGAGCAGGGACTGATGGACCGCGTCGTATTCGGCTGCGGATGAGTTCTGTTGCAGGTCAAGCGATTTGCAGGCTGCCTTGAGCTGGGCATGGAGATCCTGCCATTCGCGGACCCGCAGATAGTGCAGGTACTCGCTCTTGCACAGACGGCGGAAGGCACTGCCGGACAGCTCGCGCTGCTGGTCCTTGATGTAGTTCCACAGGTTCAGGTAAGAAGCGAAGTCGCTGTGTTCGTCTGCAAACCTGCGGTGTCTCTCGTCCGCCTGCTGCTGCTTGTCCCTGGGCCGCTCGCGAGGGTCCTGGATGGAGAGAGCCGCGACGATGATGAGCACCTCGCGAAGCGCGCCATTGCCCTCAGCTTCGAGCACCATCCGAGCCAGGCGCGGGTCAAGTGGCAGCCGGGCGATCTTGCGACCGTATGCCGTGAGCCGACTGTGAGAGTCGGTGCCCCGATCGGATGCGGGCTCGATCGCCTGCAGCTCCTCCAAAAGCCTGACACCGTCGGTGATCTGGCGAGAGTCCGGCGGATCCAGAAACGGGAAGCGCTCGATGTCACCTAGTCCCAGGGAGGTCATCTGCAAGATGACGGAGGCAAGGTTGGTGCGCAGGATCTCTGGGTCGGTGAAATCAGGTCGAGCCTCGAGGTCTTCCTGCGAGTACAGCCGGATACAGATGCCGTCCGCGACGCGACCGCAGCGGCCCGCCCGCTGGCTGGCACTTGCCTGGGAGATCGGCTCGATCGGCAGGCGTTGGACCTTGGTTCGTTGGCTGTAGCGCGAGATGCGCGCCGTCCCGGTGTCCACGACATACCTGATGCCCGGCACGGTCAGGGAGGTCTCGGCAACGTTCGTCGCGAGTACGACGCGGCGACCCGTGTGATGGCCGAAGACGCGATGCTGCTCGGCGGCTGACAGGCGCGCGTAGAGCGGCAAGATCTCGGTGTGTGGCAAGGCCATCCCTGTGAGCGCATCTGCGGCGTCACGAATCTCACGCTCTCCGGAGAGGAACACCAGTATGTCGTTGCTGTCTCTTCCTGGCTGTTCGGTCCACAGCTCCTCGACGGCGTCGCAGATGGCCGTAACCTGGTCCCTGTCCTCGTCGTCAGGCATCTCGCCCACGAGCGGTCGGTAACGCACCTCGACCGGATAGGTGCGCCCGGACACCTCGATGATCGGTGCATCGTTGAAATGCTTCGAAAACCTCTGCGGGTCAATGGTTGCTGAGGTGATGATGACCTTGAGGTCGGGCCTTCGCGGCAACAGCTGCTTGAGGTACCCGAGGATGAAGTCGATGTTGAGACTGCGCTCATGGGCCTCATCGATGATGATCGTGTCGTAGCGGCGCAGATCGCGGTCACGTTGCATCTCGGCGAGGAGGATGCCGTCGGTCATCACCTTGACCAGGGTGCTGGCGCTGGAGTGATCGCTGAAGCGGACCTGGTAGCCCACCGCGGTGCCAAGCTCGGTATTCAGCTCATCGGCGATGCGTTCGGCCACGGATCTCGCGGCGATCCGTCGGGGTTGGGTATGGCCAATCAGGCCCGCGATGCCGCGGCCGAGCTCGAGACAGATCTTGGGCAGCTGGGTGGTCTTGCCGGAGCCGGTCTCGCCCGAGACGATGACGACCTGATGGTCGCGGATGGTCGCAGCGATGTCGTCCTTGCGGGCGGTGATCGGCAGGTCGACCGGGTAGGAGACCTTGGGCACCGAGGCGAGACGGCTCGCGATACGAGCAGTCCTTGCTTGCGCTGACTCGTGCGGCTTTCCTGAGGAAGGTCGTTCGCCGGCTCCGCGCCTGCGGGACGGGCGACGTCGGGGGTTTCGGGGGCGCGAGGACTCTGACGCGCTCTCGGAGGACATGGCGTTCAGGATATGCCGATGCGCGCCAGCTCGAACCTCTTGAACAGGTGTGATGGCTGCGCCCGGACGCAGCCATCACACCGTTGCGACCCTGGGGTCCTATTGGTGACCGTCGCCGCGGGCGAGCGCGGAGACGGTGTACGGCTGGGTGTTCGTGGTGAAGTCGGCGTTGACCACGAGGTATCGGTCCTCGGCGCGAGCGATGGTTGATGATCCGAGCAGGGAGGGATCGGTCAGAACCCTATCGACGCGGGCACGCGAGTCGTGTCCGGACAGCTTGAGCACCGTCACCGCAGCAGGGCTGCCGGTAACCACGAGCAGTCGGCCCTCATCAATCAGCAAACCGTCACCCGCGAGCTTTGGAGCATGGATCTTGGTGATCTTCCTCGCCGCGGTGTTGGCGGGGTCAATGCCGATACGGAACAACGTCGTGGAGAACGTATTGACGACGATGAGCTCCCGGCCACTGCTTCGCGAGACGATACCGTTGAGGTTGAACTGGCCTGCAGTGTAGGCGATCTCGGGTCCAACATTGATGCTCTTGGGCGTTCCGCTGCCCGTCCCGATCATTGAGGGGGTCAGGTGCCACAGCAAGGGACGGAAGGAGTCGGTGACGTAGACGTCGCCCTTCTCCGTGACGACGAGGTCGTTGAGGAAACCGCCGGTTCCTGTCTCAAAGCGCGCCAGGAGCGTGCCCGTTTTGATCGCGTACACATAGATGCTGCCCGTGGCTCCTCCCGCGACGAAGAGCTTGCCACCGGCCACCTTCATCCCCACGGCGGAATCTGCAGGGGCGGCAGGATCAGGGGTGATGAACGGACGCAACGTCGCGTCGCGGAGGGTCGCTCGGTAGATGGCACCCGTGCCGACGGTTCCCACGAAGAATGACTCGCTGCGGTTGTCCCAGGCCACGCCTTCAGGGTTGTTACCTGATGTCGAGGGGTCCAGCGTGAAGACCTTGGTCGCCATGGTCTTGTGGGGATTTTGGTCATCCCCTGATGCCTGGGCCAAGCCGACGGGTAGGGCTGCTGTGAGCGCGAGTGCTGCAAAAGCCACCAGGGCTGTTGTTATCCGGATCTTCACGAGTTCCTCCTGCTCGGCGTCCACCCCGCATCAGTTTCGCACGCGTCCGGCACGCGAACAAGCCTCTTGCGCGGACCCCTTGGGCGAACTTGCCGGCGACCGAGGCACGATGGGCTCGGCGTCGG
>ENA-OFCI01000984-OFCI01000984.1-metagenomes-genome-assembly--contig:-NODE-984-length-14362-cov-3.343818_pt1 | contig 14362 bp, 18 predicted proteins | sample MGYA00153391_OFCI01 | MGnify analysis MGYA00153391
CGCCACCTTTGGTTTTATCCAAATCAGATGGTGTCAGCGACGTACCTGACGCGCCTGACTTGCCATCAGTGTTAATTTTTGAAGCGTCAGTGGCTTTTTTTTCATCATCGCTGGACAGATGGTGCTCAAGGTCTGCCTCGCGCATCGAAAAGCGCTGCACGCCATCATCAACCAACATATCTGGCGTGATGCCTTTGGCCTGAATAGCGCGGCCATTTGGCGTCAAATAGCGCGCTGTAGTGAGCTTGATCGCCGTGTCCTTGGTAAGCGGCAAAATAGTTTGCACAGAGCCCTTACCAAACGACTGCGTGCCCATCACGATTGCGCGCTTATGATCCTGCAAGGCGCCCGCCACAATTTCTGAAGCAGAAGCTGTACCGTTATTAACCAACACAATTAACGGCACGGTGCGCGCAGCAGGATTTAATTTGGCTAAAGGATCTTCGCGCTTAGGGCCACGCACATAATCTTCTTTGCGGGCGCTGAATCTTAATTTAGCGTCTTCCACCCGGCCCTCGGTGTAAACCACTAAAGCATCTTTAGGCAAAAAAGCGGCTGATACAGCAACAGACGAATGCAGCAAGCCGCCCGGATCATTGCGCAAATCCAGCACCATGCCTTTCAGCGCACCGTTATTTTGTTTGTAAGCTTCATTAATGGCACGGACCATTTTTTCAGCTGTAGATTCTTCAAACTGTGCGAGACGAATATAAGCAATTCCAGGCTCAATCTCGCGTGCGCGAACACTTTGAAGCTGAATCTCGGCGCGGCGCACATTGAACACCAGCTCTTTGTTCTCGCCTTTGCGCAGAATAGTCAGGATCGCTTCAGTTCCGGATTCACCGCGCATGCGTTTAACGGCTTCAGTAAGATTCATGCCCCGCAGGCTGGAGTCATTCACCTTAACGATGTAATCGCCTGATTTGATACCGGCTTTAAAGGCGGGCGTGTCATCAATCGGTGAAATGACCTTCACCAATCCATCCTCCATGCCTACCTCGATTCCCAGGCCGCCAAATTTACCGGTAGTGACGGTCTGCATTTCCTTTACTGCATCGGCATCGAGGAAAGCTGAATGCGGATCAAGCCCGGTCAACATACCGTTAATGGCCTCCTTGATGAGGCGCTTGTCGTCTACCTCTTCAACATAATCACTCTTGATGCGGCCATAGACTTCTGACAGCATGCGCACCTCATCAATCGGCAAATTCAGCGTAGGGCTTTGTCGTTGCGCTATGGCAGAAAAATTAAGGCTTAGCGCCACCCCTACCACTGCGCCCAGACCAATCAGTCCGGCTGCTTTCAGCTTCGCGGTGACCGGTTTAGGTGCAGGCTTGGCGACAGGAATTAATTTGTTTTTTTCTGCTTCGTTCATTATTTACCTCGAAATAAAATCGTCTTGTTTTGTTGCATAAAAAATGTGATTCAAGCGATACCGCAAACAGTGTTGGCATGGTTACGGATCAAAATTCATTTGCCGACCCATTTCATGGGATCAAATGGCTTACCGTCTTGGCGCAATTCAAAATATACACCTGATTCTGCGGCGCCTCCGGTTGATCCGACAGACGCGATGGACTCTCCACTCTGCACAGTTTCGCCCACGGTTTTTAGCAAACTTTCATTATGTCCATAAAGACTTAAATAACCATTACCGTGATCCAAAATCAATAAATTTCCGTACCCGCGCAGCCAGTCTGCGTACACCACATTACCGTCTGCGACCGCGTGCACCGGCTGACCTGGCGTGGATTTAATAAACAGCCCCTTCCAGGTGACCCCACTATCTTCCCTTGGAGTGCCAAACCGCGCCGCAAGTTCACCCAACGTCGGTAACTTTAATTTACCCTGAAGACTTTTAAACGCGCGGCCCACAAAGCTTGCATCTGCCACACTATCTACGGCTTGCCCAGGCTGACGGATGCGTGACGAAGCATTGTCATCGCTACTTTTGTCTCTATTTTTGTCTTTACTTTTATCCCTAGCCTTGTCTTTGCTCAGGTCTCTGTTTTTTTCTGCCGGTTTACGCAATAAGGCTTTAGCAAGCTGATCAACCAAACGTGTAAGGCGATCTTCATCGCGTTTAAGACGCCCTATCTCAAGGCGACTTTTTGAAATATCTGTGGCTATGCGGTTTAGCACTTTTTGCCGTTGCATTCGCTCAGTTTCAATCACGTTTTTAGCACTTTTTTGTTCGTCAGCATTGACGATCAGCGCATCCTTTTTGGATTTGGCTGCCGACTCCAGATCGGCTAGCGCCACCAACATCGTTTTTAGTTTGGCAATCATCGCAGCGCGATTTTTCGAAACATACCCCCCGTATTGCAAATGGCGCTCCACCACTGACACATCTTGCCCATCCAGCACCAGCCTTAGTTGATCCGTATTGCCGTACATATATTGATGACGGATCAGGCCATCCAATAAATCCTGTTGCCCGGCCACATCTGAACGAGTAGCCAAAATACGCTTCTGGGTATCAGACAATGCTTCTGTGATTTTGCCCTGTTCGCGCCCTAATTCCACCAACGCACGATTCACTTCGCTGATCGCTTTTTCGCTCGACTTGAGCTGGTCAGCTACTTCAGTACGCGACTCTTCGCTTTTTGATAAATCCTGTTTGAGTTTGTCGATACGCGCGCGCAATTCATGAAGGCGCTGTTTTTCTGCTTCGGCGGCTGTTTTTTGCGCGCTGTTTTGAGCATAAGCCGACGACATAAATAATAGCCATAGCAACCCCAACACCCCCAACGCCCCCAGCCCCAGCACCTCACGCCAGCGAGTATTCAATGCCCGGCCTTACCCTGCGCAGCCACCCCCGCCTGCGCCATCGCCACTGCGGCCTGATCACCTAAATAATAGCTGCGAATGGGTTTTAAATCATCGGTTAATTCGTAAACCAACGGCACAGCCGTCGGGATATTGAGGCCCACAATATCGCTATCTGAAACCTGATCCAGATGCTTGATTAACGCCCGCAAACTATTACCATGCGCAGCAATAATAACGTTCTTGCCCGCACGAATCTGCGGCGCAATAACCATTTGCCAATACGGCACTACCCGCAGCACCGTATCTTTCAAACACTCCGTCTGTGGCAGCTCTTCCGAAAGCAAACTTCGATACCGGCTATCGAACGACGGGTGGCGCTGGTCGTTCAACGCCAATGCAGGCGGCGGCACATCGTAGGAACGACGCCACAGATGAACCTGCTCTTCACCAAATTTTGCCGCCGTTTCAGTCTTGTTAAGCCCCTGAAGTGCGCCATAGTGGCGTTCATTCAACCGCCAATGCTTAATCACCGGAATCCAGCGCCGATCCAGCACTTCCTGAGTTAGCCATAAGGTACGAATGGCACGCGTCAAAAGCGAGGTGTAGGCCATATCAAAATCAAGCCCCGCGGCTTGCAGTAGCTTGCCTGCATGTCTGGCCTCGTCAACGCCTTTATCAGTCAAATCGACATCAACCCAGCCGGTAAACCGGTTTTCCAGATTCCATTGGCTCTCACCGTGGCGCATCAAAACAAGCTTTTTCATAAAATAAGGGTTTTTAAATTGAATCTAGGGTGGCTGGGCTAAAAATGAATCGGCTGCATAACTTGATTGTCTGCGGCTCATCCCGATGTAATCTGCTAGTCCTGACAGGATAAGCAAGAAAATGGGACAGGCGGTGCGTTTTCTCGGTAAAATATCAGGTTTTCATAAATCGTTTCTAAATAAGTTGTGATTAATACAAAAAATGAAAGTGCTGGCAACGATCTTTGCAGCATTATTTTTAGACTAGTTTGGGCTTCGTCATACCTTGTATCCAGTACGTACCTATTAACCCAAACCCAAATCCTAACTCTGCCGCTGCCCTGCTTCTGCAAGCGGCGTTTCATAGAAATGTTGAATATTCATGTCTGATTTTATTTCACAAAATATCATGTTGGTGGTTCTATTTTTTGCCAGCGGCGCCATGCTTCTTTGGCCGACCATTGCCAAGCTTGTTGGCGGCAGCAAGGAAGTGGGCACGCTGGAGACAACTCGCCTCATGAATGGGGGCAATGCGCTAGTTCTTGATATTCGCGATAACGGCGAATTCAATAATGGTCGCATTCCAAAATCCAAAAATATCCCGCTCGCTGAAATTACCAAGCGAATGGATGAAATTGCCAAATTCAAAGACAAGCCGGTGATTGTCACCTGCGGCACCAACGCGCGCGCGGCGGCAGCTTCCCGGGCTTTGAAAGCGAACGGCTTTACCGATGTCTATGCCTTGCGAGGTGGTTTTGGCGCATGGCAACAAGCGAGCTTGCCCGTTGAGAAATAACAAACGAATGAAATAGTGAGCGTCATGATGTCCAAAGTTACGATGTACTCCACCGCAGTTTGCCCATTTTGTATCAATGCCGAGCGTTTGCTGAAATCGAAAGGCGTCACCGAAATCGATAAAATTCGTATCGACCTCGATCCCGCCAAACGCGATGAAATGATGGCCAAAACAGGGCGTCGTACTGTGCCCCAGATTTACATCGGCGAGCAGCATATTGGTGGCTTTGATGATCTTGCGGCACTCGACAGAGCGGGCGGATTAACACCGCTGCTGCAAAGTTAATACGCTGAACCCGTTGTAAATATCCACAAATTTTATTTGAAACACGCTTTACTTTATAGGGAAACTTGAAATGACCGATGTAGCCGCAACACCAGCCGCCACCGAAATCCAGCCAACTTACGCGATTGAAAAAATTTACGTTAAAGACCTGTCGCTTGAAGTTCCCAATGCACCTCAAATCTTCCTTGAGCGCGAGGCACCACAGGTTGATGTGCAATTGCATCACACCTCAAAAAGCGTGGACGATGGCATCTATCAAACTGAACTAACCGTTACCGTCACCGCAAAAATTGGCGACAAAACCATGTTTCTGGTTGAGTGCTGTCAAGCCGGCATTTTTGCGATTCGCAATGTGCCTAATCAGGACATGGAACCTATCCTTGGCATTGGCAATCCGAATATTCTGTACCCGTATGCGCGTGAATCCATATCCGACGCCATTGTGCGCGCAGGTTTTCCGCCGGTGTTATTAAATCCGGTGAATTTTGAAGCCTTGTTCCAGGCCCAAAAAGAACAAGAAGCACAGCAAGCAGCAACCCCTGCTGTTACTCACTAAACGCATCCATATGAGCATCAGCACGATGAAAAACGCCGCCACTCTTGTGGCGGCGTTTTGTTTTGTATTTTGCTTTGTAAGCGGCCACCTTTGGGCGCAACCATCGGCGTCACCCGCCTCAGCTGCTGTCGCGATTGCGCAGTACGCATCCATTGGTGAAAAGCCCGCAATTGTGTTCGATGCGCCGTCCATCAAGGCGCAAAAAACTTATATTCTGTCGCGTCAGCAGCCGGTAGAAATACTTGTCAAACTCGATAAGTGGGTAAAGATTCGCGATGCTGACAACACCATTGGCTGGGTCGAAAGAGGTGTGATTGACAGCAGACGACATACCCAAGTAAATACTTCAGTTGCAGATATTCGAAATATGCCAAACCCCGCGTCCAGCCTTGTGTTTGAGGCACAACGCGCGGTGATTTTAGAAGTCACTGGCCCGGCTGCAGAAGGCTGGTTGCCCGTGCGCCACCGCGACGGACAAGCGGGTTTTGTGCGCAAAAGTCAGGTGTGGGGCGAGTAGATGCAGCAGGGCACCAAATTAATGACGGCATCCAGCGCGACATGAATATTGTCGTTCTCGGTGCGGGCGCTTGGGGCACGGCGCTGGGCATCACCTTGGCAGCACAACACCAAACCAGGTTATGGGGCCGTAACCGCGAGCAGCTGCTTGAGGTTGCCCGCACCCGTGTCAATCCGCATGCGCTGCCGGGCATCACCCTACCACCCGCGCTTGAGATTAAAACTGAACTTGCCGAGGCGCTCACCGGTGCCGATTTTGTTTTGATTGCAACTTCAACGGCCGGCTTATCGTCCACCGCCCATGCGGTACACGCCTTGCAACCGCGACTGCCCATTATCTGGGCATGCAAAGGATTCGAAAAACAAAGCGGAAAATTGCCGCATGAAATTATCGGCGCGCTGTTAACTGATGGCGCGAGCACCGCTGAAAAGCAGTGCGCAAGATACGGTGTACTTTCCGGCCCCAGCTTTGCCATGGAAGTCGCCAAGGGCCTGCCGACCGCACTCACACTGGCCTGCAATGATTTCACCTTCGCGCAAGAGTTGGCTGCCAAGCTCAGCGGCAATCCACTCAGAGTTTATTCAAATGCTGACGTGATCGGCGTGGAATTAGGCGGCGCGTTAAAAAACGTGATGGCGATTGCGGCGGGCCTGAGTGACGGCATGCAGCTTGGCATGAACGCACGCGCGGCGCTGATCACACGCGGCTTGGCTGAAATGGTGCGGCTCGGTGTGACCATGGGTGGTAAAGCGGAAACATTTATGGGCTTGACAGGGCTCGGCGATCTGATTTTGACCGCGACCGGCAGCCTCTCACGCAATCGTAGCGTGGGGGTTGCACTTGCCGAGGGCAAAACATTGGAGCAAATTTTGGCCGAGCTGGGCCAAGTTGCCGAGGGCGTGAACTCGGCTGCGACCGCGCTTGCGCTGGCCAAGCAATACCGCGTCGATATGCCGATCACAGAAGCCGTATGCGCGCTGCTGTTCGAAAACGCTGACCCGCGCCAGATTGTAAAGCTGCTTCTGTCCAGAGAAACGCGGGCTGAATAATCTTCGGTCATGAGTGAACGCACCCGCCGTAGCCGGATCAGATCACACATACGCATTAGTCATCTTTTAACACTCAACCCGTAAAGCATTTTAAGTCTCATGCTGCACATCGTCTGGCTCAAACGTGATCTTCGTTTAAATGACCACGCGCCGCTCGCTTTCGCCGCCTCACGCGGGCCACTGTTAATGCTTTATGTAGTGGAACCCGAGGTTTTTGAAGCGGCTGATTTCGCGCCACAGCATTGGGGCTTTATTCGTGAATCGCTGCTTGAGTTGCGAAATAGTCTGCAGCCATATCGGCTACGCCTACTGGTTCGTCATGGCGAAATGATTGCCGTTCTTACGGCACTCAAACATGAGCTCGGCAGTTTCTCATTGGTCAGCCACCAGGAAACTGGCAACGATATTACCTACCAGCGCGATCTTCGCGTCGGGGCTTGGTGTCGCGAACAGGGCACACCGTGGCGAGAATTTAGACAGCACGGTGTGATCCGGGGTCTGAGTGATCGCAATCGTTGGGCGGCGCGATGGGACGCGCAAATGAGCGAGCCGATCATCGACGAGACTCCGCTGGCGGCTGCGTGCATCGCGCTACCAACGCGGCACCTGGCCGGCATCGAAGACTTGGACCTCATCGCCTCTTTGATCAATTTCCGTGAGGCCGATAAAGTCGATAAAGCCAACCGGCAACGCGGCGGGCGTTCAAGCGGTATCGATTTACTGCGCTCATTCCTGGATGATCGCGGCCAGAATTATCGTTCTGCCATGTCGTCACCGCTGAGCGCTGCCGACGAATGCTCGCGGCTTTCCGCTCACTTTGCCTACGGCACGGTCTCGATTCGCGAAGCGGCACACGCACTATGGGCGAAACGCACTGCAGTGCTGGCCATGCCGGTAGCAGAGCGCCCTGCCAACCTGCTGTCTGCGCTCAAATCATTCGAAGCGCGCCTGCATTGGCATTGCCACTTTATGCAAAAACTGGAGAGTGAACCCGCGATCGAATTTTATAACGTTCATCGCGGATTTGACGGCGTCCGCAACGAAGGGGCGCTAACAGCCGATGAAACCGCAAAATTCAGCGCCTGGAAAATGGGCGAAACCGGGTACCCGATGATCGATGCATGCATGAAGATGCTGCACGCCATGGGCTGGATCAATTTTCGGATGCGCGCCATGCTGGTCAGTTTTGCGTCATATGAGTTATGGCTGCATTGGCGACACACCGGCGTCTATCTCGCCACCCAATTTCTGGATTACGAACCCGGCATTCATTATCCGCAACTGCAAATGCAATCAGGCGTGACCGGCATTAACACCATTCGCATTTACAACCCGATCAAGCAGGCACGCGATCAAGACCCTGCCGGTATCTTTGTACGCCGCTGGCTACCTGCATTGGATCGGGTGCCCCTTGAATATATCTTTGAGCCCTGGACGATGCCGACAGCACTTCAAAACCATGTTGGCTGCATCATCGGCCAACACTATCCTGCACCGATTGTTGACCACGCGCTGTCGGCTAAATTCGCTCGCGACACCTTGTGGGCGCTGCGCAAAAAATCGAGCGTACAGCAGGAAGCCCGAAAAGTTTATAACAAGCATGGCAGCCGCAATCCGGCGCGGGAAGGCCGACCCAAACGAATTAGGTCAGCCGTGCATCCGCCCCTGCCCCCGCTCTCACCACCAATCGATACGCAACTATCGTTTGGCTTTGATTAAGCGCGACCAATGGTTTCATCGCCAGCTACCCATCCACACAACGCATGGCTAAAAATTTGATTTTCAGTGTGTTTAGCCGCACAGCAACATTCGCCGTACAATCTGCAAAATTGTTTTGTTCACCCACTGGAGAACCCTGATGCCCGAGAAGCCTGCCGCCAAGAAAATTGCCGCACCCGCACCAAAAAAATCTACCGCATCCAAAGCCCCCAAAACTAAACGAAGCGCCGAGCAACGCATCGAAAACGCAGCGGCTGTGCTGGCAACTATTTCGGCTTCGCAAAAAGCCGAAGTGCTGATCGAGGCGCTGCCTTATATTCAGCGTTTTTGGGACAAAAATATCGTCGTCAAATACGGCGGCAATGCCATGATCGACAGCGCCCTGCAGGAAGACTTTGCGGAAGACATCACGCTGCTCAAGCTGATCGGCATGAACCCGGTCGTGGTGCACGGCGGCGGCCCGCAGATCAACAGCCTGCTATCAAAAATTGGTAAAGAGGGCCAGTTCATTCAAGGCATGCGCGTTACCGATGACGAAACCCTTGATGTCGTTGAAATGGTGCTGGGCGGGTTGGTTAATCAGGAAATCGTAACCCTGATCAACAAGGCGGGCGGCAAAGCAGTGGGCTTGACTGGCAAGGACGGCAATTTTATACATGCGCGACGCATGACCATTGCTTCAAAAGAAGACAAGCGTAAAAAAATTGACATTGGGCTCGTCGGCGAAGTGGTGAAGATTGACACCGCGATTATTGATCTGCTGGATACCGAAGATTTTATTCCCGTAATCGCGCCACTGGGCGTGGATGAATTTGGCACCGCCTATAACATCAACGCGGACGTGGTCGCGGGCAAAATTGCGATTGCATTGCAAGCTGAAAAACTCATTTTGCTGACCAACACCAAAGGCGTACTCGACAAAAAAGGCAATATCCTAACCGGCCTCAATGCAACGATGGTGAACGCGCTCATTGCCAATGGCACCATCTCCGGCGGCATGATGCCCAAAGTTGAATGCGCACTCGATGCGGTCAAAAATGGGGTGAAGACCGCACACATTATTGATGGCCGTGTCTCGCATGCCTTGTTGCTGGAGGTGCTCACCAGCGAAGGGGTTGGCACCCTGATTCGCGGCGCATCGGCGAACCGGGCGGGGCGATAGAATTTATCACGCCTTATGATAAATAGTGTGAGCGATATTCGTGGTGGCTGCTTGTGTGGCAGCGTCACCTATGAAATCACAGGGCCGATTCACACTATCGAAAATTGCCATTGCCAAATGTGTCGCAAGGCGCATGGCGCGGCATTCTCCACCAATGGCGTTGTGGCTGGCGCTGATTTTAAAATTAAGACCGGCGCAGAATGCATCACCGCATATGCATCGTCGCCGCGGCGGCTGAAATGTTTTTGCAGCCGCTGCGGATCGCCGCTTTTTATTCGTCGCCAAAATGAAACCGGCAGTGATGATGCGAGCGTTGTGGTGACATTGGGCACACTGAACCACTACATAGGCAGTGGTGCAACTCGCCATGTGTTCGTCGATTCGAAAGCTGAGTGGCATCACATTGCCGACGACCTTCCGCAATATCGAATCTATCCGGGCTATGAGCCTGCGTGAGTCTTTATACTCGCAGAAAACCTTTCTTAACACTGCATAAATACCCGGCAGCAAAGCAAAAAACAATCAAGGCACCATGACCTTTACCACTTGGCTTACTTACTTCATCGCCACGCTCATTCTGTGTATTTCACCCGGCCCCGGCGCACTTGCCAGCATGTCAGCCGGCATGAAATACGGCTGGGCGCGCGGCATGTGGAATTGTCTTGGGATGCAGGTCGCGATTATATTGCACGCCACCATCATCGGGCTGGGGCTCGGGGCCGTGCTGATGGCGAGTGAAGATATTTTCACCGCCATGAAATGGTGTGGCGCACTGTATCTAATTTATCTGGGCGTGCAAAAGTGGCGCGAAAAGCCGGTGTCATTCGCGACCATTGATGCCCATGCAGAATTCAAAGATACATCACGGCGCGGTATCTTTATGCAAGGCTTCTGGGTCGATCTCACCAACCCCAAAGGGCTGATATTTTTGTTGGCCGTGTTGCCACAGTTTGTTGATCCCGCCAAACCCACCGCCCTGCAATACATTATTCTCACGGCAACACTGGTCGTAACTGATCTTATCGTTATGGCCTGCTACACCGCGCTCGCATCAAAGGTGTTGCGGCTATTAAAAAAGCCAAGCCAGATGAAAATGACCAATCGTATTTTAGGCAGCCTGTTCATCGCAGCAGGCGGCGCTTTAGCGGTATTTAGGAGGGGCAGTTAGCGATAAATTTATTAACGCGACGCCATAAAACTCTAATATCCACGGCTGTTTTAAGCCATTTTTGGCTCAAACACCCCGCCCAGCATAGAGTTTAAAAAATTGAAAGTTTTATTGATCCGGCGATTAAATATGTTGAGCGCTGATCCAGCGAGCTCCCTCTCTCTCCCTTGACGGGAGAGAGGTTGGAGAGAGGGTGTTCGCCAAATATTCATCCTATTTATTCGCCGCATCTATAAAACTTGTTGTTCGCCCTAAGCTTGATCGTTGGGTAGCTTTGCAACCACCTGAGTTAATTGATTAGAGAGAATTTCGACCAAGCTCATCACGGCTGGATTTTTCGGTCGCGAAAGGTTCTCTTTTTATTCTTAGTAGTCGCCAACAGTTCGCAGACGTCGTTCGCATCGCAGTAGGGCTTTCTGCATTCGCACCAGAAACTGTCGCATTGAAGCAGGGCGCATCATGCTCAAGCGAATTTGATGCATCGTTATCGGCGGCTTGTGAATGATTAGGTTGTGTACGACAATACGGCAATCAAAACCTAGGGTGTTTCGGCAAATGAGCATCTACTCGTTGTAATTCACACAGAGCGCAAAACGAGCGTCAGAATCATCAGTGCCAGAAAGGCGACGAAATATGAAAAAGACATCTACGAACAAGGCTGATCAAGACATCCCCGTGCTGAAACGTGAGCAGCTAGGCAAGGGCGTCCGTGGCAAATACTTTCAGCAATACACACAACAGAGCAATGTTGTTGTACTGAAACCCGAAATCATGAAGGTATTCCCGACTTCGGAAGCGGTTAACAAAGCGTTGGCTAGCATGCTCGCTTTCAGCGAGGAGACGCAGTCGCTCCTCGTGGTGAAGGGCGCGAAGGGTCCGCGGAGAAAAGCGGCTTGAGCCCGCTGCGTGCTAGAAGTGCAAGCCTTGCCCCTTTGACTACCACCGCATGGGCGGACAAATACGACGGCCGCATTCATGGCACACCGTATCGCAACGTCACCCTCGCGATGAATGAACCGATGGGCATGATCGGCATGCTGATGCCCGATGACCATCCGCTACTCGCGCTCGCCACACTCGCCGGCACCGCACTCGCGATGGGCAACGCCATGGTGGTGGTGCCTTCGCCCAAACATCCGCTCACGGCAACAGACCTCTACCAAGTACTCGAAACCTCAGACGTGCCACACGGCACGTTCAACATCGTCACCGGTGAACGTGACGAGCTGGCCAAGACACTGAGCGAACACGACGACGTGGATGCAGTTTGGTATTTTGATAACAGCGCAGGCAGCAGCGAAGGACAAACCGCTGTGCAAAAAGCGAGCGCCGGAAACATGAAACGCACTTGGGTACGGGGTGCTGCGGGTGAATTGCCGAGCGTGAATGAAGTGCTGCCGGGTATTGACGAAGTGCTGCGCCAGGCGACGCAGGTGAAGAATGTTTGGGTGCCGTATGGGGCTTAAGCGAAAGAGTATGGCTGCCGTGCATGCGATAAGCGACGCTCTCAAAACTGTCGCCCCGGCGAAGGCCGGGGTCCAAGTTCGCTTTTCATTGCGCTGATGCCCAAACCCCGCCTCGTCATCCTAGCAGGCCCCAACGGCGCAGGAAAGACTACCTCCGCCAAGTATCTTCTGCGAGACTCACTCAAACTGCGCGAGTTTGTAAACGCAGACACCGTCGCAGCAGGGCTTTCCGGGTTTGCTCCTGAGACTGTCGCGATCGAAGCGGGCCGAATTGTTTTGAAGCGCATCAACGCACTTATCGAACTGCGGAGTAGCTTTGCCTTCGAGACGACGCTTTCAAGCAAGTCGCTAGCGCGGATACTGGAAAAGGCCACGATCGCGGGCTACAAGATAGACTTGATCTACCTCGCACTGCCAAGCGCGAAGTTGGCGGTTGAGCGGGTTGCGGCGCGGGTGAAACTTGGCGGACACGACATCCCACAGGCAACCATCGTGCGTCGTTTCCACCGTAGCTTGTTTAACCTCGTTACCCGCTATATCCCGCTTGTACACAGATGGAAAGTGTTCGACAATTACCATATTCCGCCAGAGCTACTCGCCTCTGGTACACGACGCAATACAACAGTCCTAGTGGAGCAAAAATGGCAAACGCTCAACAAACTCGCAAAAAAACCATAAGTGCCACTACGGCGGAGGACGCACGCGTGCTGGAAGCACTGAAGCAGGCTTCGAAAGAAGCGAAGCGTGTGGCAGACGCGAACAAGCTGCCGTTTATCGCTGGCAGAAAACAATCGTGGTCTGTCCCTAAATAGTGCTCAAATAGCGCATCAAGCAAACCCAAAGGCGAGCCATGAAAAGCGTACACATCTCTACCGATCCACAACGCATGAGCGGCACGCCGTGTTTCGTTGGCACGCGTGTGCCCGTGAAATCGCTCTTCGATTACCTAGAAGCTGGTGATAGCTTAGAAGTCTTCTTGGAACAGTTCCCGACGGTAAGCCGCGAGACAGCCATTGCCGTGTTGGAAGAGAGTCGGCAGGCGCTGCTCGCAGCGTAGTGACCACCACGATGCGTGTGCTACTTGATGAGTCCGTACCAAAAGCGTTCGGATTTTCGCTAGCACCGCATTTCGTCCGCACAGCGCAAGCTGCGGGGTTTGGCGGGCTACTCAATGGCGAGCTGCTTGCAGCGTTGAAAGCTGCCGACTATGAAGTTTTGATCACGTTCGATCAGAACTTACCGTATCAGCAAAATGCAAACTTGCCTGTGCCGGTCGTCGTACTGAGAGCCAAGAACAATCGCATCGAGACCGCTTTGCGTTTTGTGCCGGAAGTACTTGCGCTCCTCGCCGCGCCGTTAAAGCCGGGTGTGATCGTGCTTGATGTCGATAGGTAACCACTTGCGCCACTTTTGAGCGCTTGTGGATGATTGGATTGTGTACGACAATTCGGCAATCAAAACGCCCACGCTGGTCGCGCAGGGTAGTGATAAGAACGAAACGATTTTTGAGGAACGGAAATGGCAAAGACTCCAGAAGCTCGCAATGGTCAACGCAAAGTAACCGCGCCAACGGAGCCGCAAATTCGTGCGGCGATGGGAAAAGCGATTCGTGAAGTGAAGCGAGATGCGGTGGCTAGGAATGTCAAGCTCGCGGTAACGTCAGACAAATCGTGGTCTGTCCCCAAATAGTTCCCCACAAATTAAGTTAGACGGCATGGTGTCCACCTATCAACGCCCAGTAACTCCAGCGGAACTATCGCCAGCTATTCTTTCGCTTTGCGAAGAGTTGGTCGAGGGCGCTCAGCCCATATATGTGGATGTCGAAGCAATTCCAAACGCACCAAGCGACGAGTGCTTTGTCCTTGTTCCGGAGAGAGTAAGAAGGCAAGGTGAACATCTTGTTTCAGGTTGGTCGATTTGGGAGTGGCCCTCACTGTTTGTTGAGGCGGAGTTTCACGTTGTGTGGAAAGACTCGGCCGGAACCTTGCGCGACGTGACACCGAAGAAAACGCCCATACAGAGGATCTTGTTTTTGAGCGATCCTTCTCGCACATATGAAGGACGCCAAGTAAACAACGTTAGACGAGCTATCTCACGAGACGCGACCGTGCGAGATTTTCTCCGGGCTT
>ENA-OFCI01000985-OFCI01000985.1-metagenomes-genome-assembly--contig:-NODE-985-length-14354-cov-25.969578_pt1 | contig 14354 bp, 13 predicted proteins | sample MGYA00153391_OFCI01 | MGnify analysis MGYA00153391
TTAGACACAGTGGTTTCTTCAAGAGCTACAACTAAGCAACTACTACCAGAAGCCTTCATCAGTCGTTCTCCTTAATAATGAAATAACTAGTAAGCAGTTGATTAAGATATTTAACTGCCATCCGCAAGTCTAACTTTAAAATTAACTAGCTGTCAATCAATTTAATAATCTAATAATCTCACCTTGACGATCGCATGATAGACTTCAAAAACTACCCCTGTTAAGGTGATCATATGTACTACTGTTGATTTACAAGGGTTCCAACGATCGCCCTCCAAAATCAACAGTTCAGAATTGGCATCAAATTAATTTTTTGATTAGCAAATAATCTTATCGAAGCCTGAAACGTACATTTTACGTTGAGGAAATCGGCAAAACTCTAGTACAAACGGTCACCTTAACAGGGGTAACTCCAAGAACTTAACCTATTGATAGGTAGGATATCAAATCAATAATTAGGAGAAAGCAGATGGTATGAACGGAGTTTGTGGTGCGATTAACCGTAGCTTTTGCATTGGGATCGTTAATTGGGCTAGAACGGCAGTGGCGGCAACGGATGGCAGGGTTACGAACTAATACTTTAGTGTCCACAGGTGCATCACTATTTGTGATGTTAGCAGTACTGACTCCAGGCGATTCCAGCCCGACGCGGATTGCGGCGCAAATTGTCTCTGGCATTGGCTTTCTTTGTGGCGGTGTGATTTTACGCGAAGGGTTGAGTGTGCGTGGTTTAAACACAGCGGCAACGATTTGGTGTGCAGCGGCAATTGGCTCTTTGTCGGGATCGGGTTTGCTAATTCATGCCGCAACTGGAACTATCGCCGTACTAATCGCCAACATTTTACTGCACCCATTAGGACATAGCATCAATCAGAAGCCACTCAAGGGCACTGAAGTCGAGCTGTGCTATCGCTGTTCGGTGGTTTGTCGCGAGCGAGATGAAGCTCATGTGCGCGCCTTGCTACTGCAAGCGGTCAATAGTGGCAAAATGCAGTTGAGATCTCTGAGCAGCACCGATCTCAAAAACACCGAGCGAGTAGAGGTCGAAGCGGATCTCGTAACTCAAGAGCGGGATGATGCGTTCTTAGAGCAAATTGTCAGTCGGTTGAGTCTGGATGCCGGAGTCAGTGCCGTGAGTTGGAGTATTATTCAGGAGACATATAGTTAGTGCAAAGTGACTCTAAAATAATTAGAACGAAATAATTAATGTCACGTCTAAATCAAAGTTGCTGTTATTGCTTGCTAATACCCGTTCTAATTCTGGTTCAGACAACATTTAACCACACTGCAAGTGCGAATCCTCCTCAACAGATCGAGTCAATACCGAAACTTAGTAATTTTGTCTATACACCGATTCCATTACCTGCAAGTGGGGAAATCAAAGATGTTCTGTCCGAACGAGATGTTCCAATTGGCGATAGTGGATTCGCACGGGGTTATTCAATTCAGTTAACGGCTGGCGACCAAATCGCGATCGAGCTAACTTCTGAAGCCTTTGATACTGTTGTAGTTTTACTTAATGCTAAAGGTCGCACTATTGGGGTAAATGATGATGGTTCTACCAACTCTCTGTTGTTCGCGAGAATTATCGATTCTGGTCCTTATATCATCAGGGTTCGGGGCTTTGGTGAAAATAGTCATGGAGAATTTAGGCTCAAGGTGAGTAAATTGAAACCACAGTGAATAGCCGATCCAAGTGTTTGGGTAGCAAGTGTGCAGAAAGTGCCGTTAAGCTCACAACCTTTTCATAGCAAACATTTCAGAGTCTCATTATTTTCAGGCTTACTGGTCTAACAACTGTACCAGTTTGAGTGAAGCGGCAAAATCCACACCCTGCTAATGGAGAGCGCGATTTAATCGCACCATCGCAGAGACGGCAAGGTGTCAGATTTTCACCTCTAGGTCGTTACTTTCGAGCCAACAGTAGCAGGTACAAATCGCCGCTCCATTTGCTGCCACAGTGAGTAGATATCATCAAATCGGTCGTTATACACTTTAAAGCGATCTGGTAGTTCAATCGCTGAATGCCAGCACACAGCACCTTCAACTGGAGAAACTACCTTAGTTTTGAGAAAATCTTGCAACTCCACCTTAAAATAGTTAGCAGTACCACCAGCGATACAGACCCGATCTGATTGAGATGGCATCATTTCTTCCAGCCAATCAGCTAACTCACCCCAGTAATGACGATTAGCCGTAGCGATAGCTCCAATCAACTTATCTAACTCAATCTGACGATCTGTACCAGTACAGCGCAGCAGCGGAGTTAAACTTTGAGTAATCGCTAATTTAGCTTTTTCAGCGTTTTCTTGAAATTTAATCAGGGTTGTTACGTTTTCAGCTTGATTAGGCGAGAACGATCTTTGACCCTCTCGATACTGCTTTAGCTCTAGTTCTAATTGGGCAATATATTTAGCCCAAGTCTTGACATTGTTGAGACTTTGCTAATGCTTAAAAACTGGCTCGGTCATAGCTCCGATGTGATAGCCAGTCTTACCTGCGATCTCTTTGAGCAAATCGTTAAACCCCAAATCCGAAGGATGGGGGCGATTAACCGTACCATTGCTCGACGTAAACACACTAGCATTCCGAAAACCTAGCATCACCACAGTCATCGTGAGGACATCCTTAATGTCTACATTTTGACCTAATAAAATCCCCATCCCTTCGGGAAATGGTGAAATGCTCACTAACTTGGGCTTAATTCTCCCGCAAGGGGTGTCTAGCTCCTCCATAGCAGCTTGCAGTCTCTCAATGACGAACGTTCTATTCTCCCACTTAGCCGGGGGTAGCACGAAGGAGATGGACAGGTGAAATTTAGCGGGTAAGTTAAATTTTTGGGCAAAGACGCCAATTACCCCACAGATTTTATGTAGGTGTCTATTTTCCCAAGATGAAGAATGTAGAGCTGAACCGTCATACTATGTCATCTAGCCTGAAGGAGATAATGGAAACAGGCTGTCAGAGCTACGATTGAGTTCAAGGAATTAGTTGTTTGCATTGTAAGGTTCATCGCCGCTAACCCCGCTTCCTCACCCACCAACTGCAAAACCTGCTCAACCGATCGCTGCAAATTCACTGAGGCAGAGACAAACATAGTGAGGTAGTCCAAAGCTAATTTTCTCTCATTATTACCCAATATATTGAAATGCGATCACTAATCAGACCAAGACCATCTTGCCGATCGATTGAAACACAGCTAAAACACAACGCCTTAGTAAGGACGAATGCCATTCGCCCGGTTTGTCACTCAGTTTACCGCCCAACTTTAACCTCCCAAAACGATCGAATATCGCATCCCCGGTCCTTGCGTCACCACATCCAAGAGTTCTAACTGTAGGAGTCCACTCGACACCTCAGAAGTAGACAGTCCCGTCGTTTCAATGACCAGATCGATCGGTGCGTTATTTCCAAGTTTTACAATAGTTTCGACCAGGATCAATAGGGAGGGCTCTAATATGGACTGTAGTAATGTTAGCTGGGTTTCCAGTTGATTGGAATCGATCACAGGCGCGATCGTTATTGGCATAATCTCCATCATTTCCAAAAACGTTTCAGGTCTCGGCAAAATCTGTGCGCCCTGACTAATCAAATGAATACAACCCTGCATTTGATCGCTATCGAGATTTCCCGCCAACGCATATACTTCTCGCCCATACTCATTTGCCTGACCCGCCGTAATCAACGAACCCGACTGCATTCCCGCCTCCATCACCAGCACCGCCCGACTCAGCCCCGCCACAATTCGATTTCGAGCAGGGAAATGATTTCGATCGGGCCGAGTTCCCGCCGGATACTCACTCAGCAATAAACCCTTTTCAGCAATGCGATCGTAGAGCTTCCGATTACACAATGGATAGACTTGATCGACCCCATTTCCTAACACTGCAATGGTCTTTCCATTGGCATTTAGACACGCCTCATGGGCGATTGCATCAATGCCTTCAGCCAGTCCAGAGAGGATTGTAAAATCATGTTCGGACAATACTTTACTATAGCGTTCGGTCCAAATACTGCCATATTTTCCAGGTTTTCGCGTCCCCACAATCCCAATTCCAGGATGAGTTTTTAGAGTGTCTAGCAATTCAGGATTGCCCCGATAATGCAAAACGATCGGCGCATCTGGGATTTCCTTTAATAAGGCCGGATAGCCCAGATCCGTCGGCGTCCAAAAATGAGGATTGTATTGCTGGTATTGTTCTAAAATAAGGTCAGGATTTAGCGATCGGCGTTCGATTACAATCTTTTGTGCTCGCTGCGATCCGATACCATCCACGGCTTGAAGGGCCACTGCATCTGCATCCCACGCCAATCCTAAGTCGCCAAAGATTTGTCGGATACGATGCAACAACACTGGACCAATTCCCGCCACTTCTCGCCACGCTAACCAATACGATCGTTCTACCACGCCCATTTTCAACCTTAGTAAACCTCACTCAAGTATTCCCCTGCAATCCTAATCTGAACGCTTCCAACATCAGAGTGCCGATAATCCATTATTATGAGTGCAATTCAGCATTATTAATTCCGTATACTGCCATGACTGCCGCCATCGATTTGACCGCCCTTGCCCAGAAAACTCGCAGCGCCGCACGAATTCTCTCACTCACCCCGATCGAAACGCGAAATTCAGCCCTCGAAGCCATTGCAGAATCTCTCGCAGCGCAGGCCGATGCGATCGTAAAAGCCAATGAAGCGGACTGCATCGCGGCCCAAGCGGATCAACTCGGTTCGGCACTGTATGCAAGACTGAAACTCGATCGCATTAAGCTCAATGGTGCGATCGTTGGGGTTCGAGATGTGAAAAAACTCGATGATCCGATCGGCGATGTGCAGATCCACCGCGAACTCGATACGGGCCTCGTGATGAAACGGCTTACCTGTCCTTTAGGTGTCGTGGGCGTAATTTTTGAAGCGCGACCTGACGCGGTGATGCAAATTTCAAGTTTGGCGATCAAGTCGGGCAATGGCGTGATTTTGAAATGTGGGCGAGAGGCGGTGCAGACTTGTGTGGCCTTGGTTTCGGCGATTCATGCGGGGTTAGTTGCTGCTGGGCTTGACCCCAATGTAGTGCAGCTTTTGACTACGCGAGAAGAAACCATGGCACTATTGAAACTCGATAAATATGTCGATTTGATCATTCCCCGTGGCTCGAATTCCTTTGTGCAGTTTGTCCAAAACAACACACGCATTCCCGTCCTAGGTCACGCCGATGGAATTTGTCATCTCTACGTAGATTCCGCCGCAGATATTGCTAAAACTATTCCGATCGTCATTGATTCCAAGACCCAGTACCCTGCCGCCTGCAACACCATTGAAACCCTTCTCGTTCATCGATCGATCGCCCCAGACTTCCTCCCTAAAGTTGCCGCTGCGTTGACCGCAAAATACGTTGAAATTCGGGGTGATGCTGAAACTTGTGAAATGCTACCGGGAATCGTGCTAGCCACTGAAGACGATTGGTCCACTGAATACGGTGAGCTAATTTTGTCAATTCGTATCGTAAACGATTTAGATAACGCAATCGATCACATCACAACCTATGGATCACGGCACACTGAAGCGATCGCAACTGAAAATACCTTAACCGCCCAAACCTTCATGGATCAAGTCGATGCCGCAGGCGTCTATCACAATTGCTCAACCCGGTTTGCCGATGGATTCCGCTATGGCTTTGGGGCAGAGGTCGGCATCAGCACTCAGAAAATGCCTCCGCGTGGACCCGTAGGCTTGGAAGGGTTGGTCACGTACAAGTACCAAATCGTAGGCGACGGACAGATTGCAGCAACCTACACAGGCGAAAATGCGAAATCGTTTACGCACCAAGATTTATAATTATCTAGATATACAGCCAGCCTATCCAAGTACAATAAAAATGGTTATTCGATAGGGCAATCTATGGTTCAGGCACGCCAAAGGACGATCGGTCAACTTATCGGCAAATACAAAAACTTGCGCCGCATGGTGGGAATCGCGACCGTATTTTGCGCCCTCACCGCATGCCAATCCTCAGTGCGATCGCCTCGAACAGACAAAACCCTACGTCTTCTCACCCCATCCGATCCCAAAACGTTCAACTACGCGAACAGCGCCTCGGTGCCAAACGTGTTTTTATTCAGTCACGAAGGGTTGACGCGTGAAAATGGAACAACAGGCGAAGTAGAACCGGGGCTAGCAGAAAAATGGGTGTATTCGGCAGATAAAAAACGGCTGGTCTTCACCCTGCGCCAGAATCTAAAATGGTCTGACGGAGCGCCGCTTACGGCTGATGATGTCGTCTTTACCTACAACGACATTGTATTCAATCCCAAAGTGCCGATCGAAGCGAAAGATCAGGTCCGCATTGGGGCAAAAGGCGAGTTTCCAAGGGTCAAAAAGCTGACCGATCGAACCATTGAGTTCACCTTTCCAGAACCATTCTCGCCCTTTCTCCACACCACTACGGGTGGACGCACGGGGTCAGTCGCGATCCTGCCCAAACATAAGCTAGCTGCGACCTTGAAGACTCTTGACAAAAACGGTAACCCAAATTTCATCACCCACTGGGGCACCGATACAAAGCCGGATGACGTGGTTGTGAACGGCCCATACCAAATCGAGAGTTACTTAACTGGACAGCGATTAGTTTTCAAACGGAATCCCTACTATTGGCGAAAAGGATTGCAGGGTGAATCACTACCGAAATTCGATCGCATCATCTGGTCTATCATTGAAAATCAAGATACGCAATTGCTAAAGTTTCGATCGAATGATCTCGACGTGATGGGGGATTCGCGTCCGCTGAAGGCCGAATACTATGCACTTTTGAAACAGGAAGAGCAACGCGGCAACTTCAAAGTAATGGACGGCGGACCGTGGTCTGGCGTGCTGCAATTTGTATTCAACCTGAGTACGGCAAAAAATAGCGACGGGAAACCCTTTGTAGAACCCAAAAAAGCACGCTGGTTCAACAACAAAGCCTTCAGACAAGCGATCGCCTACAGCATCAACAAAGAACGCATCAACACCAACATCTTTCGCGGCGTGGGCGTGATTCAGCATTCGCCTATTTCTGTCCAAAGCCCGTTCTTTTATTCACCAGAACAAGGGTTGAAGGTGTATAACTATAGCCCCAGCAAAGCAAAGGAATTGCTGAAAGCAGCGGGATTTAGCTATAGAGGCAATGAACTATTCGACGATCGAAACAATCGCGTCGAGTTTAACTTAGCAACTAATGCGAATAACCTAGTTCGAGTAGCGATCGGATCTCAAGTCAAGCAAGACCTCGAAAAAATTGGGATTAAGCTTAACTTTCAAGTCGTGAACTTTAGCGTCCTAGTGGAAAAAATTAACGCCTCACGGGATTGGGATACGCACATGATTGGCTTTGAGGGCGGAGTAGAACCGCATCTCGTCGCAAATCTCTGGCTTACAGGGGGCGGATCCCATTCGTTTAATCTCAAACAGCAGCCCGGACAGCCTGCCATTCAAGACTACGCACCTAAGCCTTTTGAAGTCGAAATCGATCGCCTATTTCAAGACGGAGCGAGAGAGTTTGACCCTGCTAAACGACGGGCTATTTACATTAAGTTCCAGCAGCTTGTTCAAGAAGAACTGCCTATTATTCATATGGTAAATGATCGCGCTTTCATGGTCGTGCGCAATGATATTCAGGGTGTGGACTACAATGGATTGCCCTTCTGGGGACTATGGAATATTGATGAGGTTTATCGCAAATGACTACGCCAGATTATCTTCGATCGCTGTTGAAATCAGTAGCAATGGGAGACCTGAGTCCTGATGATGCTTTTGAGAATTTGAAGGATTTAAACTTTGAGAAAGTGGGCGATTTTGCCCATGTCGATCATCACCGGGCGCTTAGAACGGGCTTTCCGGAGGTGATTTGGGGACCCGGAAAAACGCCCGAGCAAATTTCGCAGATCATGGAATCCATGCGCAACAGATCTCAAACCATTATGGCAACGCGAATTGATTCAGCAACGTATGATGCCATTAAATTACGATCGCCAGACGTAATGTATTTCGATCGGGCGAGGATCTGTGCGCTGCGCGGTCGTGAACTGCCAGCGCGATCGGGTGTCATTACGATTTTGACCGCAGGAACAGCCGATGTTCCGGTTGCAGAAGAAGCGGCTGTAACGGCTGAACTGTCTGGCTTTGAGGTCCGACGATTGTGGGACGTCGGCGTAGCGGGAATTCACCGACTGCTAGCCCAACGCCATGTCATTGATGATGCAGAAGTCTTGATCGTCGTGGCTGGAATGGAAGGTGCTCTGCCCAGTGTCGTCGGCGGGTTGGCCGATTGTCCGGTAATTGCGGTGCCGACGAGTATTGGGTATGGTGCGAGCTTTGAGGGATTAGCGGCCTTGCTTGGAATGTTGAATTCTTGCGCATCGGGCATTGGTGTGGTCAATATTGACAATGGGTTTGGGGCAGCCATGCTTGCAATGCAGATTCTTCGGGTAAAGATGTCTGTCTCTTAGCCGCCGACCCTTCAGGAATGGGTGCACCTTAGGAATGGGAAACCCAGACTGTGCTCAAAGCCCCCCTTTTTCGAGGAGGACTTTGAGGGCATTGATATCAAACATCACTTCCTTCAGCTTTTTAAAGACCCCTTTAAGTGGGGCTTATCTTAGGTAAACCCGGATAGGTTTAGTCCTCAGATAGTGAACTTTCTAAAGCTAAACGCTGCTCGGCATTGCGCAAGAAGTATCCGCTCATCATTGCAGAAGCCATCAAGCGTCCGAGGTGATCCCGGCTTGTGGCGATCGTGACATCAAAGCCTTCACTAGGTAGACCACCTAGTAAACCTGAAATATTGCGTTCCATGACCTGAAGCACCTCTGGAGACCCCGGACGGGAGAGCTGTGCAACAGTATCAGAGTTCATGCTTTGGACATATTTCCAAAACATATCCGGTTCATTATTAGAGGTGTTGAAATTAGGAATGTGGATAGCATCGTTCACAGGAGATTCTCCAAAGTTCAAGATTAAGAGCAGCAATTTCTTCTATGCACCCAATGTACCAACTGACCTCCGACCATGCCCAGTAGGTGAACCGAACGGCTAAGGGGAGGTTTTACGGCATGAAAATTCACATAGAGATGGATCGTAGTAGCTAGCAAACCACAAAGTCTAAAAGCGGGTAGCGAGAATCGAACTCGCAACTAAAGCATGGGAAGCTTTCATTTTGCCACTAAACTATACCCGCACTCATGCAATCATAAGTCATGATGGCGCATATTGGATCATTATTTTAGGCTGAGTCCTCCTAAATTTTTTACAAAGAGTCTTATCTTTCTCAGAACAGGGCACAATGGGGTCACCAATAGCCATTTGCTCACTGGAATGTTTAACGCAACCGAGTTACTAATCGACGACTTTGTCCGAATCCTACGGGAGGGATACCATCGAACCTACGGTGCGCTGAGGTCCGACTACGAAGAGATTATCGGTTGGGTTGGAGCAATGGCCATGGAAAATGTCGCCAATAGCGATGCGCTTTACCACAATGTTGAACACTCGATTTTGGTGGCTTTGGTCGGGCAAGAGCTGCTGCGCGGAAAGCATATCCGAGAGGGCGGCGTGTCCTGCGATGATTGGCTGCACTTCGTTATTTCGCTGGTCTGTCATGACATTGGTTACGTCAAAGGCGTTTGTCGTCAAGACCGAGATGGATGGTATGCCACCGGGATTGCTGATGAGATGATTAAGCTAGCACCCGGAGCCACCGATGCGGGGCTGACGCCTTACCATGTCGATCGCGCTAAATTATTTATTGATGAACGGTTTGGGAATCATCCCTTCATTGACGCCGATCGGATTAAGCAAAACATCGAGCTGACCCGATTTCCGGTACCCTCCGAAAATGACCACCAAAACACCAATGACTATCCTGGACTAATCCGAGCGTCAGACTTAATCGGGCAACTCAGTGACCCGCGCTACCTAAAAAAAATCAGTGCGCTCTTCTATGAATTTGAAGAGACGGGCGTCAATAAAATACTGGGCTACCAGAATCCAGGGGATCTCCGGCTAAACTATCCAAAATTTTATTGGCAGGGCGTTTATCCTTACATTCAAGACGGATTGCGCTATCTGTCAGTAACGCAGCAGGGCAAGCAAATTATTGCAAATCTTTATTCCAATGTCTTTGTGGTGGAACACGCAGATTTTGAGGAGCTTTGGCAGTTACATGTGGATATGTAACCTGTAGGATGGTGACACTTCTGAATGTGTAAGTTAGGATCGCTATGGATTGGTGGAAACGGTTAAAGGAAAGTCGTTTGGCTCGCTGGGGCGGCGCGATTTTGGCGGTGCTCTATACGGTGGCTCTTTTCGCGGAGTTTGTATCCCCGTACGATCCATATGAGTCGCAGTTAGATGGCGCACTGCTGCCGCCAACTGCGATTTATTGGCGCGATGCCTCAGCGCAAAAACAATTGATTGGTCCTCACGTTTATCCGACGACTCAAGGTGCGATCGATATTGAGACTGGCGCGCGCGCCGTGAAGGTAAACGTAAAGGCTCCTGCTCGATTGAAGTTCTTTGTCTCCGGTTTTGAATACAAAGTTTTTGGGCTGATTCCTTGCAATTGGCATCTTTTCGGCACCGAGAATTCCTCCAGTCTCAAAGCTTATATCAATCTTCTTGGTACTGACGAACAGGCGCGGGATCAGTTCAGTCGCTTGGTGTATGGCAGTCGGGTGAGCTTGTTTATTGGATTGTTAGGAATTGCGATTTCGTTTCCACTAGGGATGCTCGTGGGTGGGATTGCGGGCTATTTTGGCGGCTGGGTCGATGGGATTCTCATGCGCTTTGTGGAGGTACTGATGACGATTCCAGATATTTATCTTCTGATTTCCCTTGCGGCGGTGCTGCCTCCGGGATTGAATAGCGCGCAGCGATTTTTGTTGGTGACGGTGATTACGTCCTTTGTGCGATGGGCGGGACTTGCTCGGGTGATTCGAGGGCAGGTGTTGTCCATTAAGGAGCGCGAGTTTGTGCAGGCGGCGAAGGTGATGGGTGGACAACCGCTTTATATTATTTTGCGTCATGTGCTGCCTCAGACGGCGACCTATGTGATTATTTCTGCGACGTTGACGATTCCGAGTTTTATTATTGCGGAAGCGATTTTGAGTTTGATTGGGCTTGGGATTCAACAGCCCGATCCGTCTTGGGGAAATATGCTGTCACTAGCGACGAATGCGTCGATTTTGGTCCTTCAGCCTTGGCTGGTGTCGGCTCCAGCAGGACTAATGATTCTGACGGTATTGGCCTTTAACTTGCTGGGCGACGGGTTGCGGGATGTGTTAGACCCCCGAGGTGCGGAGCGGTAATTGAAGTGCAGCGGGGTAATTGAATCGGTTTTGAAAAGCTCTGTTAGAATACTTGTACTCCTTCGGGTCTTCGCAGAACCTTCATGGCTACATCCCTTGCCCGTGACGCGGTTGCGTTTTTAATGGATCTCTCTGAGAAGGGCGAAATTGATCCTTGGGATGTCAAAGTGATCGATGTGATCGATCGATTCTTAGCCGAGCTAAACCCGTTTACAGCGACCCACCGAACGCAGTACGAATCGACCTTGTCCCAATCGGGTCAAGCTTTTTTGTATGCGTCGATGTTGATTTTACTGAAGGCCGATAATCTAGTCGATCGCGATCGGGTTGAACCTGTTGAAGAAGTGTTTGTCGAGGAAGATTTTGAGAGTGAACGAGCACTGCCAGCCCATCTAGAACGCCAAATTCGTCGTCGTGCGGTTGCGCATCCTCCTCAGCGACGCCGGGTGACGCTCCAAGAACTCATTAACCAGTTAGAAGTCATTGCAGCGGCCATAGAAGATAATGGCTCTCGGCCTCGGGTGAAAGCTCGTCAGGCTCGTCCGCAATCAAGATCTCAGGCGATTCGGACGATCGCCCAGTTAGCGCATCAAGAAAACCTAACGGAAATGGCAGTGATGCTAGAAGAATTTTTCTCTAGCCATTGGGATGAGCTGTCGGCGGGCACTGATTGGATTGACTTTAATCTATTGTTGGAGTTTTGGATGGCGACGCGGGCACAAGAGGAACCTGATGCCCATCGACATATTGTCACTGACGAGCAGACCCATGAAAAAGTAGGTGTTTTTTGGGCGTTGTTGCTACTGAGCGCACAAAATAAAGTTGAGCTTTCCCAGGAGAATTTTTATCAAGACTTAAAAGTAAAGACCGTTTTATCGCTTAAGGCGCTAAAAATTGATGAATTGGCTACGATCGCGTTGTTAGATTGAGTTTTGATCTAATTTGAGAATATTAAATCCAGCAAGAGTAAAATCTCACCCTTGAGTTGGGTATTCTTAAGATTACTTAAAGAACTCTTGAGGAAGAGATGAAGATTCTTTCTTAAGAGCAATCTTGGTTATGCTAATTATCATCGAAATGATCTGCGGATAGAGAGTAAGTTTATGAAAGCCATGATTCTGGCAGCGGGTAAAGGTACTCGCGTGCGCCCCATCACATACACCATTCCAAAGCCCATGATTCCAATCCTGCAAAAGCCAGTGATGGAGTTTCTACTCGAACTGTTGAAGCAGCACGGGTTTGATCAGATCATGGTCAACGTCAGTCACCTCGCGAAGGAAATTGAAGACTATTTCCGCGACGGGCAGCGCTTTGGTGTGGAAATTGGCTACTCCTTTGAGGGCCGTATTTCAGACGGCGAACTGCTGGGCGAGGCCGTAGGCTCTGCCGGAGGAATGAAGCGCATTCAGGATTTCAATCCATTTTTTGACGATACCTTTGTGGTGTTGTGCGGCGATGCGCTGATCGATCTTGATCTTACTGAAGCCGTTCGCTGGCACCGGGAAAAGGGTGCGATCGCCACGATTATCATGAAGACTGTTCCGCGTGAGGAAGTGCCTAGCTATGGCGTCGTCGTGACGGATGAGACGGGCAAAATCACTGCGTTTCAGGAGAAGCCCACCGTTGAGGAAGCGCTCAGTACAACCATCAATACGGGAATTTATATATTCGAGCCGGAGATTCTAAACTATATTCCATCAGGAAAAGAATTTGACATTGGGGGCGATCTATTTCCCAAGCTAGTGGAAATGGGCGCTGAGTTTTATGGGTTGCCCATGGACTTTGAGTGGGTCGATATTGGGAAGGTACCGGACTACTGGCACGCCATTCGATCGGTGCTGAAGGGCGACGTGAAGAATGTATCGGTTCCGGGCAAGGAGGTCAAACCGGGTGTCTATACCGGACTGAATGTGTCGGTAAACTGGGACAAAGTAAACATCCAGGGTCCGGTGTACATTGGCGCAATGACCTGCATTGAAGACGGGGCAACCATTATCGGTCCTGCGATGATCGGCCAAAACTGCCGGATTTGCAGTGGCGCAACGGTGGATAACAGCGTAATTTTTGATTATTCTCGTCTGGGATCCGGCGTGCGGCTAGTGGATAAGCTAGTGTTTGGTCGGTATTGCGTAGACAAAACCGGAGCGACTATTGATGTTCAGGCGGCGTCTCTCGATTGGCTTATTACGGATACTCGGCAGGCAATGCCGTCGGATCAGTCGGTAGAGCACAAAGCGATCGCGCAGTTGCTTGGGAAGCAGGACATGGCCGTCATCGGGTAACGCACACCCTAAAACATTACCCTGAGATATTAAATGGTCTGGGGTAGAGCGGGCCGATCGGCCCGCTTTTTTGTGAATTGGGTCAATTATGAATTTTAATTTATATTACTTAACAATTCGTGATACGTTTAGGTCAGTGTGGAACAGTATTGCTGACAAAATAGGTTACGTCTTTCTTTAAGATCGTTAAGAACATTAACTTTGAGGTAGGTTTCTATATGGCTATTACGATTGATGCAGCGCGTAACATTTTTCCAGGTACGATGTCTGCCGATGCAGTTCCCGCTACAACTGCTCGTTTTAGGCAGCTCAGTGTTGAGGACCAACTGGCCCTGATCTGGTTCGCTTATCTTGAGATGGGTTCGACTATCACGATCGCAGCCCCGGGAGCGGCAAACATGCAGTTTGCTGAATCGACCCTGACCCAGATTGTCCAGATGAATTTCCGTGAGCAGTCTCAGATCATGTGTGATCTGGCTAACAACGAGGACAATCCGATTTGCCGGACCTATGCAACGTGGTCGGTCAATATCAAACTTGGTTTCTGGTACCGTCTTGGCGAACTGATGGAAGAGGGAAAGATTGCACCAATTCCTGCGGGCTACAAACTTTCTGCTAATGCGGCGGCGGTGTTGACAAGCATTCAGGGGCTTGAGCAAGGTCAGCAGATTACGGTATTACGCAACTCTGTTGTAGACATGGGGTTTGATACCTCGAAGTTAGGCAGCTACAG
>ENA-OFCI01000986-OFCI01000986.1-metagenomes-genome-assembly--contig:-NODE-986-length-14354-cov-3.162249_pt1 | contig 14354 bp, 13 predicted proteins | sample MGYA00153391_OFCI01 | MGnify analysis MGYA00153391
TGCCGCCTTGCGGGTGAAGGTCAGACCCAGGACCTGGTCTGGCTCGACGTAGCCGTTGGCGACCAGCCAGACGACCCGCGAGGCCATGGTCTCGGTCTTGCCCGAGCCGGCCCCGGCCACGACCAGCAGCGGGCGCATCGGCGCCTGGATGACGGCGAGCTGCTCAGTGGTTGGCTCCGGGTTGCCAAGGGCGTGTGCAATCGACTGCGCTGAGTGCCGCGCCTGATGACCCAGCATCAGCTCGCGATCCGGACACCCGGCCGGCACCGTTTCGGGCCCGCAGAGGGCCGAAAACGGTGCCGCGGGGGTGTCCGGATGGGATTTGGGGGCGCTTCCGGGCATCAGATCACCTTGCCCTCGGGCTGGACCGGACAGCTGGACCTGACCGAGCAGAAGGTGCAAGCGGGGCCGATCGTGGCCAGGAAGTCGCTGCCTGCCATGCCCTCCGCCGTATCCGCCACCAGAGTCTGCGCCCAGCCCGGGTTGTCGGCCGCCGCCAACGGCTGCTGCTCCTGGAGCGTGGTCTTCACACCGGCGGCCTTCCCGACCTGCAACAGCGCTGCGCCAGCGGAGACGGTGCCAAGGTCCGCGAATGCCCCCTGCTCGACGGCGGCCTGATAGGCGCCGAGCTGGGCGTTGTGGACAAGCTCCGCCTTGGAGGGCTTGCTGGAGCCGGTCTTCAGGTCGACGACGCGCAGCGCACCCTTGCCGTCACGCTCAAGGCGATCGACACGTCCTCGCAACAACGCGCGACCGATCTGGACCTGGAGGTCGATCTCGACCCCGACACGTTCCCAGCCGCTGGTTTCGGACTCCTCGAAGTACCGGGCCAGTCGGGACACCATCTTCTGGGCCTCGGAGAGCGCCCGGCGCGACACCCAGCCCTCAGGCAGACCCAACCTGGCCCATCGCAGCTCGACCTCCGCACGCATGGCGGCCTCGTCGACGTCCCCGAGCTCGGCGGCAATGTCGTGGATCAGCGTGCCGATGTTGGCTGCGCCGACGCTGGGGCCGTCACCGCCGCAGGCTGACAACAACCAACGCAGCTCGCAGTCAGCGAAGGTCTCGATGCGTGAGGGCGAGACCGAGACGCTCAAGCCCGCAGCGCGTAACGGTCGGTCGTCGCTCAACGGCGTCAACGCCCACCAGGAAGACGGGTCGGCCCCCGCGACCCGCGCGGCCGCGAGCCGGGCCAGCTGCTGGGCGGCTGTATGACGGTCACTCGCCGTGGCACCGATGACGACCTCGCGTCGTAGCTCGGCAACCAGCCCCGCCAGGGTCATCGGACGCGGGACCTCGCTGAAGGACCTCAGCTCGTCCCCGTGATCGGACTCCTCCGGCGGGTCGACGATGTCGAGGTAGACCGATGGCTGCTCGTCCTCGTTGCGCACCGCAGTCACCAGCAGACGCTCGGAAGCTCGGCTGACTGCCACCAGGAAGAGCCGGGTCTCGTCATAGCGGACGGCCGCCTGGGCCGCGCGCAACGACTGCCCACGACCAGCGATGACATCGACCAGCCGCTCTGAGCCCAACAGGGACCCGCGCAGGCGCAGGTCGGGCCAGACGCCCTCCTGGACACCAGCGACCACGACGAACCGCCACTGCCGCCCGGCCGCGCCCGCAGGAGTAAGCAGTGCGACGGCTTCATCACGTGGAGCTTGGGCCACCAGGGTGTCGCCGGCAACATCCTGCCCGCGGATGTGCTCAAGAAACTCCCCTGGCCCCATCTGCGGCAACCGGTCGACATACTTTGCTGCCGCGTCGAACAGGGCCACGACAGCATCGAGGTGCCGGTCGGCGCGCGCACCCGAAGGGCCGCCGCCCAGCGCCACCCGACGCCAGCTCTCGCCCAGCCCGGTTGCGTCCCACACGGCCCACAGCACGCTCTCGGCGGTCACACCCGGCGCCCAGTGCGCGCCGTCGCCGCCGTCAACCACGCGGGCCGCACCCACTCCTGCGGCGATCGCCTTGGCGACCCGACGCGCCGGCGCTGCCTCAGGACCCAGCATCCCCAGCCTGTTTGGCGCAACAAGGCCTTGGGCCAGCAGAGCGTCGCTCGTGAGCCGGCCTCCACTCTCGAGCTCGTCCCGACGCAGAGCTCTGCGCAGTCGTCGCAGCCCGACAGCGTCGGCTCCACCGATCGGCGAGAGCAAGGTATCGACCGCGATCTGCGCACTGATCGGGTCCGCTTTCCCGGTCGCGACGTTGAGGGCCACCTCGAGCAGCGCCAACAAGGGACGAACGGCCACCTCGTCGCGGATGGCGACCTCCGTGGAAGGCACGGCCACCGGCACCCCGGCAGCCATGAGAACCCGGCGCAGTGTGCTGGTGCGTCCCTGTCCGCGCACGATCACGGCCATCTCTGACCACGGCACCTGGGCGAGCAGGTGCGCCTGTCGCAGCTCTGCGGCGATCAGCCCGGCCTCCTGCGAGGTGGCACGCAGGAGGCGCACGTCGGCCCGCCCGCCCGGGCGAACCCGCTCGAGCTCCCGGTGGGCGCCGCCGCCAGCCGCGCCGATTCGCCGGGTCAGGCGGTGGGCCACCGAACGCAGAGCCTGCGGCTGCCGGTAGGACGTCGAGAGGGTGATCGTGGGACCGTCACCAAAACGGCCATGATCCGCACCCAGGATGCGAGGGTCGGCGCCGCGGAAGGTCTGGACTGCAGCATCGGGGTCACCGATGAGCACAAGGTCGATGTGTGGGGCGCGGACGACCTCCAGGAGCCGGGCAGCGGAGGGGGTGAGCTCCTGGGCATCGTCGACCACGATCAGGCGTAACAACGACGCGAGGCGCTCCCGTGCCTGGGGATCCTCCTCGACCAGGTCGGCGGCCGCCCCCAGGATCCACGCAGGGTCGTAGGAACCCGGGCGCGAGAGAGCTGTCACCTCGTCGTACTCGGCCAGAACCTGTGCAGCTGCCACCCAGTCGGGTCGCTCGTGGGCAACGCCCAGCGCCGCCAGGTCGCCCGCCTCGAGGCCTCTCTCGACGGCTCGCATGAGCAGATCCCGCAGCTCTGTTCGGAAACCCCTGGTAGCCAGGGCGGCCTGCACATCCAACGGCCAGCCCGGGGCCTTGCCCTCGCCCGAGGCGTGGCCGGCCAGGAGCTCGCGAAGGATGACGTCCTGCTCGGGTCCGCTGAGCAGCCGGGGACTGGGGTCCCCACGCAGCGCAGCCGCCTGCCGAAGGATGGCGAAACCGAAAGCCTGATGGGTCCGGGCCAGCGGTTCGGTCGTGGTGCCGCCGATCCGGGCGGTAATCCGTTCCCGCAGCTCGGCTGCGGCTGTTCGCGAAGCCGTCAGGACCAGACATTGATCGGGAGTGATCCCACCACCCCGGACCCGGTCGACCACGATCTCGATGGCGGTGGAGGTCTTGCCGGTGCCTGGGGCGCCCAGCACCCGCAGCACTGATCCGGTGGTGCCATGACCCTGCATGGTGGCCGTGCGGTGGGCCACGGCAGCAGCCTGCGCGTCATCCAGGTGCGGGGGCCCGGTGACCAGACCGGGAGCCCGTCGCAATGTCAGCACCGGCCGATTCCATCACGGCGCACCGACAGAGCTCGCAGGGCCGTTGCCTCATGGGCGCCGGGCACAAGAGTGCCCCGACCGTTGGGCCGGGGCACTCGTTGATGCAGAACTGGTTCTGCAGGCTGAGATCAGAGCGGGCGAATGTTCTCCGCCTGCGGGCCCTTCGGACCCTGGGTGATGTCGAACTCAACCTTCTGGTTCTCATCGAGCGAGCGGTATCCGCTGCTGGCGATGGCCGAGTAGTGCGCGAACACGTCGGCGCTGCCGTCCTCGGGAGCAATGAAGCCGAAGCCCTTTTCAGCGTTGAACCACTTCACGGTGCCTGTTGCCATAACTGTTTTTCCTCCAAGAGCGCTCTGTCGATCCCGAAAGCCGGGTCCGATCGTCGCGGTGTTCGTCGTCCGCTCCAGATCAGGAACAAAGCGCACCCCGGCACTAAGGCCGCAAGCGTTCAAGACGTGCGATGCACAGCAACTACGGAGCCGAGACTACCCCAGTCGGGGCCAATACATGGTGTTACCGAGAACACACCCAACCCAGGGTCGCTCACCACTTCGCGGCAGCGTCCACTCAAATCGAGATCATCCACGCCCCTTGCCGTCCCATCGGGCCAACCTCATGTCCACCCGTCGTCCCGCGACCGCGCCTCGAACCAGCGTGGTCCCCTCCTCACGCCAGTGCGCCAAGGCCTCGTCCAGCAGACCGTCGGGGACCTCGCCGCTCGCACGGATCACCCGCCACCAGGTCACCGACGAGCCATAACGGGACATCACCGCGCCGACCTGGCGGGGGCCACCCTGCCCAAGCATCTCGGCGACGTCTCCGTAGGCGAGGACCATGCCCTCCGGGATCCGGTCGACGATGCTGAGCACCGCCTCCGCGAAGTCGGGCAGCTCGCCGGCGCCTGTCTGAGAGGAGCCCAAACGGTATTCCGGCTCGTCACCGTCGCTCGCAGCCATGGCGTTTCGACAGGGTCGGTCAGTAGGTCGGCTGGGAGGGGTCGACGTCGCGGACCCAGGCCAGGACTCCGCCCTCCAGATTTCGGACGTCCGGATGTCCGGCCTCGATCAGGATCCGTGAGGCTTCCTCCGAGCGGCTGCCCACCTTGCAGTGGATGACCACCGGTTGGTCGAAGGGAATCTGGCGAACCGCTGCCCCAGATCGGAACTCGTCGAGATGGATGGCCCGCGCCCCGGGGATGCTGGCGATCGCCCTCTCCTCACTGCCGCGCACGTCGACCAGCAGGACGGGCGACGGGGCCCCGCCGCCTGGCAACAGATCAGCCAGATCTCGCGCCGAGATGACGGGCACTGCGCTGCCCGCGCCGGCTGGGACCGAGCTGCCCGGAATACCGCAGAAGTCTTCGTAGTCCACCAGCGCGGTGACTGACGGCAGCTCACCGCAGACGGCGCAGTCCGGGTGCTTACGCACTGTGAGGGTGTCCCAGCTCTGCCGGAGAGCATCGTGAACAATCAAGCGCCCGATCAGCGGATCCCCAATACCGACAATGAGTTTCACGGCTTCGGCCGCCTGGACGGATCCGATGGCCGCGCAGAGAACTCCGAGCACGCCTCCCTCCGCGCAGGAGGGCACCAGACCCGGTGGGGGCGGCTCGGGGAACAGGCAGCGGTAGCAAGGGCCGTGCTGAGCCCACCAGATGCTGACCTGACCGTCGAAACGGTAGATCGACCCCCAGATGTCGGGCTTGCCGAGAAGCACGCACGCGTCGTTGAGCAGGTATCGGGTGGGGAAGTTGTCGGTCCCGTCGAGGACGAGGTCGTAGGCACCAATGATCTCAAGGGCATTGGTCGAGTCGATCCGGACGTCGTGCCTGACCACTCTCACCAGCGGGTTGATCGATGCCAGCGTCTCCTGCGCAGACTCGGACTTGGGCCTGCCGACGTCACCGACCCCGTGGACCACCTGCCGCTGCAGGTTCGACGTCTCCACGACGTCGGCGTCCACCACGCCGATGGTCCCGACGCCAGCGGCTGCGAGGTAGATCAACGCCGGCGACCCCAAGCCCCCGGCTCCGACGACCAGCACCCGCGCGTTCTTGAGGCGGCGCTGACCCTCCATACCCACATCAGGGATGAGCACGTGCCGGGCGTAGCGCTCGACCTCCTCGTGGGACAACGGCGCTGACGGCTCGACGAGGGGCGGGAATGCCATGGTGATGAGGTTACCCGCAGGTAGAATACTTTTCGCCTGCCGATTCCTCGGCTCAGCCGCCGGGCGAGGAACGGGACATCGGCAACGTGAACCGGCCAACGAAGGGGACATCGCCAGTGCCCATCAGCCCCGACACCCAGGGCCGCGGCGTTCGACTGCCTCGCTCTGCTCGGCGCGTGCAGCTGCTTCGCGCCGCGCAGGAGGTGTTCGTCGAGTCCGGCTACCACGCAGCGGCGATGGACGACATCGCAGACCGGGCCGGTGTATCCAAACCCGTTCTATATCAACATTTCCCGGGCAAGCTCGACCTTTATCTCGCCTTGCTCGACCAGCATTCCGGTGAGCTCCTCGGTCTGATTCGAGCCGCCCTGGCATCCACCACGGACAACAAAGCGCGTGTTGCCGCAACGATCGCCGCGTACTTCGAGTTCGTTGACCGCGACGGAGCCCCGTTCCGTCTGGTCTTCGAGTCCGACCTGAACAATGAGACGTCGGTTCGCGAACGGGTCGACAAGCTCTCTGCGGACTCCGCCAACGCCATCGCGGAGGTCATCAAGGAGGACACGGACCTGCCCGACGACGAGGCGCATCTGCTCGGCATGGCGCTGTCGGGCATGGCCCAGATCTGTGCACGCTTCTGGCTGGCACAAGGTTCCTCGATCCCCCGCGGCGAGGCGGCCCGACTTGTGGCCACGCTTTCCTGGCGCGGTTTGGGCGGCTTCCCCAAGATCGAAAGGGAAGGATCCGGCGCTGACGCGGGTTAGCCTGCAAAGAAGGACGACGATCGGGGCATAATGCCTGAGGTCGCTGACGATCAACTCTGACGAAAGGCTTTCCCGTGGAGGTCAAGATCGGCGTGCAGAACGTCGCGCGCGAGATCGTGGTGGAGTCCGAGCAGTCCCCTGAGGAGGTCGAGGCCCTGGTGACCAAGGCCTTGACCGACGGCGGCGTGCTCAATCTTGTCGACGGTTCGGGCCGGCGCGTGATCGTCCCGGTGGCCACGATCGGCTACGTCGACCTGGGTGCGGCCAAGAAAGGCTCCGTAGGGTTCGGCACCCTCTGACCTTTGCTGGCTCGGGACCGTCTGCTGGTCAGGCGTTCAGGCCCAGCTGCATCATTCGCCGGGTGTGCTCGTCGGTGAGGCGGACGAACATCCGCCCCAGCTCAGCCAGGTCGGCACCGGGACGATCGTGTCCGCCCACCAGCAGGCTGGCCAGGGCATCGCGTTCCACGGCGACCCGCTGCGACTGGGAGAGAGCCTCGCCGACCAGACGACGACCCCATAGCGCCAGACGTCCGCCCACCGAGGGATCGTCGTCGATCGCCTCCCGGACGGTCTTGACCGCGAACTCGGCCTGGCCCACGTCCTCCAGGACCGAGCGGACCAGAGTCTGGGTCGAGCGGTCCACATAGGCCGAGATCTCGCGATAGAAGTCGGTCGCGATGCCATCGCCCACGTAGGCCTTGACCAACCCCTCGAGCCAGCTCCCCGGCTTGGTGCGGTCATGGAACTGGTCGATGGGCGCAATGAACGGCGCCATCGCGGCATCGGGGTCCACACTCATCTCACGAAGGCGAATGGTCAAGACGTCGTAGTGATGGAACTCAGCAACAGCAACACGTGCCAGGGCCGCCTTCGCCGGTTGGTTCGGGGCCATGTCGGCATCGGCGGCCAGCCGCGAAAAGGCCGTAAGCTCACCGTAGGCCAGGGCTCCGAGAAGGTCGACGACGGCAGCGCGATAGCTGGGATCAGCGAACAACAGATCGTCGTACGCCTCACCAGCGTCCTCGACCCCGCCAGCCTCGTCCTCGGAACCATCGGCGCTCGCCGGTAGACTTGGTTCTGACATCGGTGCCCGGTCGGCACGAATCAGCAGCCAGATGGACTGGACTGCACCCACGAAGAACTCCGATCGGCCCGCTTTGCATCGCGACCCGCATCCTCCGAAACCTTCGGACACTCGTGTGGCCCGCGCCGATCGAGAGAACTTCATGACCTCCCACGAAAACACAACAGAGCCTGATCCAGCCGAAACCGCCGCCGCTCGAGCCAAAGCCGAGCCGCAGGTCGTCGAGCCGACTTTTGCCGACTTCGATGTCCACCCCGACATCGTGGCCTCGCTCGCAGCCGACGGCATCATCCACCCCTTCCCGATCCAGTCGATGACCCTGGCGGTTGCCCTTGCGGGCCACGACATCATCGGCCAGGCCAAGACCGGCACCGGCAAGACCCTCGGATTCGGCATACCCATGATCCAGCGGGTAATCAGTCCCAAGGACGAAGCATTCGCCACGCTCAAGACCGCTGGCAAGCCGCAGGCCCTTGCGGTAGCACCGACCCGCGAGCTCGCCGTTCAGGTCTCGAACGACATCCAGCGCACCGGCAAGGGTCGCGGGGTCCGGGTCCTCACGATCTATGGCGGGCGGGCGTTCGAGCCGCAGATCTCAGCGCTCCAGCGCGGTGTCGAGATCGTGGTCGGCACGCCGGGCAGGCTCATCGACCTCGCCAAACAGGGTCACCTCGACCTCTCCCAGGTCAAGTGCGTCGTCCTGGACGAGGCTGACGAGATGCTCGACCTCGGCTTCCTGCCCGATATCGAGAAGCTACTCGCGATGACTTCCACCAGCCGCCAGACGATGCTCTTCTCGGCCACGATGCCGGGCGCCATTGTTGCTCTGGCCCGTCGCTACATGACCCAGCCGACCCATATCCGGGCCATGGGCGAGGAGCAGGACGGCTTCACGGTGAAAGCCGTCGAGCAGTTCGTCTACCGCGCACACGCGATGGACAAGGTCGAGATGCTGGCCCGCATGCTCCAGGCCGAGGGCCGCGGGCTGACCCTCATCTTCAGCCGGACCAAGCGCACTGCAGCCAAGGTCGCGGACGACCTCGCCGAGCGGGGCTTCGCCGCCGCAGCCATTCACGGAGACCTCGGCCAGGGCGCTCGCGAGCAGGCTCTGCGTGCCTTTCGCAACGGCAAGATCGACGTCCTGGTCGCCACCGACGTAGCGGCCCGCGGTATCGACGTCGACAATGTGACACACGTCATCAACTACCAGTGCCCCGAGGACGACAAGACCTACCTGCACCGCATCGGACGAACCGCACGCGCGGGCAACGCCGGTGTTGCGGTCACGTTCGTCGACTGGGACGACCTGCATCGTTGGGGCATGATCAACAAGGCCCTCGACCTTGGCATCCCCAAGGCGCAGGAGACCTACTCGTCCTCCGAGCACTTCTTCACCCAGATGCACATCCCCGCGAACGCGACCGGTCGCCTGCCCAAGTCCAGTCGGACCCGCGAGGGCCTTGACGCCGAAAAGGTCGAGGACCTCGGCGAAACGGGCAAGAGCTCCAGGGGCGCGTCACCGGAGCGAGGCCGTTCGTCGGCTGGTCGCAGCAGCGGCGGTCGCTCGGGTGGGCCAGCTGTGCGCGGCGCGCGCTCTTCCGAAGGACGAGAGCGTCCGCCTGTCGATCGTCCGAAGAGCGCCGATCATCCGAAGGGCACGGATGACGCGAAGCCACGCCGTTCCCGCAACCGTCGCCGCACCCGTGGTGGCCAGGGCGACTCCACTGCGACGAATACTGCCGTGTCCAAGGGGACCGAGGCCCCTCCGGTCGTTCGCTTGGAAGCCTGAGGCCTCACCGGGACGTTCGGACCCCCACTCCAGCGAAGGGTCCGAACCCCGCACCGTGCAACGGGTCAGAGCAACCGGTCAGAGAAGCGGCAGCAGGCTTGCCGCGACGTCGCGGTAGGCCTGAGCACCCTTGGACCTTCGTGAGGTCGTGAGAATCGAGCGACCCACTGCCGGCGCTTCGGCGAAACGAACCGTCTTCGGGATCGGCGGGCTGAGCACCGGCAGACCATAGCGCTCGCCCACATCGGCCAGCACTGCACGAGCATGGTTGCTGCGGCCGTCGAACATCGTGGGCAGAATTCCGAAGACCTCAAGCCCGGGGTTGAGGATCGCCTTCACGTCGGTGACGGTGTCGAGCAGCTGTCCAACGCCGCGGTGGCTCAGCATCTCGCACGGCATCGGGATGATGAGCCCCTGCGATGCCGTCAGGGCATTGAGCGTCAACACGCCCAGCGAGGGCGCGCAGTCCAGCAGGACCACGTCGTAGTCGGCCCGGATCGGCTCCAGGATCGAACGAAGCACGTACTCGCGACCGGGCCGCGGCAGCAGCTGCGCCTCGACGCCCGCCAGCTCGATGACGCTCGGGATCAGGTCGACGCCGTCCGCGCACGTCATGACCGCGTCCCGAGCCTTGACATGACGCCCGACCAGCACCTCGTTGATGCTCATCTCGACCTCGTCCGGGTCGACTCCGAGGCTGAACGTCAAGCAGGCCTGGGCATCGAGGTCGATCAGCAGAACCCGCTTGCCGAGCTCGGCAAATGCCGCCCCGAGCGAGGCCACTGAGGTGGTCTTGGCCACCCCGCCCTTCTGGTTGGCCACGGCGACAATCGTGCCCAACCGCGTCACAGGGCCCTCGTCCGCCTTGGGCTTCTGGTCCTGTTTGCGGGTTCGCGTTGTCGCAGTCACGGGTGATGCCTCTCCGAGGGCCTTGGGGTCGGGCACAGTCTGTCAGCGTCGCGACGCGTCCGGGACACACAGCTCTTGTTCCGCCCGGAAGTGTGATGACTCACACTTGAGGGGCCTCGGCCTCGAGCGCTGCCCAGTCGGACTTCTCAGGACCGACCCGCTGACCCTCAGGGCAGTGCGCGCGGAAGTCGCACCAGGTGCACAGGGAGGAGACCTGTGGCCCGAAAAGTGGCGACTCGACCCCCCGCTCGGCGAAGTCGGCATCGGCCTTGCGCAGGTCGGCGGCGATCGACTCTGCCTCCGAGACCTTGCGCGCCAACGTGTCTGGCGTGTGCACGTGCACCAGCACCTCTCCCTTCGACAGGTGGTGCAGCTCCACGCGCGCGCAGGGACGACGGAACATGCCAGCCACGGCGACGGCATACAGGGCCATCGGCAGCGAGGTGCGGGCGTCGTCGTCAGTGAGCCGCGCCCGCCCGGTCTTGTAGTCGACGACCACGAGCTCACCGCCGCGGTCATCGAGGCGGTCCACACGACCAGTCACGGCCAGCGTCTCGGTGTGCAGGGCAACGGTGCGCTCGACGCCCAGCGGCTGTTGGTCGCGGTCGATGCCGCGCAGGTATTCCGTCACTCGCTCCGTCGTGCGGGCGCGCCAGTGCGCGGACTGGTCGGGATCGCGGAAGCCGACGTCGATCCACGACTGCCGCACCAGCCGCTCCACCGCTGTCGGGGTGCGATCGACCGGGGCGAGATCCCAGAAGTCGCGCAGGGCGTTGTGTGTGGCCACGCCGACCGAGGTGTGCGCCCGACGCGACCGGACAGCGGGCCTGGGACGGTCGAGATACTGCATGCGATAGCGCCGCGGGCAGTCGAGCCAGGCCAGGAGCTTGCTCGGGCTGGCGGAGTAGAGACGTCGCGGCATACCGCCGAACGTCTGTTGTACTGGGACCTCGGTCACATCGTGAGGCTAGCTTCGCGCAATGACAGTGGCCCGGTGAGCTGTCCGTCGACCGCTGCGCCGGCCAGCCACAACCCGCGGGCTCAGGGCCACAGCACCTCCACGCCGGACGCCAGATCCTCGATCTGTTGGAGGACGAGGGGATCGGTGGTGTTCTCGCCGAGAAGATTCACCTTGCCGGCGCCGTGATAGTCCGAGGAGCCCGTGACGAACAGCCCTAACGAGGCGGCCAGGTCGAGTCCGTGGAGTACCTGCTCGGGGGTGTGGTCCCGGTGGTGCACCTCCAGGCCGGCCATCCCCGCCGCTGCCATGGACTCGATGACCGAGTCATCCACCACGCGACCGCGTTTGCTCGCCAGCGGGTGCGCCATGACCGCAACGCCTCCGGCCGCGACCACGAGACGCACCGCCTGCGCCGCATCGAGGGCGTAATGCGTCGCGTAGTAGGGGGACCCGGCATACAGGTAGTCACGGAACGCTTCGTCCCGAGTGAGCACGATCTTCTTGGCCACCATCGCATCGGCGATGTGCGGGCGGCCGATCGTCGCTCCGGGTCCGATCTGCTCCAGGACGTCATCCCAGTCCAGCGGCAGGTCCTGCGATATCCGCTCGACGATGCGTTTGGCACGAGTCCCGCGGCTCTCCCTCGAGTGCTCCAGCTCGTCCAGCAGATCTGGCGCTGCAGGGTCGTGGAGATAGCCGAGCAGGTGGATGCTGATCGCCTTGTCCTTGCAGGAGATCTCGATCCCGCGCACGAGCGCGATCCCGTGGTGTTGGGCGGCGGCCGCGGCCTGGTCCCAGCCCAAGGTCGTGTCGTGGTCAGTCAGCGCGATGACGTCCAGATCAGCCCCGGCGGCTGAGGCGATGACCGCGGCCGGAGACTGGGTGCCGTCACTGGCCGTGGAGTGGGTGTGGAGGTCGATGCGCACCGCCCAAGGCTAGGCCCGCTGGCCAGGCGCCGAGACCGTCACGCCGGGTCGATCCAGATGTTTGGCTCGGCGAGGCAACCTTTCGGCCCAAACTTCCGTGGTGGAGGGTATGACCATGACATGGGTTGCCCATGAGGCTTTCTAAGGGGGAACGCGACGCATCGTTCGCGACCTTCATGGACCAGGCCGGGCCGGCGCTGTTGCGGACCGCATGGTTCCTCGCCGGCGACGCCGACCACGCCCAAGAGCTGACCCAGGCTGCGTTTGTCAAGACGTACATCGTCTGGCACAAGATCGACCAGGACCGAGGGCTTGCCTACGCGCGGCGTTGCCTGGTCAACCACAAGATCGACGTATGGCGAGCCACTCGCCACGAGTTCGTGGCTGACTTCACCACGCCGGGGCTGCAGCTCGGCTCAGCCTCGCAGCCGCGCGACATCGCGATGGCCACGACTGATCATCGCGAGGATCTCGTGCGCCGGCTCGCCCGGCTGCCCGAGCAACAGCGCAAGGTCGTCGTCCTGCGGTACTACGCCGACCAGTCCGAGGCAGCCGTCGCCGAGGCGCTTGGCATCTCGGTCGGCTCAGTGAAGAGCGCCGCGTCCCGCGGGTTGGCTGCCCTACGCCAACACGCCGAGGCCCAAGCCCAGGCAGAGACCGCCGCCCACAATGCCACCTCATCCACCGAAGGGAGCCGGCGATGACCACCGACCTCGAGGCTGACCTGCGTCGCGAGTTCGACGCCGCCACGCCACCTAGGAGCCTGACTTTTCAGCCGGAATCCGTTCTGCGGCAGGGCAACTGGACTATCCGTCGACGCCGCCTCATTGCCGCCGGTTCCGCAGCCATGGCCGTCGCGCTGGTCGCGGTGGGAGCAACGGTGATGAATCGTCCGCACGACCCGGCCGCGCCCCAGCCCGCAACTCACACCGCAACGACTGGCATCGTCCGGGCCTCAATGGGCTCCTTTCCCCTGACAGCCCAGGTCGAGCTCAACCGCGATCCCAGGGTGAAGTCCAACGTGCGGTTCGTGGTCGTCACCAACAAGGGTCGCGTCGTCGTGGGCGTTGGGTCCACCGCAAAGCCGGGGCAGAGGGCCGAGGTCATCTGGAAGTCGGGGATGGTGGCCGGGCATCCATTCACCTTCGGCCTGGTCCCTGGGAACGATTTCGACGTGAAGCTGGTCCCTGGTGCCAACTACGGGTTCAGCAGCACAGAGGTGAAGGGCACCGGATACTCCGTATTTTCGATCATGTACAAGAACGGCGACGAGAAGGAACCGGCTCGGCCCGCGCAGATCGCGAGCATCTCGTGGTCCGGACCAACCGGGATCGTGGACGGTATCGAAGCAGACCACCGGCTGTCTGGTCAGATTCTCAGGCTCGACAGCTCGGAGTCGGTGAAGCTGGTGCTTCGACGAGACATAGGCGGACGGACCACGGTCTCGGGAGAGACTCGTCTCAAAGACTCCAGTGGCGGCTATTCCGCGCAGCCGACCGTCGCCACCGCCGATGCCTCAGGCGTAGCCGTCGTGACCGGCCGGTACCTCATCGTGCGGGTAGCCACCCCAGTCCCGGCAGTCAGCGCCGAGGGCGCTCCGATTGCGGCGGGGATCCTCCCGCCCGGCGCGTCGGACATCGGGGCGATCCTGACCGCGGGCGAGGCCCTCAACCCGGTCGTCGTGCTGGTACGCCTGCCCGACGGCCGGGTGAGCTTCGCGGTCAAGGCGGAGAGCGCCCATCCGTCCGTGCCGAGTAAGGACTCGATCAAGGCCGTCACGTGGACCAACGCCGACGGCACTCAGGGCCGGAAGGACGTCACCCAGAAGCAAGCCGGCTGACCATCTCCTCCTGAGGCGACCACCCGTCATACAGAAGGTGTGTGGCGGGTGGTTGCGTTGTCTAGCAACGGGTCTCAGCTCCTGGCCGGAGGCTCCACCAACGTCGGTCGGCCGGGCTGCTCTCCCCCACGCGCCTGCAGGTAGCTGTTCTTGGGCACCATGACTTTGCGCCTGAAGATGCAAACCACCGTGCCGTCCTGCTTGTAACCCCTGGTCTCCACATGGACGACACCCCGGTCGTCCTTGGATGTCGACTCCCACTTGTCAAGGACGGTGGTCTCGCCATAGATGGTGTCCCCGTGGAAGGTAGGCGCGATATGACGCAGCGACTCGACCTCGAGATTGGCGATGGCTTTGCCGGAGACATCGGGGACGCTCAT
>ENA-OFCI01000988-OFCI01000988.1-metagenomes-genome-assembly--contig:-NODE-988-length-14327-cov-3.382707_pt1 | contig 14327 bp, 15 predicted proteins | sample MGYA00153391_OFCI01 | MGnify analysis MGYA00153391
CGGCGGTTGATGCGCAAGGCAAAGCCTTGGAGGCGTTGCGCAAAGAAACACAGGCCTTGGCCGAGCAAGGTGAGCAAAACAGCAAAAGCGGTAAAGGTTCGCGCTCCGGCAAACGCGATCCGCTGGGGCGCGACAGCCACGAAGAAGCGCTCAAAGTGCACGGCATCACCACCGAGCGTGCGCGAGCGGAGGGTGGGGATGCTGCAGAGGTCGTCGCCGAGATCGTCGCCGTATTGCGGGCGCTCCTCGCCCAGGGTGTACCAATCGTGATCTACAACGCGTCCTACGACCTCACCCTGCTCAACAGGGAATGTCTTCGGTATGGAATCGAGCCTCTCGATGACCCGCTCCCCATCATTGACCCGCTCGTGATCGACCGCGCGATGGATCGTTACCGCAAAGGAAAGCGCACCCTCGAAGTGGCCGCGGAGCACTACGGTATCGAGCTCATGGATGCCCATGATGCAGAAGCAGATGCCGTCGCGGCCGGCCGAGTGGCCCAGGCCATCGCCCGAAAGTTTTCAGACACCCTTGGACAGGACGTAACCCTGGTTCACAACAACCAGGTGATCTGGGCCGCCGAGAGTGCCACGAGCCTCCAGGAGTACATGCGCCGTACCAAAGACCCCACCTTCGTTGCCGACGGGGCGTGGCCACAGCGTTAGGCGGCGATCGGCTCCCCTGCGGGCCTGGGCACAACCGTTCAAGAGAAAAAGGGCGGCCAACCGAAGCTGATCACCCTGTTTCGTGTTCCTGGGGTGTGGATTAAGCGCCGAAGCCCTTGTAGCGCGAGTTGAACTTCTCGACGCGGCCGGCGCTGTCAAGGATGCGCTGCTTGCCGGTGTAAAAGGGGTGCGACGCGGAGGAGATCTCGACGTCGATGACCGGATAAGTGACGCCGTCGAGCTCGATGGTCTTCTCACTCTTCACCGTTGACCGCGTGAGGAAGGTCTCGCCACTCGCGAGATCGCGGAAGACAACCGCGCTGTAGTTGGGGTGGATATCAGTCTTCATCGTAAATTCCTTGGTAGTGGGATGGGAGAGGCAAAATTTTGGCAGGTGGGCCAAGGGACGACATTACCAGAGATGAGCGGGCTCAGGAGGATTCCGCGGCACGTGCCGTGAATCGCCCGGCACTCTCTTCGACTCGCAGCTCAAGGCCGAAAGCCTCCGTCAGCTTCTCCGAGGTGATCACCTCGCCAATGGGTCCCGCCGAAGTAATGCGACCCTGGGAGAGCAGTAGCGCATGCCCGAAACCCAGCGGGATCTCTTCCACGTGATGGGTGACCATGATGATGGCGGGAGCCTGCTCAGCACGCGCGTACCCACCGAGTAGCTGCAGCAGCTCTTCACGAGCGCCAAGGTCGAGGCTGGCGGCCGGTTCGTCGAGTAGGAGCAGCTCGGGATCAGTCATCACGGAACGAGCGATCTGTACCCGCTTTTGCTCACCGTCGCTCAACTGTCCGAACCGACGTTCTTCGAGGTGGTCGAGCTTCCATTCGGCGAGAACCCGCTGGGCGCGGCGCACATCGATATCTTCGTAGGCCTCATTCCATCGCCCGGCGACGGCGTAGGCGGCCGTGAGCACAACATCCAGCACCCGTTCGGTGGCGGGGATACGCCGGGCCATCGCCGTCGAGGCAAAACCGATGCGGGGTCGCAGTTCGAACACGTCGGTGCGCCCGAGAGTGGAATCGAGGATCTTCACGATGCCAGCGGTGGGGTGGATCATCGCCGAGGCGAGCTGCAGCAGGGTGGTCTTTCCCGCGCCATTCGGACCGAGGATGACCCAACGCTCGTTGTCCTCGACTGTCCAGTTGACGGAATCGAGAATGTGGTTGCCTTCTCGGACGACGGAGACGTCGGAAAGCTGGAGGACGCTGGCCATGGACTCAACCCTACCTTTCCGGTGGGATGATTCCTTCGACCGCCAACGCCCGAAGCCCTCCCATGGATGGCGCTACAGCACTGATCGGTAAATCTCCTGCGTGCGTCTTGAGATACGGTCCCAGCCGAAGTCTCGCTGCGCGCGGGCTCGGCCGGCCTCTCCCATTCGCCGCGCCGCCTGCGGATCGCCGATGACCTCGATGAGCGCCCGGGCGAGGTCGGTGACATATCGATCGGGATCACGCGGCGTACCCGTGCCATCTTCAACCTGGTCGATCGGCACCAGCCGACCGGTCACGCCGTCGTCGATCACCTCCGGGATGCCGCCGGTCGCCGTGCCGACAACCGCCGCCCCACAGGCCATTGCTTCGAGATTGACAATGCCGAGCGGCTCGTAAATGGACGGGCAGACGAAGGTCGTTGCCGAAGTGAGCACGGCCGAGAGGTCATGTCGGCTCAACATCTCTTCGATCCAGACGACGCCCGTACGAGTCTTCTGCAGTTCGGCGACCCCGGCTCGTACCTCAGCCATGATCGAGGGGGTATCTGGCGCGCCCGCGCAGAGGACCAGCTGTACCTCGGGCGGGAGCAAAGCCGCCGCACGCAAGAGGTATGGCAAGCCTTTTTGCCGGGTGATCCGTCCGACGAAGACCACCGAAGGGCGGTCCGGATCGATGCCGAGCGAGCGCACGAGGGTGTCGTCCTCGACCGGATGCCAGGAGTGGAGATCGATGCCGTTGTGAACGACCGAGACCTTCGCCTCGTCGATCATCGGATAGGCCCGCAGAATATCGCGACGCATGCCGTGGCTCACCGCGATGACGGCGTCAGCCGCGGCGAACGCATCGCGCTCGATCCAACTCGACACCCGGTAGCCGCCCCCGAGTTGTTCTGCTTTCCAGGGGCGGAGTGGCTCGAGACTGTGGGCTGTCACGACATGAGGAATGCCGTGGAGCAGCTGCGCGATGTGGCCAGCTCCATTGGCGTACCAGGTGTGTGAGTGCACCAGGTCGGCACCGCCGACATCCCGCGCGATTTCGAGGTCGATCCCCAGTGTTGCGAGCGTCGGGTTAGCGGTGCTGAGCCCAGGGGGCACGTCATACGAGTAGACCTGCGCCTCGTCTCGCGGCTTGCCGAATGCGCGGACCACCACATCGATGTCGACGCGCAGCGCCTTCACCAGCTCGGTCACATGCACGCCGGCGCCGCCGTAGATCTCCGGCGGATATTCCCTGGTAATCACATCAACTCTCACCGGTCAAACGCTAGCGCGGTTCGCAGACTGACGCACCACGCTCGTTCCTCTACTCTTAGCAGATGGCATCGAAGAAGATCTTTGGCATTGTTCTCGCCGGCGGAGAGGGCAAGCGCCTCATGCCGCTCACCGCTGATCGCGCGAAGCCTGCTGTGCCATTCGGTGGCAACTATCGACTCATCGACTTCGCACTGTCGAATCTGATCAATTCCGGCCTTCGCCAGATAGTGGTGCTCACGCAATATAAGTCGCACAGTCTCGACCGCCACGTGTCGCAAACTTGGCGTCTCGACGGCATCACAGCGTCCTACGTGGCTTCCGTACCAGCGCAGCAGCGTCTCGGTAAGCGGTGGTTCGCGGGATCAGCAGATGCCATCCTGCAGAGTCTCAACCTGTTGCGCGACGAGAAACCAGACATCGTCGTTGTGGTCGGGGCCGACCACGTTTACCGCATGGACTTCAGCCAGATGATCGAGGCACACATCGCGTCGGGTGCCGGTGTGACTGTCGCTGCCATCCGCCAGCCGATCACGCTGGCCGACCAGTTCGGCGTCATCGAACTCGATACGGAAGATCCGACCCGCATTGCGCAATTCCTCGAGAAGCCAAAGAATGCCGTCGGTCTCGCGGATTCGCCCGGCGAGGTGCTCGCGTCGATGGGCAATTACATCTTCGACGCCGATATCCTGATCGACGCCGTGCTCAGGGATGGTGAGCTGACTACGTCCAATCACGACATGGGGGGAGACATCGTGCCCGACTTCGTGTCGCGTGGGGATGCCGCCGTCTACGATCTCAACCGCAACGAGGTACCCGGAGCAACGGATCGCGATCGCTATTACTGGCGGGATGTCGGAACAATCGAGTCGTTCTTCGACGCCCACCAGGACCTGATCTCCGCGCTCCCGATCTTCAATCTGTATAACAGCGAATGGCCGATCTTCAGCCAGCAGCTGAATTCGCCCCCGGCGAAGTTCGTGCGCGATTCCAAGGGGAACCTCGGCACCACGATCGATTCGATCGTGTCTCTGGGATCGCTGCTCTCCGGAGCGCATATCGAACGCAGTGTGCTCGGCCCATGGGCGATCATCGAATCGGGAGCCCATGTGATCGACTCGATAGTCTTCGACCGGGTTCGTATTGGCCCGGATGCCGTGGTGCGCCGCGCTATTCTCGACAAGGAGGTCGTGATCAACGCTGGTGCGACCGTTGGGGTGGATGCCGACGCTGACCGGGCCCGCGGATTCACCGTCACCGACTCCGGCATCACCGTGGTGGGCAAGGGCGTTACCGTCACCTGAGATCGTCGGGTTCCGCTATTCTGACCACCTCAAACGAACGGTTCGCACCCGATGGCCCGATTCCTTGTCGTTCTCGATGTCGACTCCACTCTCATCGAGAACGAGGTGATCGAACTGCTGGCGGAAGTTGCAGGTTCCGGCGCCGCCGTTGCGGAAATCACCGCGAGCGCAATGAATGGTGAGGTTGACTTCGAAGAGAGCTTGAGAGCGCGCGTCGCCACCCTGGCCGGACTGCCAGAGTCGGTGTTCGGAAACGTGGGCCAGCTCGTCCGCATCACGCCGGGAGCGCCGGCGATGATCGCTGGCGTGCGGGCGGCAGGCGGCCGGGTGGCGGTGGTTTCGGGCGGTTTCCACGAGATTATCGACCCTATCGCCGCCGAACTGGGTCTCGATTATTGGAGGGCGAATCGCCTCGAAGTCGCCGATGGGGTTCTCACCGGAGGGCTCGTCGGTCCGATCATTGACGCCAAGTCGAAAGCGGACACTCTCATCGAGTGGGCGGCAGACTTTGGCCTTCCCCTTTCTCGCACGGTGGCGGTCGGTGACGGCGCCAACGATCTGCCGATGATGGCCATCACCGGTCTCGCTGTTGGGTTCGACGCGAAGGCGCCGGTGCGAGACGAGGCCGATGTGCTCATGGACGTGAGGGACCTCAGCCAGCTGCTCGCCCTGCTAGGCCTGCGCGGCTGAGCTGCTGAGAGGGTCAGTGACCCATGCCGAGGCCGCCGTCGACAGGGATGACAGCGCCAGAGATGTAGCCCGCATCATCCCCGGCGATCCACGTGACAACCTTCGCGACTTCCTCGGGTCGCGCGAATCGGCCGACCGGGATCGACTTCCGATAGGCATCCTGCTGGGCGTCCGGAAGCCCGGCAGTCATGTCGGTCTCGATGAAACCGGGCGCGACAACGTTGGCCGTGATCCCACGCGCGCCAAGCTCTCGGGTGACCGATCGCGCCAGCCCGATCAGCCCACTCTTCGATGCCGAGTAGTTGATCTGGCCAGCGGAGCCGAGTAGACCGACAACGCTCGAGACGAGCACGATGCGTCCGAAGCGCGCTTTGAGCATTCCCCTTGATGCGCGCTTGACGACGCGGAAAGCACCGGAGAGGTTGGTGTCGACCACCGAGGTGAAGTCTTCCTCCGTCATTCGTAGGAGGAGGGTGTCCTTGGTGATCCCCGCGTTCGCGACCAGCACTTCGACCGCGCCGAGGACGGCCTCGATCTCGGTGAAGGCGGCATCGATGGAAGAGGAATCAGTGACGTCGGCGCGCACTGTCAGGCTGCCGACCGGCCCCTCGCCAGAGCGTGCCGTTACTGCGACCCGATGGCCGAGGGCCACGAATTCGGCCGCGATGGCAAAGCCGATTCCGCGATTCCCCCCGGTCACCAGCACGGTTCTTGGCACGAACTCGGTGCTGGTCATTGTTCTCTCACTTTCGCTTTCGCCGCGTGCCTCCACGCCCCCTGAGCGTATGCCGGGCGCCGACAAACTCCCGTAATCTTAGCCGTAGGGTTAAAGTACCCATGGCTAAACAGCAGCAGTCCATCACCTCTCTCCCCCGGTCTCCCCAGGACGACCGGCGCAGCCGCATGATCAAATACACGGTGGCAATGAGCATCCGAACCGTCTGTATTCTGATCTGTCTCGTCGTGCCCGGATGGTGGCGACTGATCCCCGCGATCGGAGCGGTCGTGCTTCCCTATATTGCTGTTGTGCTCGCCAATGCCAGTATCTCGAGGCCCGCCGCCGAAGTATTACGTCCGGGAGGGCTCGTACGCCGCGGACCCGGCATCTCCCGGCCCGATCCGCAGTGATCGGATTCGACGAAGAGTTAGCCGAACCAACCTGCTCACGAGCGGGTTGTACCCTCCCCGCCGCGTGGAATGTCAACTGGCGTAATCCACGGATCCACGGCCCGGACCGGGTCAAAATCTGGTTGGCCTGCGACGGGCACCGCGATTTTCTCCACCGTTATCTGGAAGCCCGCGACTTTCCCGTCGTTGTGACCCCGCTCGAGCACCCTCTTGAACATCTTCCGGAGGCCGCTGTCATCGAGAGCCGCCCACTGTGAACCGGTGGAGTTTTGCGCTGAGCCGCCGCTGGTTCGGCTATCTCGCCCTGGCTCTCGTCTTCGCGGCGGTGTGTGTCGCACTCTCCCAATGGCAGGTCGCGCGCCTGCACGAGACCCGCTCGGCCAACGAGCTCGTCGACCGGAATTACCACAGCACGCCGGTGGCCGTAATGTCAGTGCTTCCTACCCTCACGTCATACTCCCCGAAGCAGCGGTGGATGCAGGTGGAGCTCACCGGCAGCTACCTCGCGGATGCCCAGATGCTGGTGCGCAATCGTCCTCTCAACGGTCAGCCGGGGTTCGAAGTGCTTAATCCGCTGCTTCTCCCCGATGGCAACGTCTTTCTCGTGGACCGTGGATATGTACCCATCGGTAACACGCAGGATCGGCCGGACCACATTCCATCCCCGCCCGCGGGGACAGTGACGGTGATCGCGCGCCTGCAGGCCGGAGAACCCACTCTGGCGGGTCGATCGGATACGCCGGGTGAGCTTGCCACGATCCACCTCCCCGATGTCGCGACCCTCGTCGGCAAGCCGACCTATACCGGCGCTTATGGCCTCATGGTGTCGGAGTCTCCCGCGGCCGACACGCGCCCTACCGCCAAGCCCCAGCCGCAGCTCGACGAGGGTCTTCATATTTCCTACGCGATCCAGTGGGTGATCTTCGGCATCATGGCATTCTTCGGTCTCTGGTACGCGATCCGCCAGGAATATCGGATGCGGAATGCCGACGACCCCGACGAACAGGAGCGAGTCGAGGTGCGGGAGCGGAAGAAGCTCACGAAGCCACGCAGCGATAGCGAGGTCGAAGATGAGATTCTCGAAACCATCCCGCACCGCTGATCAGGCCCGCAGCGCCGATCAGGCCAGGGCGACCAGGTCGGCGTAGTCGCGATTCCAGAGGTCTTCTGTGCCATCGGGCAGGATGAGCACGCGCTCGGGGTTCAGCGCCTCCACCGCACCCTCGTCGTGGCTCACCAGCACCACAGCGCCGGAATAGTTCGCCAGCGCGTCGAGGATCTCGAGCCGGCTGGCAGGGTCGAGGTTGTTGGTCGGCTCGTCGAGGAGCAGCACGTTTGCACCAGAGACGACGATCATCGCCAGAGCGAGGCGGGTTTTCTCTCCACCGGACAGCACCCCCGCGAGCTTGGTGGCGTCATCCCCCGAGAACAGGAACGATCCGAGCACTCGCCGCGCCTCGGTCTCGGTGATGTTCGGTGACGACGACACCATGTTCTGCAGCACTGAGCGCTTCACATCGATGGTCTCGTGCTCCTGCGCGTAATACCCGATCCGAAGTCCGTGCCCGGGTTCGAGCTGTCCGGTATCCGGCTGGTCGACGCTCGCAAGTATGCGAAGCAGGGTGGTCTTGCCCGCACCGTTGAATCCCAGGATCACCACTTTTGATCCCCGATCGATCGCGAGATCGACAGCCGTGAAGATCTCGAGCGAGCCGTAGCTCTTGGAGAGATTGGATGCCATCAGCGGTGTTCGCCCACAGGGCGCGGGATCGGGGAAGCGCAACTTCGCCACCCGGTCGACGGTACGCACCTCGTCGAGGCCGGACAACATCTTCTCGGCACGTCGCACCATTTGATGGGCAGCGGCCGCCTTCGATGCCTTCGCTCCGAACTTTGCCGCCTGCATTTGCAGCACTCCGGCTTTCTTCTCCACGTTGACGCGCTCTTTCTTGCGACGTTCCTCGTCGGCGGCACGCTGGCGCTGGTAGTTCTTCCAGTTCATGTTGTAGATGTCGATGACCTGGCGGTTCGCATCCAGGTAGAAGACGCGATTGACGGTGTCTTCTACGAGCTCGACATCATGGCTGATCACAATGAGTCCCCCCTGGAAATTCTTCAAGAATTCCCGAAGCCAGGTAACGGAGTCGGCATCCAGGTGGTTAGTGGGCTCATCGAGCAGCATGGTGTCGGCTCCGGAGAACAGAATCCGTGCGAGTTCGATGCGCCGACGCTGACCACCCGAAAGCGTCGAGAGCGGCTGGTCGAGGATGCGGTCGGGCAGGCTCAGATTGCTCGCGATGGACGCGGCTTCGGCCTCCGCCGCATATCCACCCAGCGCCATGAAACGGTCCTGCAACTCGCCGTATTGCTTCATCGCCCGCGCGGCGACCTTTTCGTCGGAGTCCCCCATTTCGAGCGCCGTCTTGTCCATGCCGATCACCAGCTGGCCGAGGCCGCGAGCATCGAGGATGCGCGTGCGAGCGAGATCCTCCGGATTTCCCGAGCGTGGATCCTGGGGAAGGTAGCCGATTTCACCGGTCGAATCGATGGTGCCTCCGGTGGCGAGTTCCTCGCCAGCGAGCACCTTCGTCAGTGTTGTCTTTCCCGCGCCGTTCCGGCCGACGAGGCCGATCTTGTCGCCGCGTTCGACTCTGAAGGTGACGTCCTCCATGAGCATGCGTGCGCCAACACGCAGTTCGAGGTCGTGCACGCTGAGCACAGGCAGAGTCCAATTGTTTTTGTCATCTCGCGACGACGGGAGGGAGGGGGTGAACCCCTAGTATATTTCCTCGCGGTCAGACCGGCTTCGTGCTGGCGTGACTCTGGAGTTCGAGCCCGGCCAGCAGCAGGGTGATTCCGAATTCAAAGGCCTCGAGAGCCTGCGGCGTGACGTGATAGTCCGGGGAATTCGCCGAGGCGGCCTCCGCCACGACGCCGAGGCTGTCGGCCTGCAGTCGCTGCTGTTCGTGGGAGACATGGCCGAGGATGAAGTGGAGCAGGGCTGCGGCGGCAATCCCGCTCGTCTTGCGGTCGAAGCCTGCCCGCTCCAGGGAGTTGGAGAGGAGATTCAGGGGCAGGCCTGCGCCCAATCCGAGTGCGATGGTGCTCGAGACGACCTCTGCGCCATCCCGAAATGCCAGCAGCGCGTCGCGGAGGGCATAGGCCTCGGCGCGGGTCGCACCCTTCCAATCGTCATCGGTCGGATTCACGGGCCTCGCTCGCTCCACGATCCGGTCGGCAATCGAGGCGAGAAGCGTCTGCTTGTTGGCGAAGTGCCAGTACAGGGCACTGGGCTGCACGTCGAGCGTCGCACCCAAACGCCGCATGGTCAGGTCGGGCAGGCCGTGCTCGTCGAGAATGCGAAGGCCAGCATCAACGACATCGTCGCGGGTATGGCGGGTGTACTTCGCGCCGACGTTTTCTACTTTCGTCATCGTGTCGGTAGTGTATCAGTGTCCTGAACAGTGTTCAGGTGAACAGCGTTCATGAAAGCGTCATTGGCGCACTGCCCACTACCCGCTGCAACAGCGCCACCACCAGAGGAACTCCCCATGGGAAATCGAGCAATAACCGAGATTCGTGACATCACCAGGATCGCCGTCTTCGCAGCGATTCTCGCCGTGCTCGGTATCCCCGGAGCCATACCGGTCTTCGGCGGCGCTGTTCCGATCACCGCCCAGACTCTCGGAGTGATGCTTGCCGGCGCCATTCTTGGGTCGTGGCGGGGCGCAGCCGCCGTCGCGGTCTTTGAAGTACTCGTGCTGGTGGGCCTGCCACTGCTGTCGGGCGGGCGGGGAGGAATCGCAGTATTCGCCGGGCCATCGGTGGGCTACCTGATCGGTTGGATAGTCGGTGCCTTCGTGATTGGCGTCATTGCGCGCGCCGGCAATCGCCCGCCCACCTGGTGGCGCACGATGCTCGGCTGTTTTATCGGCGGCATTGTGATTGTCTACGCCGTCGGAATCCCGTTCCAATCTTTCATCACGGGCCTTCCACTGGCCAAGACCGCGCTCTTCAGCGCCGTTTTTGTGCCCGGCGACATCGTGAAGGTCGTTATCGCCACAATCGTCACCCTCGCTCTCTGGCGGGCCTACCCGCGAGCCTTCGATCGGGGAGCGCGCACCACTGTCGACATCCGGGTCGCCCCGCACGAGCCGGTTTCACAAACAGAGCGGGCCGCGGCTTCCGAGTGACAGCCGATCGCGTGGCGGTGTGGTGCGGCTCTGTCTCGGTGAGCGAGTCACACCTCCGTGAGCACGAAGGTCGGCTCGCCAGCACCCCCGGGGGCGCTTCGGGCCGGCTTGTGCCCATCGTCGATGAAAATCGGCTGCGCTCGCTGGTCACCGCGTGGGGTGTTCGGGCATCCGGGGGGATCCCACTTCTCGGCGATGACCGGTGGAATGCCACTCACTGGTCAGAGCTGTGTCAGCTCGCTGATGGTGCTGTAGTCTCCCCAGACTCGGCGTGGGCAGCGTTCACTTCGGGGAGCAGCGCATCCCCGCGGGTGATTCTTCGCACTGAACGGTCGTGGAGTGCGTCATTTTCTGCCGTGACCGAGCTGATGGAGCTGACCAGCGCAGACTGCGTTTACCTGCCAGCACCGCTGTCATCCTCACTGTCGCTCTTCTCTGTTGCGCACGCGAGGTCGGTCGGGGCGGCGGTGGTCCTTCCGCGGGCACATTCCTTCTCCCCCGCCGACCTGGAACACGCGACCGCCCTGCACGCCACTCCCCATGCGCTTCGCACCATCGTCGAAGCTCTCGAAGGCGGTGGAATTCGCCACCGCGTGCACTCCGCGCTCGTAGGCGGCGCGCACCTCGATATCGGCGTGCGGGAGCGGGCAGAGGCACTGGGCATCCGCGTGGTCTCCTACTACGGCGCTGCCGAACTCTCGTTTGTCGCGGTCGACACTGACGGCCTGGGCCATCGTCCCTTTCCGGGTGTTGAACTGAGCGTTACGGACGGTGAATTGTGGGTTCGATCGCCATACCTCGCCTCCGGATACCTCGGTATTGATGGCGCCTTGCGAGAGTCACCGGGCGGCTGGGCCACGGTTGGCGACCTGGTCGTTCTCGACCGGGCGGATCGATTGCACTTCCGTGGACGAGTGGACGGCGCGATCCTGACCGCGGCGGCGACCGTCGTGCCCGAGGAGGTCGAATCGGCCCTGCGCTCCATCGACGGAATCGAGGACGCCATAGTGCTCGGGCTCGCCAACGCCGGGGTCGGTGCCCTCGTCAGCGTGCTCATCGAGACGACCTCGGGACGTGCTGTGCCATCGGTGCGCCGGCTCCGCGAAGAAGCGCGCAGCCGACTTGCTCCTTCGCACCTCCCGCGGCTCTGGTACTGGACCGAGCAGCTCCCACGAACACCCGCCGGCAAGCCGGCCCGTGCGCAGATTCGCCGGGCAATCGAGAATGGTGAGGTGACCAGACTTGATTGACCGGATGAGCGAGCACACCAGGCCCGTCGTGATCGCCGCGCGTCGCACCCCGATCTCGACCAGGGGAATGCGGCTCAGAAGCAGGTCAGTGCACGAACTCGCCGCACCGGTGATCCGGCGGTGCCTGGCTGATGCGGAACGGGCGATCGGGTCGTCCCTCGCCGTCGGGGATGTCGTCCTCGGCAACTGCATGGGACCGGGCGGCAATATCGCTCGGCTTTCGGCCCTCGCCGCCGACCTCGACGTGAGTGTTCCCGGAATGACCATCGACCGGCAGTGCGGCAGTGGACTCTCCGCGATCATCACGGCCTCCGACGCGATCCGTGCCGGAGATTCCCGGCTGCTCCTCGCGGGCGGCGCGGAGAGCGCGTCGACCGCTCCGCTACGAATCGCTCACGGAGCCCCCTATGCGCGAGCGGCCTTCTCCCCGACGGGATTCCCCGATCCGGAGATGGGTCCGGCCGCCCAGGAGCTCGCGGCAGCATTCGGCATCGATCGTGATCGCCAGGATGCCTACGCGGAGCGCAGCCATCGCCTCGCGCTCGTCCAGCTCGAGGCGGGCGGATTCGACAACGAGCTCGTCGCGCTCGACGAACTCGGCCGCGACGACAGCCCACGCGAGCGAATGACGGACCTGCTCCCCCGCTTCCCCTCGCTCTACCCGACCCTCGATGGGCCGGCCACCGGCAGCGTGACGGCGGGCAACTCCTGCCGCATCAGTGACGGGGCGGCGGTCGTCGCGATTGTCTCAACCGGATCCCGCGGGGACGCCCCTGGGCTCGCCCTACTGGCACACGCGACGATCGGCTGCGACCCGGCCCTGCCGGGAATAGGACCGGTGGCCGCGGTGAATCAGGTGCTCGCCGCGGCGGGAGTGTCACTCGGCGACATCGCCGCCTTCGAGATAGTCGAGGCCTTCGCGGCCCAGAGTCTCGCCGTGCTGTACAGTCTCGACCTTGCCACACCCGATTTCGTCGACCCGCGAGTCTGCTCGGGGGGTGGCGCGCTCGCTCTCGGACATCCCTGGGGCGCCAGTGGCGCGGTGAGCGTCGTCCGCCTGTTCACGCGCCTCGTGCGCGAGGGTGCCCCGGCGGGAAGCCTCGGAATCGCCACCGCCGCGGTCGGAGGCGGGATGGGCGTCGCCGCCCTGTTCGAGGTCGTGCGGTGAACGGGCAATGGAAGATCCAGTTTGAGGGCGTTTCGGTGGAATTCGCCGGTCGGATGGCCCTTCGTGACATCTCTATTGCGCTCGATGCGAAACGGATCGGAGTGATCGGGTCGAACGGGTCCGGAAAGTCGACCTTCGCGCGGATGCTCAACGGCCTGGTCACACCGACCAGTGGTTTCGTGAGGGTTCACGGCCTCGACCCTGTGCGGGATGGTAAGCGGCTGCGACGCCACGTCGGTTTCATCTTCAGCAATCCGGATGCCCAGATCGTGATGCCGACCGTCACCGAGGATCTCGCCTTCTCGTTACGCGGTCGCGGACTCAGCCGTTCGCAGGTTGCGGAACGGGTGGTCTCGGCGCTGGAGTCCATCGACCTCGTGGGTCATGCCGACGCGCCGAGCCACAGCCTGTCCAGCGGACAGAAGCAACTGCTCGCCCTCGGTGCAATCCTCATCGGTGAGCCCGACCTCGTAGTGGCGGACGAACCAACGGCGCTGCTCGACGCGGCGAACAGCCGGAAGATCGGTAACCGCCTTCTCGACGAGATCCCGCAGCAACTCGTACTGGTCACCCACGATCCCCGCCTGGCCGCTCGCTGCGACATCGTGCTGAGATTCGAGGGGGGAAAGCTGCTCGAGCACGGCGACCCCCGATCTGTCGTCGCCCACTACGAGCGGGATCACGCATGATCGGGCTCTATCACCCGGGCTCCAGCCTGCTCCACCGGATACCCGCCGGCGTGAAGGTGCTCGTCTTTGCGGCGCTGACGCTCGCCATCGCGCGCGCGGCGCACGGTGAGATGGCCCTTCACCTTGCTGGCGTCGAACACATGCAGCGGCCGGGCGCGGTCATAGGTCATGAAGTTGGTGATATCGACCAGCGCGTTGATCGGCTTCTGCCCCGCCGCCTTGAGCTTCTTCTGCAACCACGGCGGCGATGCGCCATTGGACAGGCCCGCCACTGCCTGCGCGAAGAAGGCCGGGCAGCCCTCGGGGTCGTCAGTCCGCACCGGCGGTGCCTTGCCACTCGTGGCGAGCGGCTCGCAACCGCCCATCTCATAAACGTTTGCCAGCGGCCTCAGCGTCCCCAGGCCCGCCGCCGCAAGATCGCGCGCGATGCCGCGCACGCCCATGCAATCCTGCCTGTTGGGGGTGATCGCGACGTCGAATACCGGATCGTTGAGCCCGGCATAATCGGCGAAGCGAGCGCCGACCGGAGCATCCCCGGCAAGCTCGATGATCCCGTCATGTTCCTCGCCAAGCATCAACTCGCGCACCGAGCACATCATTCCGTCCGATTCGACCCCGCGAATCGTCGCTTTCCTGAGCGTCATGTTGCTGCCCGGCACATAAGCCCCTGGCCCGCCGAACACCCCGATCATCCCCGCGCGGGCATTGGGCGCGCCGCACACCACCTGAAGTGGCGGGCCGTCGCCGGTGTCGACCGTCAGTACCT
>ENA-OFCI01000989-OFCI01000989.1-metagenomes-genome-assembly--contig:-NODE-989-length-14326-cov-4.397519_pt1 | contig 14326 bp, 15 predicted proteins | sample MGYA00153391_OFCI01 | MGnify analysis MGYA00153391
AGGAAAACATGAATATCTTGTGGGATTACGCGGGCTCTACTTTGATCTCTATCAGCGCCAAGTTCTCAACTCAGCTCTCTAATTTTAATTACCTGCGATCTGCCTACGTTGCTCTTGCAGAAGCGAGTTAGGTCCAGAGACGTTCTCGCGCCCGGCATTGGCGAGGACAACGGCTACATACGGAAGTAAAATTGCTCCCGCCATCGAGAACCATCGGTAGGGGTTCGGAAGAAAAATTGAAGCTACAAAGCAGCCAGTTCGAACCATCATAGATATGAAGTAGCGGCGTTGTCTTCCACGTTGCTCCAAGGAGAGTGGATCAAAAGCGCTGGTAATAACCACTGGAGAAGGCTCTCTCCGGGAGTTAAAGGCTCTTTTAGACATGGTCTAAGAGTAAGCCCGCCCACTTATTCGCGCCTCTTTTAAGTACGCAGTAGTAGCGGATAACCTGCTCCTATGAATTCGCAGCCGCATGGACCACGAATTGTTTTTGTCACGGGCGGCAATCGGGGGATCGGTCTCTCCATCGCGCGTGCTTTTGCCAGCAGCGGGGATCTAGTAATCGTCTCCTATCGCTCCGGCGGGGTCCCTGATGGATTGGTTGGGGTGCAGATGGATGTGACCGACCAAGAGAGCGTGAGCGCCGCCTTTGCGGAGATCGAGAGTAAGTACGGATCGGTTGACGTTCTCATCGCCAATGCAGGTATTACTCGCGATGGGTTGGCGCTGCGGATGAGCGAAGAGGATTTCACGGCGGTCGTTGAGACCAACCTCACGGGAACTTTTAGAACGGTTCAAAAGGCCATCGCCCCGATGATGAAGAAGAGAAGTGGCAGGGTCATCTTTATCGGATCAGTCGTCGGTCTCCTCGGATCTGCGGGTCAAGTGAATTATGCAGCGACGAAGAGTGGGTTAGTCGGAATGGCTCGTGCCTTGGCTCGGGAATACGGCTCACGGGGAATAACCTTTAACGTGGTGGCACCGGGATTTGTCGAGACTTCTATGACCGCTGAGTTAAACGTCACCCTGCGTGAGAAATATGTGGGTCAAATTCCTCTAGGACGGTTCTGTAGTCCGGAAGAGGTTGCCGGAGTTGTTAAATTTATCGCCTCATCTGAGGCGAGTTACATCACGGGTGCGGTAATTCCAGTCGACGGAGGAATGGGGATGGGCCACTAATGGCGCTACTTACAGGTAAAAATATCTTGGTGACAGGAGTCCTCACAGATGGCTCTATTGCATTTCACATCGCTAAGTTGGCCCAAGAAGAGGGCGCAAACGTAGTTCTCACCGGATTTGGCCGTGGATTGAGTTTGACCACCCGCATTGCCGGCCGGTTACCACTCCCTGCCCCCGTGATTGAACTAGATGTGACAAATAAGGAGCATCTCGCCGCCCTCCCTACGGAGGTGAAGAAGTATTTACCCCACCTAGATGGCGTTGTGCACTCCATCGGATTTGCCCCGCAAGCCGCTCTCGGTGGAAATTTTCTCAACACCGAATGGGAGGATGTGGCAATTGCGATCCATACCTCGACATTCTCGTATAAGTCTTTGACGGTGGCGCTTCGAGAACTCTTTCCCGCCTCAGGCGCCAGCGTTGTTGGATTAACTTTTGATGCAAGCGTGGCTTGGCCAAAATATGACTGGATGGGAGTTGCGAAGGCGGGGTTAGAGTCCACTTCGCGATACCTCGCTCGAGATCTGGGCAAGGAGAATGTCAGAGTAAATCTCGTGGCTGCTGGTCCGTTGACCACGATTGCCGCAAAATCCATCCCGGGCTTTGGGGAGTTTGAAGAGATTTGGAATGGCCGCTCACCCCTGAAATGGGATTTTTCAGACCCAGATCCGTCGGCTAGGGCGGTGATCGCTCTGCTCTCCGATTGGTTCCCCAAAACCACCGGTGAGATCATCCATGTGGACGGGGGAGTGCACGCAATCGGGGGGTAGTCCCGGATTTCTCTCTTTGCCTAGCCGCGGGGTATCCTTGGGGCAACAAGTGGAGTTTGTCGCTCCCACCTCATCGGCCTCGGCTGATTGGTCAAGATTTTACCCTCCATTGGGCGGGTTTATTTTTGCGCGACTAATTTCTCTTGAGAAGTAATTTTTTTAGAGAGGAAGAGTTATCAGCGCTGAACAAAGAATCAACGATCGAATCAGAGCCTCAGAGGTTCGTCTTATTGGTTTCTCTGGTGAACAGGTTGGAATCGTAGCTACCGCTACCGCCCTTTCCATGGCGGAAGAGGTGGGTCTCGATCTTGTTGAAATCTCCCCAGATGCCAAGCCACCCGTCGCCAAGATCATGGATTTCGGAAAATATAAGTACGAAATTGCCCAGAAGGCGCGCGAAGCTCGGCAGAACCAGACCCATATTGTGGTCAAAGAGATTCGTTTTGGTTTGAAGATTGAGCCGCACGACTATGAAACGAAGCGAACTCATATTGAGCGCTTCTTAAAAGGTGGGGACAAGGTCAAAGTAACCGTTCAATTCAAGGGAAGAGAGCAGACTCGTCCAGAGATGGGCTACCGCCTGCTGATGAAACTCTCAGAAGAGGTCGTTGAATGCGGCTTCGTAGAGTTTGCCCCTAAGAAGGAGGGCAAGAGCATGACCATGGTCTTAGGGCCGGTTCTTAAAAAGAGCCAAGCGGCTAAGAAACCAACATCCAAGCCCGAGGTTTCCGCACCAGCGGTTGCGGTAAAAGTTGTCGCCCAAGAAGTTGCCCAATAAGTTTTTAAGTTACACATTAAAGAGAGAAATTAAAGCAAGAGTTAATACCTACAAGGAGGTATGAAGTGCCAAAGATGAAGACCCATAGTGGGGCCAAGAAGACATTCCGTCTGACAGGCACCGGCAAGATCATGCATAAGCGCGCTGGAAAGCGCCACCTTCTCGAACATAAATCTTCACGCGTTACTCGCCGTCTGAGCAACGAAGTAGCAGGTAAGAAGACCGTAACCATGACAGCCAAGCGCATGCTCGGTTTGAAGTAAGGAGCAGGTAAATGGCAAGAGTAAAACGCGGCGTCCATGCCGCCAAGAAGCGCCGTACCACCCTCGAGCGCACCGCAGGTTATCGCGGACAGCGTTCACGCCTCTTCACCAAGGCGAAAGAGCAACTTACTCACAGTATGGTCTACGCCTTCGACCATCGTAAAGATAAAAAGGGCGACTTCCGTCAGCTCTGGATTCAGCGCATTAACGCTGGCTCACGAGCACACGGTCTGACCTACAATCGCTTCATCCAGGGCCTCAAGGCTGCCGGGGTTGAGGTTGATCGCCGCGTGCTCTCTGAGATGGCGACCAATGATCCAGCTACCTTTGCGGCTCTCGTAGAAGTAGCGCGCCAACACCTAATGAACGCTTAGTTCTACCTCCTTTGACACACGCTCCTATCACGAGCCTTCATTCGCCCCATGTGGAGCGTGTGAAGGCTCTTTTAGGTCCCAGAGGCAAGAAGCTGCGGACGCTCGAAAAAACATTTGTAGCGGATGGCTTGCAATCGCTTCGTAGCGCATTAGTCCCGTATGTCCCGACTGCGCCACTTATCGATTTGCTCTACCTAACTGAATCTGGATTAGAGAAGTTACGCAGTGAATTTTCGCAAGAAATTCTTGATCGCCACGAAATTATTATGGTGAGCGACCAAGTGATGGGCGCGATGGCTGAGACGCAGTCACCCCAGGGAATTTTGGCTCTATGCAAATATCTGCAGACAGATCTCTCTCGTTTTGCAGAGAAAGCACTGCTCAAAGTCGCTTATTTTTGGCAGATCCAAGATCCGGGAAACGCTGGTACGGCGATTCGAACGGCGGATGCGTGTGGTTTTGACCTCGTCATCTTTAGCGACCAGAGCGTAGATATTTATAGCCCTAAAGTCGTGAGGTCAACGGCTGGTTCACTCTGGAATATTCCGCTTGTCGATGATGTACCGCTGGACCTCCTTGAGGAGTTTTCCTATCAACATAACCTCGCTTTAGTTGCCCTTGATGGAGCTGCAGATCAAGGAATAGCAGATATCGATCGCTCTGTTCCAACCGTACTGGTCTTTGGAAATGAAGGGAGAGGGCTCCCAGAACTAGCGCCCGCCTTTCAGCGGGTTTCAATCCCCATGCGTGGTCGAGCTGAGAGTTTCAACGTGGCTAGCGCTGCTGCGATAACCATGTATTTCCTCTCAAACTAACTCGGGTTTCAGTAAGATTGCGCCCCATGAGCCTCGCAGAGCACTCCATTGAAGTTGCCAAGGATGAGGCGCTGGCTGCAATAAGTGGCGCAGATTCCCTAGAAGTAATCCGAGAGGTTAAGGCCGCGCATATCGGGGACAAGTCACCAATCTCGCGTGCTAATCAACAATTAGGTGGACTTGCACCCGAAGAGCGAGCGAGCCTCGGGAAGATCATTGGTAGAGCGAAGAACCAGGTCAGTGAAACCCTTGAAGCACGAACTCGTGTTTTGGAGACCGAGCGAGATGCCAGGGTGCTCATTGAAGAGCGCGTGGATGTTTCCATCCCCGCTAGGAGAAATCCGACGGGCGGATTACACCCCCTCACTATTTTGACGAATGAGATCTGTGACCTATTCCTCGGTATGGGTTATCGAGTTGCGGAAGGACCAGAGTTAGAGGCCGAGTGGCTTAATTTCGATGCTCTCAATCTTCCTGCCGATCACCCAGCGCGAACTATGCAAGATACTTTTTTCATAGAACCTCTCGATTCTCATCTGGTACTTCGGACCCATACCTCCCCCGTACAGGTGCGCACAATGTTGGAAGAGAAGCCACCGATTTATGTTATTTGCCCTGGCCGTACTTATCGAGCAGATGAATTAGACGCGACGCATACTCCAGTCTTCTCGCAAGTTGAAGGTCTGGTGATTGACAAAGGAATAACGATGGCGGATTTGAAGGGAACTCTCGACCACTTCGCGCGTTCGATCTTCGGCACAGATGTAAAAACACGGCTTCGCTCCTCCTTCTTTCCTTTTACCGAGCCGAGCGCAGAAGTTGATTTCTTTTTTAATGGAAGATGGATCGAGTGGGGCGGTTGTGGAATGGTAAATCCGAAGGTGCTAGTCGCTTGTGGCATTGATCCAGAAATTTACAGCGGTTTCGCTTTCGGCATGGGGTTAGAGCGAACTCTTATGGTCCGCCATGGGATTACAGATATGCATGACATAGTCGAAGGCGATATGCGATTCTCGCAAAGTTTTGGAACAGGTGTGAAGTGAAGGTTCCTCTCTCCTGGCTGAGTGAGTATGTGGATCTCCCACCCAACCTTTCGCTCTCCGAAATCGAAGAAGCATTCGTATCTGTTGGATTTGAAGTTGAAGGCGTGGAAGAGCAGGGCAGCGATCTGAGTGGGCCACTTGTAGTTGGAAAGGTGCTCACCATTGAAGAGGTAGAAGGCCAAAAGAAGCCGATTCGCTATGTTGGTCTCGATTGTGCAGAGCCGGAAGTTCGCTACGTCATCTGTGGAGCGACAAATTTTGGCATTGGTGATTTGGTAGTTGTCTCACTTCCAGGGGCAGTTCTGCCTGGGGGATTTACTATCGCTGCAAGGCAAACGTACGGACATATTTCCAATGGGATGATCTGCTCTGCCAGAGAGTTGGGGCTAGGGGAAGACCACACCGGGATTATCGTTCTTCATGAGGGAATCCCCGGAGAAGACGCAATTACCCTACTTCAGGTCAACGACGTGATCTTTGATATCGCAGTAAATCCAGATCGGGGCTATGCACTATCGATTCGTGGTCTCGCTCGGGAACTTGCAGCTTCACTCCGAGTCCCATTCACGGACCCGGCGCTCAACGTCGCAGTTGAGATCTATGAAATCAACTCTCAAGGGATTCAAATCTCTATTGACGACCCGACCGCGGCGAGTGTGATTTATATTCGAACCCTTGAATCCTTCAACCCAGAAGCGATCTCACCCCTATGGATGCGTCGACGTATTGAGAAGTGCGGCATGCGGGCAATTTCACTAGCTGTTGATATCACGAACTACGTGATGCTAGAGCTGGGACAACCACTTCATGCCTTTGATGCAGAGAAGATTCAAGGTTCCTTACATATTCGCCGCGCAGATCGCGAAAGTGAATTCACGACTCTCGATGGCCAGATCCGCAAGCTAACGCCAACAAATTTATTAGTAGCAGATGACTGTCAGGCTTTGGCTCTGGCGGGAACGATGGGTGGACTCTCCTCAGAAGTCAGTGCGACAACGACACGAATCGCGATTGAAGCTGCCCGCTTTGATCCCATCGCCATCGCCAAGAATTCGCGGTCTCATCGCCTCTCCTCGGAGGCATCGCGACGGTTGGAGCGCTCTGTAGATCCAGCACTTGCATCGATCGCCAGCGCAAGGGCAGCGACTTTCATGATCGAACTCGGTGGGGCGACCCACGTGGGTAGCGCGACGAATGGCGCGATTCCAGTTGCTCTCCCAATACTCTTTCATCCTAACTTTGTTACCCAACTTCTTGGTGTAAGTGTTCCAACAGAAATAGTCGCTGCACATTTGCAGACCGTTGGTTGTGAGATTGAAGTTTTAAGTCCTGATTCTTGGACGGTCGCTCCGGCTAGTTGGCGCAGCGATCTCCTAACCCCCTCTGATTTAGTGGAGGAAGTTGGCCGTCTCGTTGGACTTAACTCAATCGAAGGCACTCTCCCTTTAGGGCGTGCGTCCGCGACTCTTAGCCCCCTGCAATATCGCAAACGTGGAGTAGCTCACTATTTAGCCAATCTAGGTTTCTCTGAGGTGTACAACTATCCATTCGTTAGCCCCGAGATGGTTGAGATTTTGGGCTTTACGGGAGCGCGAGCTGCGAGTTTTAAATTGGCGAACCCGATCTCGGATCAGGCGCCGTTACTGCGTACCCATTTACTTCCAGGCCTCCTTGAAACTGCCAAACGAAATCTAGGACGTGGCGCCAAAGATTGTGCGATATTTGAAATCGGTTCGGTTTTCCGCGATGTAGCGAAGTTGGCGCACGTCGCGCCGGTGCCAACGACCTCACGTCCTTCGGCCGCGACCATTGCAGATATCTACGCCAGCGTTCCACCGCAACCACTCTTTGTTGGGGCGGTTGTCGTTGGTTCACTCGATCGTGATGGGTGGTGGGGGGCAGGGAGAAAATTTGACTGGTCCGATGCCACAAGCGCCGCCCTCGCTATTATCGAGTTGACCGGGAACACGGGGGTAATTGTGCAATCGGATCTCGCTCCGTGGCATCCCGGCCGCTGCGCTGAGATTCAAGTTGCGGGGAAGGCTGTCGCTCACGCAGGGGAACTTCATCCAAGGGTACTCGAGGCCCTTGGACTACCTCCGCGCAGTTGCGCCTTTGCTGTGATTCTTTCAGAATTGCCGGTCCTTCCCTCGAAGAGCGCAAAACCAATCTTTACGATGCCAGCAGCTACTCAAGATGTCTCCCTTATTGTTGACAGAGCAATCCCAGCCGCCAAAGTTGAGACCGCTCTCTCCTCTGGCGCCGGAGAGCTCCTGGAGTCAATCTCGCTCTTTGATCGTTACGAGAACGTGGGAGAGGGAAAGGTCTCGTTGGCCTTTACCCTGACTTTTAGGGCTCAAGACCGCACCCTGACCGCGGAGGAGGTCACGGGGTATCGTGAGAGCGCAGTCGCTTCTGCCGCTTTAGAATGCGGAGCAGTGGTTCGCGCATAATTATTCATTTTGTTGCATAATTATACACTTCATCCTAGACTTACCTCATGAGAATAGGTGTAGTGGGGGCGAGCGGGTACTCGGGCGGCGAATTACTCCGTCTACTAAGCGCTCATCCCTCTTTTGAGCTCACTTACATAGCGGCTGGATCTCAAGCAGGCAGTTACATAGCCGCCGTGCATCCTCACCTAGCTTACTTTGGTGAGCGTTCCTTTGAGGCAACAGATATTTTACGAATGAATGAGTGCGATCTCCTCTTCTTTGCGCTGCCTCCGGGAGAATCGGCAAAGATGATCGGACAACTGAATCCAAATATAAAGGTAGTTGATTTGGGAGCTGACTTCAGATTGCACTCCGCTAGCTCTTGGGAACAGTACTACGGAGGGGTTCATGCCGGTACTTGGGTCTACGGACTTCCCGAGATTGACGGGCAGCGTGGGAAGATTGTTGCGGCGTCAAGAATTGCCAACCCGGGCTGTTACGCCACTGCGATTGCTCTCGCCGCCGCTCCAGCTATCTCTCACGGTTTGATCGATCCAGAAGATATAGTCGTTGTAGCGGCATCTGGAACCACGGGTGCGGGACGCAAGGCAAGCACTAATCTGCTGGCCAGTGAAATTTTGGGCTCACTCACCTCGTACAAATTTGGTGGCCTCCATCAACACACTCCGGAGATTGAGGAAACTTTATCCAACCTTTCTGGAGTTGATGCAAGGCTCTCTTTTACACCGATCTTGGCCCCGTTGCCGCGCGGGATTTTGGCGACGGTAACTGGCAAACTTGTGCGACAGATTGATACAACAACGGTGCAAGAAATCTATCGCTCGTATTACGCAGAGGAAGAATTTGTCACTCTTCTTTTGGATTCCACACTCCCAAAGACCGCATCAGTTGTGGCTTCCAACAGCGTGCAATTGCAAGTTGCTGTTGACGCTCATACCAATCGTTTGATTATCTCTTCAGCGCTGGATAATTTAGGAAAGGGTGCCGCTTCTCAGGCTATTCAAAATGCAAATCTTATTTCTGGGTTACCCGAAAACAGCGGACTAACCTCCATAGGTCTGGGTTCATGATCGTTATTAAGTATGGGGGGCATGCGTTAGATCAATCTGTCGCCAACGATCAGATCATTGCAGCTATTGCACGCTTTCATGGGGAGGGTAGGAAGGTGCTGTTAGTGCATGGGGGAGGGCCGGCCATTGACGCTGAATTAGTGACGCATCACATTGAAACCACGACGATTTCTGGATATCGGGTAACAACGCCGGAGGTTTTGGAGGTAGTGCAACGCACTCTCTCAGGGGAGGTCTTGAGAGATCTAACTAATAGGTTCATAGCGCACGGAGTAAATGCCGTAGGCCTCTCTTCGGGGGATGGGAATACTCTCCGTGCTACTCGTTTTAAACCCATCGTAGATGGTGAGCAGGTTGATATTGGACTTGTTGGAGAGGCGCAGAATGTTGATCCAACATTCCTCAATTTACTTTTGAGTAACGGGTACCTTCCAGTCATTTCTCCCATCGCGGTGCAGATCAACGGAGAAGCTTTGAATATGAATGCGGATATTGCAGCTGGATCTATCGCAGGTGCCCTGGATGCAGATGAAGTTCTGTTCATTACCGATGTTCCGGGAATCTTGCGTGATTGGCCGGATCCTGGGAGTTTGATAAACGAAATCACCCTTTCTGAGTTGCAACGGATCGAGTCAACTTTTACTGGCGGGATGGCCCCCAAGGTGAAGGCGGTGGTCACGGCACTTAAATCTGGAGCAAAGCAAGCGCGGATCATTGATGGAAGATCTGCATCAAATTTGGCATCGGCACTTCATGGGCAGGGCGGGACGGTGATAACAGCATGAATACTCAAGAACGATGGCACAGTGCCATGCAGAATAACTACGGAATTCCTCCGCTCACATTGGTTAAAGGTAGTGGCGTAGAAGTCTGGGACGAGGATGGGAAGAGATACCTCGACTTTCTTGGCGGGATAGCTACAAATATTCTGGGCCACGCGCACCCGGCGATAATCAAGGCTGTTACTACTCAAGTCGCCGAACTTTCACACATCAGTAATCTCTATGTGCATAGGCCTGGTATCGAATTAGCGGAAAAATTGCAAGCCCTTACTAATGAGCCATCAGCACGGGTCTTTTTCTGTAATTCTGGCGCCGAAGCTAATGAGGCCGCGATCAAGATTTCGCGTCTTACCGGTCGAACCGAAATAATTGCAGCTATAGGCGGATTTCATGGCAGAACTGTCGGCGCCCTTTCAATCACCGGACAGAGTTCTAAACGGGCTCCTTTCGAACCTCTTTTACCGAATATTAAATTCGTTCCATATGGTGACGCGAGAGCGTTGCGTAGAGAGATTTCTCGCAGGACCGCTCTCGTAATTCTAGAAGCGATCCAAGGCGAGAGTGGCGTCATAGTGCCACCTTTAGGTTATCTGCACGAAGTGCGCGCTATCTGCGATACCAAAGGATCGCTCTTTGCCGTTGACGCTGTCCAAACTGGCATGGGGCGGACTGGTGAATGGTTTGGATACGAGAGTGAAGGAATTGTTCCCGACATTATTACTCTTGCTAAGGGTCTCGGGGGCGGCTTGCCATTGGGGGCGATGATTACTCTGGGCGATAAGGTCCCCGCTTTTAAACCGGGAGAGCATGGCTCGACCTTCGGTGGAAACCCTATCTCGTGCGCCGCCGCAAATGCCGCGATTGATTTCATCGTGAAGAAGAAGTTGATGAAGAAGGTTGCTACTGCCGGTGAGTATTTGAAAAGTTCCCTGGCAAAAATTCCTGGAGTCACGGAAGTTCGTGGACGAGGGTTACTCCTTGGAATTGTTCTCGACTCAAATATTGCTACTTCAGTCGTTTCTAAGGCGAGAGTTCGAGGCCTCCTAATAAACGCGCCGGATAAAAACGTGATTCGTATCGCCCCGGCTTTGATCGTGAGCGAGAATGAGTTACGTGAGTTCGTCAAGATTTTTCGTAAGAGTCTGGATGAGGTGCAAAATGGTTAAGTCCCTCGCGAGCGCGACAGAGAAGCGAAAACGGATAGTCGTAATGTTAATCCGTGCGGGAAAGATTCACTCCCAAGCGGATCTGGTCCGTGAATTGCAGGCTAGAGGCTTAGAAGTAACACAGGCAACGGCTAGTCGGGATCTCCAAGAATTGGGAGCTATGCGTTCTAAGAGTAGCAACGGTCAGATGCGCTATATCCTCGATGCGGGAGTTGGTCCTGGATCAGGTGGAAACCTCGTGCTCTCTATCGCTTCTAGCGCTAACACCGTTGTACTGCGCACCCCACCTGCGGCAGCTCAATTCGTCGCGAGCACACTTGACGCGGCGATTCTTGCGCATGAACTTCCATCGGCAATCGGAACGATCGCGGGAGATGACACGGTCTTGGTAATTGCTGCAACCGCAGCGGGGGGAGCGCCACTCGCTAAACGTCTGGCAATAATGTTTGGAAGGGAACGATAATGGCTTTGTGGGGCGGACGATTTGCAAGTGGACCTGATGAATCTGTTGCCAAGCTTTCGCGCAGCGTGCAATTTGATTGGCGCCTTGCTCCTTACGATGTGCGAGTAAATATCGCCCATGTGGCCGGGTTGCGTCGGGCGGGGATTTTAGATGAGCGAATGGCGGCGGCGATAACAACCGCTCTCAAGGAACTTGGGGAAGCGATTGCAACCGGAGAGTTTTCCTTTATTGATAGTGATGAAGATGTGCACAGCGCAATTGAGCGAGGTTTAGTTGACATTTTGGGAGAGCTCGGCGGAGCCCTTCGTGCTGGTCGCTCCCGCAATGACCTGGTCGTTACCGATTTCAAGTTGTATCTCATAGATCACCTACTAGAAGTTGCAAGTGAAACCATCGCCCTTGCTTCAGCAATTGATTTCGTCGCTACAAAGTGCATCGACGTGGTTTCTCCTGGGTTTACCCACCTACAGCATGCCCAACCGATTCTCTTCTCACATGAACTTGCGAAACACTCGCACGCATTACTTCGTGATGTAGACCGAATGAAGGATTGGCTATCACGTAACTCGGTTTCACCGCTCGGTTCTGGCGCCTTAGCCGGGTCCGCCCTTGTACCCAATCCTGAAATTATTGCCGCAGAATTGGCCTTTGCGGGGGTCACACGTAACAGTATCGATGCCGTTAGCGATCGAGATTTTGTGGCTGAAGCGCTATTCATCTTTGCGATGCTAGGAGTGCACCTCTCCCGAATCGGAGAAGAATTCACGATTTGGAATACGCAGGAATTTGGTTGGGTAACTTTGGATGATGGTTTCTCGACCGGGTCTTCCATCATGCCCCAGAAGAAGAATCCGGATATCGCTGAACTAGCGCGTGGGAAATCAGGTCGATTCATTGGCAATCTCACGACCCTCCTGGTCACCTTGAAGGGCCTACCTTTCGCCTACAACCGGGATTTGCAAGAGGATAAAGAGCCGACCTTTGACTCGGTGGAGCAGTTACTTACCCTGCTTCCTGCTCTGCGTGGAATGATTGAAACTGCGGTTTTTAATGAGGAGAAAATATCGAGTGGCGTACTCAGTGGCCATGCTTTGGCGACCGAAATCGCTGATTACTTAGTTCGGGGGCAAGTTCCGTTCGCTCTTGCGCATGAAATTTCCGGAAGGGCGGTTGCTCTAGCCGAGGGCAGGGGAGTAGATGTCCATGAGCTCAGCGATGCAGAGTTATTCGGCATCGATTCTGGTCTCAACTCTGGGATTCGAGATGTATTGAATGCACGAGCCGCAATCGATTCACGAACTTCGATCAACGGTACTTCCACCAAGAGCGTTGTAACTCAGCTGGCTCAGCTGGAAATAAAAATTCGTAGCTTTTCTAGCTGGATTGCCAGCGAGCGCAAACGCTTTTCAGGCATGATGGGCGCATGACTTCTGCACTTATTGCCGACCTCGAATGGCGCGGGTTGATCGCGCAAACAACCGACCGAGAAGCTCTCCTCAAACAACTTGATAGCGAGTCAACGGCGTTTTATTTAGGTTTTGATCCAACGGCGCCGTCTCTTCACCTAGGCAACCTTGTGGTGTTACTTGTGATGCGTCGCTTTCAATTAGCTGGGCACAAGCCACTCCCACTTGTTGGTGGGGCGACGGGACTTGTCGGTGACCCAAGTGGAAAAAATGAAGAACGCTCCCTCAATGAAATCGAAGTAGTGGAGCAATGGGTAGAAAGAATTCGGAAGCAGTTATCGAAATTCTTGGATTTTGAAAGTACCACCAATGGCGCCGTGATGACCAACAACTTGGATTGGACCAAATCAGTATCGGCTCTCGACTTCTTACGGGATATTGGCAAACACTTCAGTGTCAACCAGATGCTCTCTAAAGATAGCGTTTCATCACGACTTGAGAGCGGCGGGATCAGTTACACCGAGTTTTCTTATCAAGTTTTACAGGCCTTTGATTTTCTCGAACTCTATCGCCACTATAACTGCAAGATGCAATTGGGTGGTAGTGACCAGTGGGGAAATATCGTTGCTGGTTTAGATTTGATTCGGAAGGTTGAAGGGGGTACAGCCCATTGCCTGACGATTCCACTCCTTATGAAGAGCGATGGAACGAAGTTTGGCAAAACTGCGGGAGGCAGCATCTGGCTCGATGCAGAGATGACTTCACCGTATGCCTTCTACCAATTTTGGCTAAATAGTGATGATGCAGATATCGCAAAGTACCTCAAGGTCTTCTCCTTCAAGGACCACCGAGAGATCGAGGCACTTATTGCAACTCATGAAAATAACCCAGGCGCACGCACCGCTCATCGCGAGCTGGCACGTGAACTAACTACGTTGGTGCACGGTGCAGGGGAGTGCGAGGCGGCTGAAAGGGCAGCAAAGGCGCTATTCGGCCAGGGTGAATTGGGTGAACTTGATGAACGAACTCTGGAGTCAGCCCTGTTGCAACTGCCCCGGATAACCATTTCGGCCACCGAGCCGATCCCTACGTGGGTGGAGCTTTTAGCGGCAACGGGGCTGGTTGACTCAAAATCAGCCGCGCGCCGCATAGTCAAGGAAGGTGGCGCTTATCTCAACAACGAGAAGGTTCTTTCCGAGGAGTTTGCCCCTACTCCTGAAAGCCTACTTTTTGGACGTTTTCTCCTGCTCCGCAAGGGTAAGAGAGACCTGGCCGCTGTCGAAATGATCTAGAACAGAATCACCTATCGGGCCGATTTGACCCTCAGGGCGGGTTCAGGTTATGGTTCCACCTCGCTCGCGGAACGGACTGAAAGAGGCCGTGCGACGACATCTGCTCACTAGGTATCTGTTTGGTCATGGTCTATGTGAAATTGACCTGAAGTCCATCTTGTATTAAGTTAAGCAGTCTGCCCTGTAAACGGTGAGTAATTGCCGTGAATGGAGCGCGCTCGTACCTTGAGAACTCAACAACGTGCAAAAATCAATGCCAATAAAAGGGCTTATATAGGCGTGCTCGCATGTCTGTAGTAAGTCCAAATTCCTTTGTATTTTCTCTTTTTGAGATCATTACAAAACAAAAACAATTGGTAAAACATAAACAGCTATAAACGCTAGTTTTGTTTTTTGCCAGATCACAACTTTCTATGGAGAGTTTGATCCTGGCTCAGGACGAACGCTGGCGGCGTGCTTAACACATGCA
>ENA-OFCI01000990-OFCI01000990.1-metagenomes-genome-assembly--contig:-NODE-990-length-14326-cov-3.368650_pt1 | contig 14326 bp, 8 predicted proteins | sample MGYA00153391_OFCI01 | MGnify analysis MGYA00153391
TGCCTTGTTTTTCAGAATTTTTAATAACATAAGATTTAAGTGCGTTTACCCTGCTGACATGCTAGTCCGCCTTCGCGGAATTTGCATCACTAGCGACGATTTTAATCGTTGGCATTAGTTTGGGATAAGGTATGATAAATTCCCCAAATTGCCATCGATCTTAGATAGTGACTAGCGCGAAAAGTGCCAGCGGAAGTAATTGCTTCGGGAGTTCTAAATTGCAATCCGTTAGTATATACCTGCTCCACAATTGTCTCAGCTAATTTCAACGCCTCCTCGCGCATTCCCATTTGGACTAAAAATGCGGCGATGCCGAAGTTAATTCCCGTCCATACTTCGAGGGGATGAGTATCTTTAGGATTCGATGGTGAGCCGTCTATTTTGACCCCGTTGGCGGCTCCAAATTTACCGCTTTGGAAATTGAGGAAACACGATCGATAGACGGTTTCTAGGGCAGTTTTGGCACAGTCTAGGGGCACGATATCATCTAGTGCTAGGAGCTTGGCGTAGAATTGACCGCACAGTTGATCTGCCATGACTACTTCCGAGCCGCTACCTGTATCGATGCGGTAGAAACTACCATTCCAGAGTTGCTGTTGATAGATGGGTTTGGCTGCATCTAACCAGGCTTGATATTGAGGGATGATTTCAGCGGGGTTGGGCGTGAGTTGTTCGTGATATTGTTGGGATAGGATTTGACCGATCGCGATCGCAGCTTCCAGCGCAGCCAACCATAATCCGCCACAATAAGCACTAATTCCTTGTAGTCGCCAATCGTCAAAGGTTTGATCTGGTGCGCCGGAATTTTCTATCATGCCATCGTTATCTAAATCGAACTGTTTTAGATAAGCTAAGGTATCAACGATTGCACTCCAACATTCGGCGAGAAATTCTAGATCTTGTTTACCTGTAAATACATAGGCGCGATAAACTTGCAAGACAAAATCACTGCCTAAATCTTTCCAGAGATTGCAATCTTGATAGCAGGTATAATTAGTCTTTTCCCAGGGATGTTCGTTCGGTGCGCCGAGATCGTGGGGGGTGGCGTGGAGAGTTTTGCGGGGTGCCATCATTTCGGATCGATCGACATTTTGGGGACGATCTTCGTAGCCGAATGCGGTTTGGACGTAGTAACCGATGAGGCGTTGATTTGTATCTTCGGTATGGATGGCTCTGGCGAAGGCAATTAGGATTGATTTTTCTAATTTCGGCCAGAGTAAGAGTACAGAAAAGGAGCCATATAAGCGGACATCTAAACTTTCATACCAACGGTAATCTAAACATTCTAATACGCCAAATTGTCCAACTGGATCGCGTTCGTCAGCAGCCGTCCATAATGTCCCGCCATCGGTTAGTAAATATAGCTCATTAAACAACGCCATCTTGAACCAATCGGGCAAATCGGATCGATCGAGAATCGGTTGTTGCCAGTTGACGATCTGCTCTTGCCAAGTATCATAATGCTTGAATGCTGTGCGAACCATCGCCCAACTATTTTCACCCGATCGACCAAAAAAATCTGTATAGCGGCGATAATAATTTATCCCTTTACCAAACTCGGTAATCGGGAAATCCCAAGCGAGAGTAAAGGGAATCTTTTTAGTTTGTCCTGGTTTAACTGTGAACCGAATGGTAATTGCTGCGGCAATGCGTTCTCCCGATTTTGCCACACTTTCATCATCGATATCGGGGAGTGAACCATCGGCGGCAAAACTATCCCAAATTTCTCCACCATTACCGATCGGGTTCCACCGTGAATGATAAAATACTTCTACACTCGGATTGGCAATACTCGCGATCGACCATTGCCCTTCACCTTCACTCGGTACGTCAGATTTATGTGCTTTATCTAATAAACAACCGACTCGATAATTATCAACAATCCACTGATTGTAATTCCCCTCACTCTCGCCAATGCGGGGTTGATAATCATAGACGGGACTACCATCGTCGCGAATTTCTACTTTACTAGATGGATTAGTATTAGCAAACCAGCCGACGGTATTTTCCCAGGTGAGCATGATGCTCAGAGTGATGGGTTGCTCCGTGGGATTGTGAGCCGTCCATTCAAATACCGCGATCGGATACGAAGTCTCCTGATAATTATCCGCCCAAATCGGCGAAAACTGTTCGCAAGTTAATTGCGCCTGGAAGACGTTTTCATAGCTGTACCAACTGCGGGGATATAAAGCCTGATAAGTGCCCGTTCCTTGCCCTGCTGATGTCGTCTGGGGATACCATTGCCAGCGATTTAAACTACCATCTTCAGGTGCTTGTGTAGACATGGCGTAAGCCTGAGTATCGCCATTACCTGACTGCTCGAAGACACTAAATTGACAGGCGGAAAGGTTTTTAAAAACATGTTCGCCGCCGTCGATGTGCCACAAATTGAACTCCCCCCGATGGGATCTGCCGATACAACCCGCGCCAAAGCCGCCCAATGGCATCCCATGAAATGGCCCATCGTCTAGATTACTCTCATAGCGGACTGTATAGGGCTTTTCCCAACCTTGGTGAAACTGACGTTGCCAAGTAGCAGTAGGAATCGACGGACGGGGTGAGGGTTGGAGCATATAGAATGGGGCTGATGAGAGACGCACCCTATTCTAGACTGTCGCGTTGACCTCTGTACCCTTAGCGATCGAATAGTTCGATCAGTTTGTCGATTAATTCGGGGCTATCGGTTTTTATTCCTAATTCTCGTTCATTAGAACTAGTATTAGAAGTCAGATAATTGTGACTACCCAGCATGGCAAATTTGCGATCGCAAACTAAAAACTTTTCGTGAGTACCTAAGACTTTCAAAGTCAAAAGATTTGGATATTCAGCCTGTAGTTTTTCCAATGCAGGAACGGCATTATATAACCACCTTTGTTTACCAGGCTTCAATAACTCTGCCTGTGATAATCTGGATCGATCGTTATTAACATCTTTAAGATGTCCCCAGCCGATATCGATCGATACTCCTCGTTTCAAAGCATTTATAATGAGAGATCGAACATCTAGATCGATCGCATAATTTGTCAACCAAGGACAAACTAAAATTAGCCGTTCTTGAGACTGCTGCAAAGCATCTAAAAATACTTGGCGACTTTCTTCTCTCCCATATACAAGATGATAATTATATTTTTTGGGTAATATTTGTTTAATCAAATCGAGTTGTGCTAGGCTCGATCGATCGACCTCTTGCCGAATTAGCGTATCGAGCTGTTGAGCTGAAACTACTGCATCAATAATCTCGGCAATCTCATACTGCTGATAATTATCGATGCGATTATTTAATTTAAGATTATAATCGTGCAAGTCACCGAGACTAGTATCTAGTTCACTAATTCGATCGACAAGATCGGACGCGATCGAATTATCTTCTAAAGACTGAATTTTTAACTTAGTTTCAGCGAGTGATGAATAAATTGTCCCCCGATCTAGCTCCAGTCCTGTGAGCTTCAAAATATGGTCTGTCTTAGTATTTGAGAACTCTAGGGCAATCGCCTGTAAATCGCTCCCGATCTCTAACAGAGATTTATTTAGATTAATAATATCAGTTGGATCTTGTCGATCGAATTTTTTCTCTAAATCTAAAAAGTGCCAGCCAATTTTTTTGAGTGATTCCTCAGACGCTTGTGAATTCTCTTCTAAAAATTGAAGTTTTAGTTTAATTTGTTCGATCGATAAATAGAGCGCGCTTCGATCTGAATCTATTTCGTGTTTTAAACTTCGCTCGTCGATCGAAGTGGATTGACTCACAGCATCGGGAGCATAAATAGTATAAATATTATTTGCATCCATTACTCGCTCTGTGCTGGCTACGCGAGTGGAATCTTGACGGCTATTAAATTCCTTCTCAAAATTTGAGAAATTCAAGCTGAGTCGCTGGAGAGAATCCTTGGTTAAGTCAATCTCAGTTAAGAAAGGCGATAGATTGTCACCTCTGTTCTCGATGTTAATTAGAACTGTTCCTAGTCGCTTTAGCTCTGCTCGATCGAGCCTAACACTTTCAGATAATTGATGAAAGTCACTAGTTGTTGGCGCAGGAGGTAAATCATTAAGTGAATCTCGAACTGTTTTAGACTGTTCGACAACTGATTTCAGATCGCTAGTAAGTTGCTGTTCCAAATTCGCTAGACGTTGATTAGCTTTTACTAAATCTTTTTGCCGATTGATTAAGCTCAACGATAGTGAAAGTGTCAAGGGTGTCGCAATATAAGCTATCTGCTGCGTAACAATGGCTGCAACAGTTCCCAATACTGACAGCCCAACCGAAGCATATTCTGTACTATTAATATTTTTTTTAATATTCACGAGATCCTCACACTTTATATTCCACAGATAGCAATATGATGTACTCTTATACTCTCAGCGCGATCGCTAATCGGGATGAAAATCTAAAAATATCTCGATCGCACATGGTTAGACTTAGGGAGATAAGGAAGTCACCGGAAGTTTAAACAGGGCTGTTAAAGCTTGGGGTAAGGTTTCTGCCATCACGATCCGATTTTCATACGCTACAATTACCCGCACTAGCGTCGGGAGCTGATTTTGGGTAGCTTCGAGGTAGAGGGGTTCGACGTATAATAGGGATTGCTCGATCGGCACAATCAGTAGATTACCCTGCACGACTCGCGAACCTTGGCGATTCCAGAGCGAGATTTGGCTGGATATGGCTGGATCTTGATTGATCCGGGCTTCGATTTGTTCGGGGCCAAAGATTTGGCGTTGTTTAGGGAAGGTGTAGAGTAGTAATTTGCCATAGTTCTCGCCATCGGAACGCGCCGCCAACCACGCGATTAAGTTTGTCCGCTGTTGGGGGGTATAAGGTAGCAGGAGCGTGAATTCGGGGACGGGGACAGTCGGTAAACTGGTAATCAAATAATACGGCTCCACCAGTCGCGGTTTGTCGCCATAGATTTCAGTCGGAATTTGCCACTGATCCTCGCGGTTGTAAAATACCTGCGGATCGGTCATATGATAAGTCATCAATCGATCGGATTGAATCTTAAAATAGTCTTGGGGATAGCGCAGATGCCGCCGCAGACTGATAGGCATCGCACTCAACGGTTTGAATAAATCGGGAAATATTTTCGCCCAGGTGGTGACGATCGGATCGCTAGGATCGGCGATATAAAAGCTCACAGAGCCATGATAAGCATCGATAACGACTTTGACTGAGTTGCGGATATAATTGATGCCTTCGGTGCCAATATCTGAGTAGGGATAGCGATCGCTAGTAGTATAAGCATCGACGATCCAATACAGATAACTAGGATCTTTGACATTGGTGGGGTTGCCTTGCGCGTCTGCTGCTACTAGATAGGGATCGCGATCGTACCGCAAGAAGGGGGCGATCGATCGAATCCGCCGATCGATATTCCGCCGCAATAATAACTTCGTATCTGGCAAAAATTCGGGCGTAATTACCATCCGCCAATCATTCAAATACGTCGCAAATAATAGTCTGCGCCCCAGCGAACCGAGATTAATTCCGCCCCGCCCATCGTAGACGTTATACACATTATCATTGCCACTGGGATAATCCAACTCCTTGAGTTTGGTACCAGTCATGACGTAGGTATTGGTATTTTCTCCATAATAAATGCGCGGTTGCCCGATCGGAATACTCGATCGAGCCGCTCCAGATGTCGTCAGGGGACGTTTTTCACTCATCCCGATATCTTTGACTAAATATTCGGGCAATCCACCTGGAGCAACCCGATTGACGGGACTAAGGGTAAATCCATAGCCGTGGGTGTAAATGAGATGTTCGTTTACCCAGGTTTGAGCCTGTTTGGGGACGGCGGTATAGTCGAGTTCCCGTGCGGCGATGAGGACTTGTTGCTGCTCGGTGGGCGCATTTGAAGCCCCCTCTTTAGAAGAGGGGGTTGGTGGGGTAACACCATTTTCAGCGGAGCCAGTATCCAACGCCAGCGAGAGTGGTGCTGCGGGTAAAGCCTGCGGCTCACTGGCTAATGTATATCGATCGATATCGGCATCTAGAAAGCGATAATAGAGGCGAATTTGTTGAAGTTGGCGATTGGTAGCCAGCAGCGGTTGCTTATCCCACAGCCGAATATTCCGAATAATTCTGTCGTTTGCCTGAATCTTTTGCTCGGTGAGATTTGCTTGGGGATTGAAAGTATTGACAACAATATTATCTAATCCAAAAGCTTGACGAGTCAACGTGGTAGTACCGATCGCCATTATCAGATATAGCCCGACTAAACGGAGCGGACGATCGTTAATTTGACGAACAGATGTCGATCGCCACAGCAGATACATGCCGATCGCGAGTGCTAAAATACCTAAAGCTCGATCGACTGGCAATTGGACATTGATATCTGTAAAACTAGCACCATAAGACACGCCTCGGGGTGAATACAGCAACTCGTCGCAACTAATCCAATCGCTGAAACTCACAACTAGCATCAAAGCACCACCCAAGCCGTACAAATGACGTTGTTGGGCACCAGAGAAACCCAGAAACCTCCCCTGACTGAGACTATTGCCGGATAATAGATAAGTCAAAAGGACGGTAATAAATCCAAATAGACACATCCCCATCAGCCAAAATTCCATCAGTTCCGCAACTGGTAAACCGAAGATATACGCACTAATATCTCGATCGAATACCGGATCTGTATGCCCGAAATCAGTAGCTTGAAAGTAGGGTAAAACGCGCATCCATTGTTGCGAAACCACCCACGCGATCGATATACTCAGGATTAACGCGACCGATCGACTTACAAATCGCGGATAAATCAGCATCGCGATCGATAATATCCCCACCCCGACTGCCATCGAGCCATGTCCGCCTAATTGCTTGCCGATCTGCCAGATCGCCTCTGGACGAAATAATACTGGTGCAGGTGGCGCAACGGGTAAACTAAAATCGATATCCCATTGACTCACTGCCACCCGCAGATAATAAACTAAAATCGCGCCGATCGACAGGCTTAGACTTAGGGTCAGAGGTAGCAACCAGCGGAGATTTAAGACAGTTAAAACTCGCGGTGACTCTAAATCGATGCCAGTGCGTTTTTTAGCTGCTTGCTGTCGATTTAGTTCGGCTAATGTGGAATTTATTCGTTGTGCTAATGCCAGATTACCCAATAGATAAACCGCTGTGAGGGTAAAGACAACAATTCCCAGTAGCCCCTGCGTTTTGAGGCGGAGCAAGTAGATCGGCAAATAGCCGACTTCCTCAAACCACAACATCTCTACACCCAGACGCGCGAAGATTTCGATCGATAGCCACAATCCGAGCAGCACAATCGGGAATAGCAAATATCTTCGCGTGGCTGGTTTTGAAGGCGGCAACTTTACAACTAGGTGAGTGTAGGGTGCGTTACGGCTGGTGCCTAACACACCAGGGTTGATATCGGAGAACCCGATCTAGGATTGCTACAGATTAGCTAGTAGTATGATAATAGCGATCGCGAATCCGATCGCAATATCCCACGATATTATTTAATTGTTGCGCCTTATCTTTCAGCGGCGAATCAAATGGTGTCCCCAGGATATTCGCCAAAATGCCATAAGCAGAAGCATCGAGCGAAGTTGGTTCGTCACCGAAGAAAAATTTCTTATCGCCAAGAAAATCTGCGAGTGCGACTAAATCAGCGATGCCAATGGCATAGATTTCTTCAGAGCTATGTTTGCCCATGCCCTGCCCTTGGATCTGTTTTTGCATGTCTTTACGGGCAAGATTAGGCACAGTCGCTTTGAGAAGTGCTGGCAATTCCTTAAAGGATACCGCTTTAGTTAGTTCCCAATTTTTAGGTTCGCTCCAGCGATTGTGAGCCATCACCCAGTAGAGATTTTCTTCGATGAGGCGGCGCATCGCCAAGGATATCGCCCGATCGGATGCACTCAGATGAGCATCTAGTCGATCGCCGTGAGTCTGCTTGAGATGATCGATGATGAAATTAGAATCGCCGATCTTTTTATCGCCATCAATGATGTAGGGCATCTTCCCCTTTGGTGCTTTGCTCATATCGCTCCCATATACTGACTCGAACGGAATTTTTACCATCCGTAGGTAGGTTTCTAGCTTGAGACAAAAGCTACTGATATTGGGCAACCCAAAAGCGGGGGCAAATTGATAGAGCTTAATCATGATAGTGATTGGAGAATATTTGTCTAACGTCGGGTTTGCTGAGTCGTACCAATTATAAGACAAAATAACTACTGTTGACACTCACAACCACTACGTTGATGACACATTCCTGAATTCTTCAAGAAGTCAGGAACCTAGCAAACTCGATCGAATGTAACTATCGATCGTGCAAAGACTTCCTCACCTGCTCCAACTGTTGACTAACTGCACCACTAGTCAGTAACTCCTGAGCCAACTTCATCCCCGCAGCCATGTCACTCGCTGCGCCGCAATGCCAGAGATAAAATCCAGCATTCCACAGCACAGAATTTAGTAGCTCTGAAGGTTGTCCCTGAAAAACGGTGGCAAAATTGGCAATTAATTCAGGGGTGGGTATTAAGGGTGGATTGACATTACTCAACCCATAGTCATAGTGATGGAGGAAAATCCGCTCTAATTCTTGCCCAGATTGGTGTACGCCGATGATTACAGCTCGATCGCGTGGCAAGTCACTACTCCCTTCTAGCCCCTTGACAGTGGTGATTTTGTGGGGAGTATCGCGCAGTGTCGCCGCCACGAGTGCCGTCTGTTCGGTGGGGGGATGGACATAGCCAAAGATGAGATGTGCATCGCCAGCATAAGGGCACCACATTAGCTCTAAAGTAGCGATCGGTGGACGTTTGCCAATCTGATCGCGATAAGGTGTCAGCCCCGCCGCAGTGGGAAAATGAGTAGGCGTGTAGATGAAGCCTAAACCCGTTTGGGCGAAGATATCTTGAATTTTGTCAAGGGATACATTCGTCCAATCTATCCCCCATTCCTGCCAAATCTCGACCAGCGGGATGCCGTATTTAGTCGGCATTCGATCGCCACCATGCAAAATCACAGGGATTCCCGCAGCAGTCATAATCAAAGAGACAATCGGCGCAATCGGTGCGGTACGCGATCGACCATCGTAAGGTATGCCAAAGATGACAGGCGATCGCAGATGGCTGGAGACAGGTTGTAATTGTGGGCCGATTTTAGCATAAGTATCCAACATCCCTGCCAGCTCTGCCCCAGTGGGACGTTTGATCCGATGGGCGATCAGAAAAGCTCCAATTTGGGCAGGAGTAGCTGTCTGAAGTAGCATCATCTCCATTGCCTCTGCTGCTTCCTCACGCGTTAAACTTTTCCCCGTATGAGATCCACTGCCAATTATTTGGACGAATTTCCGAAATCGATCGCTCATCTGTTATGTGTTAGGTGTTAGGTATTAGTTCCTCGTCATCAGAGCTACAACTCTCAACTGCTTGCACTGAGCGTAGTCGAAGTGTCAACTGTTTAGTGACTAGATCGCAAAAAGATTGAATGGGGGGAATTTCCAGTCTGTCGCTAGTGGTAACTAGCACAACTTGACGGCACAGATTTATTCCGGTTTGGGGAGTAGGTTCGATCGATCGAGCCGCCAAAGTTGGATCGCTATGGACATCTAGCAATGCCGATTTAGGCAATAATGCGATTAATTTGCCCTGTCTGACTACGCCCCGAAAGGCATCGAGCGTATTCAATTCTAGCATCGCCTGAAGTTTACTGCCTTGCTTGCTAAATTGCTCCTGCACCAATCGCTGCATTCCATATCCATCTTTAAATACTACTTGAGGATATTTGACTAATTCTGCCCAAGGTATTTGCTGATATTCAGCCAAGGGATGTTGCGCTGACATTAATACTTCGATCGGTTCTTGGTAGAGATTTTGGACTACCATATCGGGGCTGGTAGTAAACATCCGATTGTCCATAACGATCGCGATATCTACCAAGCCATCCTTGAGTACTTTCAATGCTCGATCGCTACCTAATGCAGTTACTCTTAATTGTACTAACGGGTATTCATGACAAAACTGTTGCAAAATCGGTGGTAAAAGATGAGCGCAAACCGAGTGAATCGCGGCGACACACAGTTCTGGTTGTTTACCTGCGAGGAGACTATCGATCGATTGATGAGCTAGCTTCCATTCATGACAAATCTTCAGCGCGTGTGGCAACAATCGTTCGCCACCAATGGTTAATTTAGCCTGATGATGGCGATGGAATAAAGAAATTCCTAGATCTTCCTCAAGCGACTGGATTTGACGGCTAATCGTTGATTGGGTACGATCGCATGTACGTGCAGCTTGTTGAAAACTGCCAGTTTCGGTAATAGCCACAAAGGCTTGTAACTGTTCGATTCGCATTACTTAGTTTAGGTATTAGGTATTAGATATGAGATGTTAGGTATTAGGTGTTAGCTATTAGGTATTAGGTATTAGGTGTTAGAACTAAATCTAAATTCTCATCCCTAAAGCCTAAAACCTAAAGCCTAAAGCCTTCCCCATGAGTGTTACCGCACAACCAACTAAACGAAGAACTACTGGCGAGATGTTTCTGCGATTTCAACTTGACAGCCAAACTTGTGCGGTTGTCCCGATGCTGCAAACCCAAGAAGCGATCGTATTACCATCGGGACGAGTTTCCGTCATTCCCAACCTACCCTCGCCTATTTTGGGCTTATTCAATCGTCGGAGTAGCTTGTTGTGGCTTGTCGATCTGCCAGAAATTCTCGGTTTAGAGCCGATCGATCGATATACGCACAGTTATGATGTCGCCCTGCTCAAAGTCGGACAAACACCTTTGGCTGTTGCAGTGCGATCGATTCAGGGCGTAGTCCGGTTTGCCAAAGAAGAGATCGAATCTCCCATCGGTAGTTTCAATCCAGCTTTTACGCCCTACCTTCATGGCTGGATCTTGCAAGAACGCGAACTAGTCTTGGTGTTAGATCCTGAGGCAATTATTAATGCCAAAGGATTGAACTTAACCACTAATTAATAACCACCTAATTATATTAAACTACATTATCCAAATTATGAATCAGTTTAACGAAATAACTCAATTTAACATTTCCGATGCTCCAGCCGGAGCGATCGATTCATCTAGATCCACAACTAAGTGGAATAATTTGAGTTTAAAGACTAAAGGAACCATCCTCGCAACTCTGCTAGGGCTGGCACCACTTGCGGCAATTGGTACACTCGGCTACGTCCAAATTAATAACGCACTTAGACAGGAGACAGTCCAATCTCAAAAAGAGCGAGCCGCCCAGATTGCTGATAAATTTAATCGCTTTATCTTCGAGCGAAATGGTGATGTGGAAACGCTAGCAGCACAACCAGTTTTTACTGATGCTAAACTAGCGGCGAGTACTTCATTAGAATCCAAAATTAAGCTATTTGAACAATATGTGCTTAGTTATCAGGTGTATGATAGTATCGCCGCTTTCGATCTCAAAGGTAATCTACTCGTCCAAAGTAAGGGAAATAAATTACTCAATCATGCAGATCGCAAGTATTTTCAAGAAGTCCTAAAAACAGGTAAAACTGTAATTTCTGAGTCGGAAGTATCTAAAAGTAGTGGTAAAATAGTGATTCACTTTGCCTCACCAATTAAAGATCTAGCTACTGGTCAAATCATCGGGGTAATGCGGACGAGAGCACCCATCGAGCGATTGGAAGTACCCCTCAAAAACTTGGCAGATAAGAGCCGAGACTACCATATCCTCGATCGCCGCAACAACACAGTATTTATCAGTTCCAATGGTGAGTACACAGGGAAGCCAGAAGATGCAGATCTGATTGCCGCACGGGAGAAAGGGGGACTGATCTCCCACGAAAATAAAGCACCAACCGCCAACACTCAAGCTAATCCAACAGGTAAGGACATCGAACTACTCAGTGCTGCTCCGTTTGGAAAAATTGAGGGGATGCAGCAACTACCGTGGGTAGCGATATCCTCGATCGATGAAGATGCCGCTAACAGCACTCTGAGCGGACTACTATTGACAATTTTGGCTGGAGCGGGGTTGACTGCTCTATTCACAGTTGCCTTGGCGACCTTCTTTGCGGATCGAGCCACACAGCCGATCGCGGATGCTGCTAAAGCGGTCGAGAGAATCGGTCAAGGAGACTTCAATACTCGCTTGGAAGTCATCGGTGAAGATGAGATCGGGCAATTGGGTGGCAACATCAACTTGATGTCAAATCAAATTCAAGGACTATTACTCGCCCAATCCGAACAAACTAGACGCACGGATTTATACGCCGAAATTTCCCGCGCTCGGACGGGTGCAGATCTAGTCTCACCTTTATCTCAAGTCCTTCTCGAAGCTAGAGAAATCCTCAAAGCCGATCGATTGGTGATCTATCGGTTTATGGCAGACAATCGGGGCTATATCGCGGGGGAATCATTTGGTAATGGCGGTAGCAGTGCGATCGAAGAACAAGTCAACGACCCCTGTATCCCCGCTGAGTTACTCGCCGCCTACACCCAAGGACGCGTAATTGCTAACGATAATGTCGCCGAGAGCAACTACCATCCCGATCACAAACGTCTATTAGTCCGACTCAAGATCAAAGCAAATCTCGTCGTGCCGATCGTCCAAAATGGCAACTTATTAGGACTATTAGTCGCTCACCACTGTCAACAGACTCACGCTTGGCAAGAATGGGAGAGCATCTATCTGACCAAATTTGCCGAACAGATCGGTGTTTCTTTGAGTGGATTTGTCATCTCCGAACGCGGACAACTCGAAGCTACCAGACAGAGAGGTAAGGCAGTCCGCGAACAGTTGCTAGCGACCATCTCCCGCTCCCAAACCACTCAGGACATGACGACACCACTGGCTGATATCCTCGAAGAAGGACGCGAAAAGCTGGTTGCCGATCGGTTGGTTGTCTATCGTTTTACCCCCAGCTATGGCGGTCAGATTGTTGGGGAAACAGTATTACCAGGGTTTGTCAAAGCTTTAGACGAGCGGATTGAAGATGCGTGTATTCCGCAAGCATTACTCGAATCTTATAGTCAAGGTCGGACGATCGCCACCAATGATGCGATGGCAAGTAATTATCACCCCGACCATAAACAATTACTAACTAGACTCCAAATCAAGTCCAACTTGGTCGTACCAATCCTCCAAGGTACTAACTTGCTCGGACTACTCGTCGCACATCACTGTGCTAATATCCATCAGTGGGAAGAGTGGGAAACTGAGTATCTACAAGAGTTTGCACTACCGATCGCCTCGTGTCTGGGTGGATTTGCCGCCACCGAGCGGAGCCAATATGAAGCCGAACAGTCTCGCCAACGCGCCGACACTGCTAAGAAAGAAAACGAAAGCCGCCAAAAAGAATTACTCCGGTTGTTGACCGAAATCGAAGGAGCTTCCGATGGTGACTTGACAGTACGGTCGGAAATCAGCGAAGGGGAAATCGCGATCGTCGGGGACTTCTTTAACGCCATTATTGAAAGTCTCCGCGACATCGTAACCACCGTAAAAACCGCCGCGAGTCAAGTTAACGGCTCAGTCGGTGAAAATGAATCGGAAGTGCGGTTGCTGACTACCGCTGCTACCAAGCAAGCAGACCAAATCCAGCAGACTTTGGCAAAAATCGAAAAAGTTACCATTTCGATCCAATCAGTAGCCGCCGATGCCCGTCAAGCCGCAACTGTGGCGACATCTGCCGCGTCCACTGCCGAAGTTGGCGGTCAAGCGATGGAACGGACGGTGCAGAGTATCCAACAACTGCGCGAAACGATCTCCGAAACTGCCAAGAAAGTAAAACGCTTGGGTGAGTCCTCGCAACAGATTTCCAAAGTCACTGGACTGATCGACCAAATCGCCCTCCAAACCAACCTCCTGGCGATTAATGCCAGTATTGAAGCCGCTCGTGCAGGTGAGGAAGGACGCGGTTTCGCGGTAGTTGCCGAAGAAGTCGGGGAACTAGCCGCTCAATCAGCCGCAGCAACCAAAGAGATCGAAAAAATCGTCGAAACCATTCAACGCGAAACCAGCGCGGTAGCTCAAGCGATGGAACTCAGCACCACCCAAGTAGTCGAAGGTACCCAATCAGTCGAGCAAACCAAAACCAGTTTGAAACAGATTATCGCCCTATCCAATCAAATGGATGTGTTCTTGCAATCGATCTCGACAGCGACGATCGATCAAGTAGCCACTTCCCAAGACGTAAAGGTCGATATGGCGGCAGTCGCGCTGATCTCCGAGCAGACTTCCGACTCTTCCAAACAAGTATCGACCTCACTCCAGCAAACCGTAACAATCGCCCAAGCACTCCAGGCTTCAGTCGGTAAGTTTAAGGTTAATGCCGATCTGAATTAGGTTTTAGGCTTTAGGAAGGCTTTAGGGTTCAGGAGGACGCTTGC
>ENA-OFCI01000994-OFCI01000994.1-metagenomes-genome-assembly--contig:-NODE-994-length-14307-cov-2.714847_pt1 | contig 14307 bp, 11 predicted proteins | sample MGYA00153391_OFCI01 | MGnify analysis MGYA00153391
CGAGGTGATGTGACCGCCAGTCTTCTGGAACGAGCCGCTCATCTTCTGCGCGTCTTGCACGACCTTGGCGATACCGAAGTCGAGCAGCTTCATCGCATGCTCTCCGCGAGCGTCGCCGAGCACGAACACGTTCGCGGGCTTTACGTCTCTATGCGCGATGCCGCGCTTGTGTGCGAGCGCGAGCGCTTCTGCGATCGGATTGAGGAGTTCAATCGCCTCTTGGGGCGTGCGCACGGGCAACCCACGAGCGGCCTCGTCTACCAGCACGGCCTCCAGGGTCGCGCCGTCCAGCCACTCCAAGATCATGTAGGGGACGCGCAGGCCCGTCTTGGTGACGAGCGTGCCGACGTCGCGCGCCTGCACGATGGCCGCGCTGCGCTCGGAGAGCTCTGCGAGCAGCGCGCCCTCTCGAATGAACTCCTCCACGAGTTTGTCTCGCTGCGCGTCGTCGAGCTCGGCGAGCGCGCGGAACGCCTTGATCGCGACCGGTCGCTTCCACACGAGGTGCATCGCGCGATACACGAGCGCGAAGCCCCCCTCACCGACCACCTTCTCGATGAGGTATTTCCCTTCAATCGTGGTGCCCACGATCTCGAGTGCGTCTCCCGCCGCTAGATCGTCAGTCGCCTTTGGCTCGAGTCCGTCGCTCATGTGCGACGCACGGTATCAGGTCTTTCGTCGACGACGATTAGCGAAGCCTCGTCGCCGTCGCCGTGACCTCGTAGTGTTTGTGGCTCGCGGGGTCGTCGAGGCTCGCGACCAGCGAGGGCTTGCCTCCTCTCAGCAGCGCCGCGCCGTCCATGGAGACCTTGTGCATACTTGTAGCGTCGTCCGAGCCGGACATCTCGACGTCGCTTCGCAGGACGAGATCATCGCCAAAGGACACGAGGTTCGCGCGGATCTTCAGACCGACGTCCGCGCGCTGCGCACCCAACGAGACGTTGTTGCCGACCCGAAGCTCTCCCGTGTCGTGCTCCTCGAGGTTGAGCGTGTACGCGCTGCTCTGAGGTGCCCTTCCGAGCTCGTTGGCGGAGACGATGAAGTCGAGTCGATAGACGTGCCGGGCCTCCGGCGGCCTCATGCGAGCTTCGACGGGTTTCAGTGACTGAGCACCCGCGCATCCGAAGAGGACAGTCGTGGCGCTCGCGAGAAATAGTGATTTGAACATGTCAGTCCCTCAGCAACGCGCACGATGCTCACGAATTCCTGGCAATGCTCGTCATCGCCGAATGGTCGGAGCCGTCATGGCGATCCGCGTCGCGGCCATCGGCGCGCGATCATCGAATGACAAATGGTCATAGGGACCCGAGATGCCGAGCTTCTTCCATACTGCGTCGAGATCGACATCCTCCGACGTGTTGGACCAGCGACGATACAGCTCCGTCAATACCGTAGTTCCCGTGGCCGCGTCTGCCGTCGCGAGGACGCGCTCCACGGTCCACGCTGTCATGATCGTGCCTTGGGCCGCGACGATCGCGCGCAGGCCGTCGTCGATGCGCTTGCTGTCGTGTGTACGACTGCGAATCTCCAGGTCCGCCATCAAGCAAAACAACGCACCACCCCAATAGGTGCGACCCCACGTGTGCGTGTTGTCGAGGCCGCGATCGCCCTCTTCTGGCCGACCGAACGGCATCCCACGCACGAACCCACGCCACACGCGTTCTGGTGTCTCGAGGCCCGCACGTGCGCGAGCGAGAGGCTCGATGTAGCTCGCCAATCCTTCTTCGAGCCAGTGTTGATCGTCTGGCAGATTGGGCAGCGCTGTGTGAACGAGCTCGTGCACCAAGGTCCAATCGCCGTGCAATGACGCGCGCGTGGCGTCTTGGCCGACACTGACGTCTATTGCGGCGCCTGCCCATCCCATCGCCGCGTCCTGAGCCATAACCGACTTCGTCGCCCTCTGTCGGCTGCACGAGCACCAACACGCGCGAGGTCGGAATCAAGCCGTAGTAGGCCTCGACCGCGTGCGCGCTCTCGCTCGCCCACTCACGGACTGCTGTCGGGTCTTTGACGTGCGGAGAGAGTTCAGCCACCGTGAGTCCGGGCGAGAGCTCGTGAACTCTGAGTTGACCGAATGCCGCATAGGGCAGAGCCATCACTTCATTCGTCGTGAACGTGTAGGTGTCTGGCGCCGTGCGCGGGAGGCCCGAGACGAAGGCGTCGCCCGGGGCGCTCGTCACGTGCAGGCGAACGCGCGTCCCCGCCCACGCGACATAGGGCCGGACCATGAACGTGGACGGGGGCGCTTCGATCGAGTCTCCCGCGACATACGCGAGCCCGCGATCGGCGAGCGCGATCGCCGCGTCGCGCAGCCGGTAAGAGTAGTTGATGCGGCAACCATGCTCGCATGAACCCAATTTCCAGCCGGATCCGGAGCGCTCTACGGACGTTGGTGTGACACCGTCGAACGCGACGAGGTCGTGAACGAACGCGCTGCAACCCTCGATGAGACCGACCTCGGTAAGCGCCCCCGCGGAGAACGTCGCAGTCACTGACAGCACCTCGCCGTTCGGTGAGGCGCTCACATCGAACGACCAATCCCGATTCGCTGGCGCGACGGGGGGAAGCGCGTGCGGTGGCGTCACGCACGCGAGAACGAGGGAGAGCAGCGCGAGCCTCTTCAGCGTCATGCTCCGAACGAGTAGTCCATGACAAGGATCTAGCACGTGAGGAGGCCGCGCAAGACCGGCGTGAACGTGCCCCGACGCGCGCCCAACAATACGCCTCAGCAAGCGCGAGATAGGGGCCTATCCGAGGGGCTGAGTGGCCGTGCAGCCAGGCATCTGGTGCCAACGCCCAGCGGCTCGGTCGAGCCTGCAGATACCCGAACGACAGCGAAGTCACGGGCGCAGCGGTTTCGACATAGCCGTGTGTGACGGCGGTCGGATTCGTGAATCGAATCTCGCCGGTCGCGCCCGCATTTGGGGACATTCTGCCGAGCATGGTGGCGGCGTCGCTGCCTTCGTACTGTGCGCACCACGGATCGGAGTTGCTCGGGCCACCACGGCTCGAGGTGGTGAGGAACCACGCGCGGTTCGGGGTCCCCATATAGATCCAAGAATACCGATAGAGGCGATATTGCTTGCCACCTACCAGCCCTTGACGCTGAAACACCGAAGCGCCGTCGGCCGCCCCGGCCTGCACATAGTGGCCCGTGACATCCGGAGTGACGGGGCCGTGGACGTTCAGCTCGGTGCCCGTGGCGCTCTGTGGTGCGACGGCATCGTGCTGGTCGACGTCGGGCCAACGTCCCAGCCGCATCGGCTCGTTATCGACGAAGGGCTCCATCCCAGAGGACGGTGCGGCGTTGCTCGATCCCCGTTGCCGAAGCGCCGAAACTACAGGCATCCACGCGCTGCGCCTCGCAGGCGCCGCCGCCCCCATCCCCATCGTCGCCGACCTCCATGCCGCCATCGTGGAGCGTCCCAGAATCGAGGCTCGTGTCCCCGACGTTGCTATCGGTGCACGCCGCGCTCGAGAGCACGGTCAGTGTGAACAGTGCCGCAGACAATAGCCGTAGGCTCCACACACGCGATCGTTCCCCGGCACAACGCTATCTGAGCCGCGCGATGCTCGGCGTGCATGAAGGCATTCATCCTCTTCATAGAGACAATTGCCGCGTAGGCGAGCGGGCTGCGCCTGGGCAGAGTCTCGCTGAGTTGTACTTCGAGGTTGATTCGGAACTAGTCTTTCGCGCGAACCCAAACGTACGGTGGCGGTGAACATGGCGCTGTACGCGATCCTGCGCTAGCCCTTCGACCGTCCCATTCGGCCTTCCGTCGCATCGGGGCCTCATCGCTCCACTCTGGCGACGGTGGCCCGATCGCTTCAGCCTACTCGGGCTGTGGGTCGGCGCGATCGTGCCGGACGTGATTGACAGTCCCGCGAGCCTAGTGTTCCGCGGGCATCCGGGTCAATGGATCGCGCACTCGCTCTTTGGGCTCATCTTGGCTTGTGTGCCCATCGGATTGCCGCTCACCTGGCTCGTGCGCGCTATGGCTCGTATAGCGGCCAAGTCTCGTCTCGCGACGATCGCGCGTATCGGAGTTCGGACGACGAGCGTCGACAACGCGCGTTCGTGGCGAGTCGAGGCATGGTCGGTTTGGGTCGGCGCCGTCTCGCACGTCGGGTTCGATCTGTTCACGCACGAGCACAGCAAGCTGCTCTGGCCGTGGCTCGATGAGGACCCCGCATGGTTCGGGGCCGCATGGACCTCTACTTGGTTTAGAGTCTTGCCTCCCGGATATGCCGACTAATCCATGGGGCCGCACTTCGTCGCTTGGACGTTGTTGAGCCTTGGCGGCGCGGTGATGTTCTTTCGTTTTCCGCCACGCACCCATCCTGTCCGTGACAACAAGTAAGGCGCACCTCGAGACGGCGGAAAGAAAAAGGCTGACGCGAGGGGTCGATTCGCTCTATCGAGGCAGCAATGAGATCCGTCGTTGCCCTCTTCGCGTTAGCGTCGCTCGCTCTGGTCGCGGACGCTTCGGCCGAGTCGACACATCCGGCGATGACCGACCCGTCCAAAGCGACTACGCCCGCGCCCGCCACGTTCCGCGCGAAGTTCGAGACCACCAAAGGCACCGTCGTGTTCGAGTGCACGCGCGACTGGGCTCCGAACGGCGTGGACCGCTTCTACAACCTCGTCAGGATCGGCTTCTTCGACGACGTAGCGCTCTTTCGTGTCGCCAAGGGCTTCGTCGTCCAGTGGGGGATACACGGCAATCCCAAGGTCTCCGCCGTGTGGTCCGACGCGAACATCCCTCCGGACCCGCCCAAGCAATCGAACACTCGCGGCATGCTCACGTATGCGATGGCGGGGTCTCCCACCACACGTTCAACCCAACTGTTCATCAACTATGGGAACAACGCTTCCCTCGATGCGCAGGGCTTCGCACCCCTATGCAAGGTCGTCCTGGGGATGGAGATCGCCGACGCCTTCAATGGCGAGTATGGCGAGCGCGTCACCGGAATGCAGGGGAAGATTCAATCACAAGGAAATACATACCTCAAGGCGAGCTGGCCCAACCTCGACTACATCAAGACCGCGACCATCGAGGGCGACGCGTCACCGCACGGCTCGACGGACGGCAGCAAGCCCGCGGATGAGAAGGTCGAAGAGCGAAGTAGCAACACCCTTTTTTACTTGGTGGGCGGCTTCGCGGTCGCCGCCGCGCTCGCGTGGTTCTTCACCAAAAAGTCAGACGAGGCGCGAAAGAAGTCGGGCGCACCCACGACTAGCAAGGCAGGCCTCACGAATTCGGACGCGGCGCGAAAGAAAAAGAAGAAGAAGAAGCGCCCGTGATGCGGCAGCGACCGCTGTGCGTTCCGGGTTTGCGGTCAGTTTCAGGCCCCACTCACTGGAGCGCTGTCGCGGAGTAACACGATACCCACTTTGCCGACCGGGATCGTTCCGCCCTGACCAATTGCATTCATCTTCAGGTTCTGACCGGAGCCAACCGGCAAATATGTGTATTGGGTGAGATCTAGCTTCGTGCCGCCAATGTCGCCCGTGACGCTGACTGGAGACGTCCACGTATTGGCGACGTACAGTGCAAAGCAACCCGTGCCGAGCGCCATGCGCGGGTTGTGCGCGTAGTACTCGCAGCCGACGCTGCTCTTGTTCGCGATCGCCGCGTCGCACGCCGGGAGGCACGTTCCGGCGGAGCAGCCTTGCGCATCCGAGCACGCTTGAAGGACGGCGTTGTTGCAGTCGACAACCGAGTGACCGTCTGCTGAGCACGCAGGCGGTTTGCCGCTGCAGTTGCCGCCGGGAGAGTCAGTCTTGGGGAAGAAGACGTCGTCTTGATTGATCACGTCGTCGCCGCTCGCGTCGGACCCATCGAGCTGAAACGTGTTGTCGCTGTTTCCGCACCGAACGAGCATCGCAAGCGACGCGAACGCGCCAACGACCAAGAACAAGGCAGGGAGCGTCTTCATAGGGCCATCGCATCAGCGAACGGAGCGACGGTCAACCCTCGCAGGAACCTTGCGGCCGAAAGTTCGTGAGGAGACCGACGCGATCCAGAGCTTGGACCCGTCCGTGAAGGATGAGCGAAACGCGACCTAGTTGCACGCGTTCGCGATGCAACTCCCATTGAGACACTGCGCGTCTCGATTGCACGTTAGTCCTTTCGCCTGGGTGGGTTGGCAGGCGCCCGGTCCGACTCCGTCGCACCAATAGTTGCCAACGCCCCCGTTGGCGCTCGTGGGAGAGCAGAGGAGGTCGCCGTTGGCGCTGTTGGGCCCGCAGCCGACCGCGCACGACGATGCGTCCGCACACGCAAAGTGACTCGCGCACGGGACGCTCGAACCTGGTTTGCACGTCCCCGCGCCATCGCACGCACTCGCCGCGGCAATTTTTGCGTTACTGCACGCCGAGCAAGCCGTGTTTACCGCTTTCTGCTCGCAGAGCGCGCCGTTGGTGCACTTGCCGTCGTTGCCACACGTGGTCGTGACGAGACATTGACCGTTAGGGGCTGGCGTTCCAGAAGTGACATTGGCGCAGAAGCCGTCCGCCTGACCCGTCATGGCGGACGAGCATGCTTGGCAATTGCCCTTGCACGCAGTGTTGCAGCAAACCCCACTTGCGCAGTTGAAGCTCAAGCATTGTTGATTGGACGAACAGACTTGACCGTTTTGCAAGGCAAGGCAGACGTTGCCCTGACAGGCGTTGCTCTTGCAGTCGCTATTCAGCTGGCAAAGCTTCCCCGGGGAGCATTGGTAGTTTAGCGCGTCGCATTGAGCGCCGCCGCAATCCGTGTCGGTCTCGTTGCCGTTCTTGATGCGTCACTGCAGGAGATGCACTTGTTGGCCGCGCAGTTGCCGTTGGTACAATCCACGTTCGCTTTGCACGTCTTCGCGTCGGCGCAGGTCTTGTTTTGAGCATCGCATTGAGCGCCGCCGCAATCGGTGTCGGTCTCGCTGCCGTTCTTGATGCCATCATTGCAAGTGGGCGGCGTGCAGGTCTTGGCGACCGAGTCGCAAACTCCGCTGATGCAGTCGCCGGCGCCGAGACATTTCTGCTGCGGTCCGCTGTCTTTGCACGTCGCGCCGCAGGAGCCTCCACAGTCAACGTCCGTCTCGTCTGCGTCCATCACACCATCGGAGCAGTGCGCGGCGACGCAGCTTCCCGTGCCGTTGCAGACCTTGCCATTGTTCGAAGTCCACGCGGTTCCGAGCGGCAGATCGGCCGTGCCGCACACCTGGGATTGGCAAGTTGCCTTCTTGCAGTCATTGGCGGGATTGGGACATTCGGCAGGTGCGTTGCATCCGCTCGCTGCTTCGGGGGCGGCGTCCACTGGCGGTCCGCTATCGATGCCGTTTTGTGGTGAATCAATCGTCGCGTCGCCGGCGGATTGGGGGATCGGGTCGCTCGATCCACATGCAGCGAGCAAGGAGGCTCGTCACGGTGATTGCGACGACTACGTGGAGAGGCGAATGGAGCGGTTGAGCTTTCACATCGTCAACGGCTGCAGTCGCTGGCGGAAGGTTGCGCGATCTCCACCGTGACGTCAGGTGACAGGCCCGTAGTCCTCAGCCGAGCGTCCGAGCGAATGACGAACCGTCTATGCGGTATTGGCCGTGGCGTTCTTGTTCCTCGTGAGGAGCTCCACGCGGTCCAAATCTTGGAAGCGTAGGGCTTCTCCATGGAGACAATTGAACACTGCGTAGGCGAGCGGGCGGCGCCTGGGTAGCGTCTCGCTGAGTTTTACTCCGAAGTTGCAATAGGCAAACATCAATCGAGGCCATACGCGCGCAGCGGCCGCGTCTCCCAAAACGAATTGGACTCTTCGATAGAGGCCGCGCGCGCGTGCTGCCGCAAGCCACTCGGTCATTGCGTCGTCGCGCATGGCTACGCCGAATTTGTTGGAGTCGATCATTGCAACGAGCTCGCGCTCGAGGTCGGCGAGCAGGAGGTTCTCCAACTTGGCATACACGCGTGAAGAGATGGGCCCAGGGTGCTCGAGCGCGTGCACGGGAACGGCTGCCGACCGATAGAGGGCTTGCGTGAGCGACTCGGCGACGTCCTCTTGAATCGACTCCACCATCTCGTCGTCGGAGCGGAGCTGCGCCGGCACCACCGTGTCGCGCGACTCGGGAAGTAGGAGCAGATCGAACGTCACCAGCAGGTTCATCGCGGCGCGCGGGCTTACGGGCTCTCCGCGCGTGAGCTTGAGGTAGTCGTGACAAGCGCGCGATCGCGCGGCGGACGCGTCCTTGGGGATGTCGATCTCTCGCGGTCGCGCGTAGAGGTCCTCGAGGAACGTCGAGCCCGCTCTCTTGCGTGACTTCTCCGCAGCGACGGCGTCTCCGTCCTCGCGCAGGCGCACGGCGGTCCAGTCGCGTACGCCGCGCGTGAGGTTCGTGAGGTGCGGCTCCGGAGTATTCAATGCCCCCCATACGCCGCGCTCGATCGAGTCGAGGTCCAAGAGCTCATAGACGAGTGACAGCACGGGCCAAGGTAGGGCGCGCGGGGACATATAAGTGATAGTGCCGAGCAACCAGCGCGAGCGCTCCGCGTGTTGATGGGCCTTCTCGAGCTTTCCACGTTTTCGCGCCGCGGCAGCCTCGAGCGCTTCGAGCACTCCGTAGGCTGCACCGAACGTACCGCGATCCGAGCGCTCCGTGCGCAACAGCTCCCAGAGGCATTTGCGCAGCTCCTTTGGCGCGTGCCCGCGGTGCGCCGCGGTGATCGCCGCGAGCAAGATGGCAGTCGCGCGCGTCTCGTTGGTAAATGCAAATACGAGCGATATACGACTCACCCAATAAACCAACCTGGGAGTGGACGTGCGCGAGAACCGGCGCACCAACTGCCACGGGAAGAAGAGCCAAAGGCTCAAGGCGCCAAGGGCCGCCGTAGCGCCCACGAGCGGGATGATGGTCGCGGGTCCGGGGGCCGTGAGCACGGCGGCAACGTCGAAGGCCGCGACCGTCACCGTGCCGAAGCCCACGAACGCGAGCAGCAGGCGGCCGTACGCCGCAGGCCCCATGGACAACGATTGCGTCGCGGTCGGCGTGCGCGCGCCCGACGTGGCCGTGACCAGCCGGATGACGAGCAAGACGGCCCAGATGACGGGCATTACAGGCCCTCGTAGCCCGCGGCGCGGCGCGCGCCGATCGCGGGCGCATCGGGATCCTCGTCGGATCCGTGCTCGCCCGGGTCCATCGCGAATAGCTTCGCGACGCAAGCCTCCTTCGCGCGCACGCGTGGATCCCGCAGCTCGCTCATCGCCTCGCGCACCATCGTCGCGTCGCGGTCGAACCTGCCTAGCGCGCACGTGTAGGTCTTGCTGCTTTCTGCGCCGACCTCGAGCAGCGCTATGAGCTTGCGCCCTGCCCGCTCGATCTCCGCGGGAGGCGCGTCGGGCGACGTGTCGAGGATCCAGAATGCGTTCTTGGGATTCATCGCTAATCGCTAATCACTAATCGTCTATCGCTCTACGCCGGAGCCGTGCGCCGAGATGCGGACGTGTTCGTCCGCGGGGAGAAGATCGAGCAGCGCGTAGGTGGCAGTTCGCAGCGTGTCCCAATCGCCGCGACCGATCGCGGCCTCACCGGTCGTGATGTGATTGCGGGCGGCCTTCGGATCACGCATCTCTCCGAGGCGCGCGGCGTAGCCCCGGAACAGCCCAGAGAGCTGATTCGGATCGCGCAGCCACGCTGCCTCTCCGAGGCGCAGAACGTTGCCAATGCGCTTGTCGAACTCGGATGCGTTCTTCATGGCGCGCGCGCGCTCGAGGCTCTTGACGGTCTCGTCGAGCGCACGTCGTTCGGTGGCGGTGCCGGTGCGCGAGACCCACTCCACCGCGAAGCCTACTGCATTGAGCGCGCGGTCAAGGAGCTCGGGCCAGGCTCGCAATGCGTTGACCTCGGAGAGCGCCGCGTCGGCGTCGATCAGCAGTCGCCGTAGCTTCTCGATCGCGTCGGGATCGGCGCCTCTTGCGGCCTCTGCCTCGCGAATGGCGTCTTCGATCTGGCCGTCGATCTCGACGAGCTTCTTTCGACCCGCATCCCCGACGGTAGGGTCTCGATAGAGCTCTTCGGTCGTCGTGCGTAGTCGGCTCAGGCGATCTTCCAGCTCCGAGAGAGGCGCGTCGGGGCTCACGAGCACGAGGCTCCCGGGGAACGACACGTTGCGATCGGGGAGGTGCGCGGTGGCCGAGAGCTTGCCACCGCGATCGAGCTCGAGCACGACGTCCACGCGCGAGCCTGCGGGCAGTGATTCGGTCAGCGACTCCGGGCGGATCTCGATCGTGCCGACGAGCCTGCAGAGATGCGCGAGGTGCACCTCGCCTTGTACGATGGGCACCGAGATCGCGCTCTCCTTCTGTCCGGGCTTGATCGTGAGCGCGGTGCGAAGCGGGAAGCTCTTGCGAGACGGCAGCGGCGCGCCGCGCTCGAAGTAGACCGCGACCTTGTCATTGGCCAGCGCGACCCCGATGGTGCGCGACAGCGGCGGATCGGCGAGCGACAGACCGTGCCGAATGCTCAGCGTGCTCGGCTCGAGCTCTACGGGCTTGTTCGACTTGTCTCGGCCGGTGACCTTGAAGGTGCTGGCCGTGCGCGCGCGCAGCTCCACCTGCACCGCGAACGAGCCGTCGTCGGCGACGGGTTCGTCGGCCGTCTCGAAGCCTCCGCCCTCGCGCACGAGGCGCACGGACGACAGCTTGCCCGGCTCCGCCTTGCCGACGACGAACGGGCTCAGGTCTCCCGAGACGCCGGGGTACTGCAACCAGACCGGAATTTTCGCCTTGGCGTCGGGTGACTTCGCAACGATTGACCTAGCAACCGTGGGCTCGGTGGTCAGCCCGTGCTCCACGGCGAAGCGCGCCGCGCCCTCGGCGACTGCGGTCATGGGGTCCACGTCGGTGGCGAGCTCGACGCCGAGGCGCTCCTTCAAGCGAAGGCGGAGGCACGTCATCACGGTGGGTCCGCCCACGAGCACAATGCGCCCGAGCGAACGAGGCTCGACGCCTTGCGTGCTCAACAGGCGTAGGCAGACGTCGATCGATTTGTCGATCAGCGGCAGCACCATCGCGTCGAGCTCCTCTGGAGTTATCTCGACGTCCACCACGACCTCTTCGCCGAACAGAGGCTCGACCAACGACACGCTCGCTGGCTTGTTCGAGCCGAGTTCGATCTTGGCTTCTTCGCAGGCGGACCGGAGCTTGCGCACGAGCCCCGCGAGCGCCGGGTCCGCGCGACCGAGCGTGCGGCCGAGGTCTTTGCTGAGCTTTGCGAGCACGTGCTCGAGCAGGCGCGCGTCCATGTCGCGACCGCCGAGGAAGTTGTCTCCGTCATGACCGACGACGCGGAGCACGCCCTCGCGAGTCTCGACGAGCGATACGTCGAAGGTCCCTCCGCCGAGATCGTAGACGAGCCACGGCGTCGGATCGTCCTGGCGGTCCCAGCCTGCCGTGAGCGCCGAGGCGACGGGCTCTTGCAAGTGCTCGACGCGCTCGAAGCCTGCAAGGCGTGCGGCCTCGCTGGTGGCGCGGATCTGCGGCAATTCGAACAACGCCGGCACCGTCACCACGACGGACGAAGGCAGGTGGCCGAGGCTCTGCGCGGCAAAACCTCGGAGCGTTGCGAGCACCATCGACGAGAGCTGCTCGGGCGATTTGCTGACGTTCGCGGCCTTGAACGCGAGCTTGCGATCGGTCCCCATCAACCGCTTGAACTCGGCGCGTGTATTTTCGGGATCGGTCTCCAGAAAGCGGCGTGCGCGCGCTCCTACGGTCTCGTGACCCCGCGCGTCGATGCGAACGACGCTCGGCAATAGCGAGCCTCCCTCGGGCGTGCGCACGAACGTCTGCTTGTCACCGTCCGAGAGAACGGCGACGGAGTTACTCGTGCCCAAATCGATCCCGAGGAAGCCGGTTGCCATCGGAGGCATGAACTATAGCCGGATCGGTCCGAGGCTCCATCCAACGTAACGTGAATGTGAACGCGCCCCTGCCCGTGTCCGATCTTTAGCGTCACCTGGTGGGCGCCCTCGGGCCCTCGTGCACGGACACGCCCCTCGGTGCGCTTCTGAGATCGTGGACCGTCTTGTTGCATTGTGCACACAATCGCGTGCGCACCTCCGCGACGTCACTAGGACTACGGCAACCCTTGCACGAGCGTCGGCGCCATGTGCGACGTGATCGAGTTGTCGCCGAGCTGCCCGGAGCTGTTCCAACCCCAACAATAGACGCGGCCCCCCACGATGCCGCACGGTCTGCGAGGAGACGCAGTCGCCGAACTGATCGCACGTCTGCGACTCGCCGCACGCGATGCCGATGCATTTTCCGTAGAGCGTGATCGGGAGCCGCAGCGGGGTGTGCGCGACATAGCGGATCGCGCGCCGCGCCACTACGCATTCGCCGGTCCCGGTCGCCGACTTCGTCGCGGGGTTCGCGAGGCAGTCTGCCGTCTACACGTCGCCCACACCCGCGATGACTTGGACGAGGACTGCGTTGTTCGAATCGCTGGGCACCAGCACCACGTTGCCGATCGTCTTGTCGGGACCGCACGATCCCACCGCGTTCGGAGTGGGATTGACGGGCGCAGTCGGACCGCTCACGACGACGTCCACTTCATGGACGCGCGAGCAGTCGAGGTCCGTGTCGATCACCACGCTCATCTCGGTCGGCTCGCGGCAGCGAGACGCGGCGACTCCGAAGAGGACCACGAGAAAACCCAGAGCGCGGCGCATCCGATCGCCGTACACGCTCTTCGTCGGAACCACGTCCCCGCTTCGAGCATCGCACTTCGTCATGATCCACAGCCCTTACGTCCTCGGCCGAATCGAGCTCAAAAATCGCGCAGTCATGTCGCCGCTGACGCGCAGCCGCGCCGTGGACAGTGTGCCGGGCGAGCTGCAAGCGACCTACTACGGACAACGCGCTGCGGACGCCGGGCTGATCATCACCGAGGGTACGAGCCCCAGCCCGAACGGGCTCGGCTACCCGCGCATCCCGGGCTTGTTCAACGACGCGCAGGTGCGCGGTTGGCGCTTGACCACCGAGGCGGTGCACGCGCGCGGCGGCCGAATCTTCGTTCAGTTGATGCACACCGGTCGTGTGACTCATCAGGGCAACCTCCCGAAGGGCGGGCGTGTACTCGCGCCGTCCGCGATCGAGCTCCCCGATCAGATGATGTTCGTGGACGCGCTCGGCGCTCCGGCACCTCTCACCCTGTCGATCGAGATGACCGAGGCAGACATCGAGCACGCGATCGAAGAGTACGTGACGAGCAGCAAGCTCGCGATCGACGCAGGCTTCGACGGCGTCGAGCTCCACGGCGCGAACGGATATCTCATCGAGCAGTTCCTCAACGCGACGAGCAACCTGCGCAAGGACGCGTGGGGCGGCACCGCCGAGAAGCGGCAGCGCTTCGGCTTCGAGATCGCCAAGCGAGTCGCGGCGGCGATCGGCGGCGACCGACTCGGCATTCGCTTGTCCCCCTACGGCACCAACGCCGGCATGAAGGCCGACCCGGAGGTGGAGACCACGTATCCGCAGTTCGCAGGGCGCATGCGCGAGGCGGGACTCGTGTACGTCCACGTGACCGACCACAGCGCGATGGGGGCGCCGCCGGTGAGTGACACGGTGAAGGCGGCGATCCGCAAGCAGTTCGGCGGCACGATCATCCTCGCCGGTGGATACGATCTCGCGAAGGCGGAGGCGGATCTCGAAGCGAAGAAGTGCGAGCTCGTCGCGTTCGGGAGAGGGTACCTCGCCAATCCCGATTACCTCGCGCGCGCGACCGCCGGCAAGCCGATGAACCCGCCTGATTTCTCGACGTTCTACACTCCAGGCGCCAAGGGATATACCGACTATCCGTGACGATCTCGAGAAGTCCTCTCCGGCCTCCCCCATGTTCACGGGGGAGGAGCGTCGCGATTCTTGGTGCAACCGGCCGCTGATTGTCCGCCTGCGCGAAGCGAAGGATCCCCTCGAGTGAAGGGAGCACGCGTCCGAAATCGTGCTGCACCTGCGTCAGGACCCGTGCGCCAGGTTTCAAATCCCGCTACGTATCTTGTGCTAACTATCGCTTCATCTCGGGGAGTCGCACAGCCCGGTAGTGCACGAGCTTTGGGTGCTCGTCGTCGGGGGTTCAAATCCCCCCTCCCCGACTCTATGGCTTCTTTCTCAAGTCATTCTAACTAGAAAAGAGCGCAGACGATCACTCGCGCTCCCGTTCTTCTCTCACCGCTGCGGCCCACGTATCCGTGAAGATGCGCAGCTCATGGATCGGGCGCTCGGCCGCGATGACCGCGCGTGCGATCATGATGGAGTACATGATGTCCTCGTTGTCGGA
>ENA-OFCI01000995-OFCI01000995.1-metagenomes-genome-assembly--contig:-NODE-995-length-14299-cov-3.357835_pt1 | contig 14299 bp, 14 predicted proteins | sample MGYA00153391_OFCI01 | MGnify analysis MGYA00153391
CACCTAGACCGAGTCTGGCCAGACACCGGCCCTACTGAAAGTGTCTAGTAGCCCACTAAGACGCAGGCGGCCGTCCACGACGTAACACTCGCTCATGTCGATGTGCGGACGTCCGCTCTTCATGGTTATGCACGGGATCCGGAGGTGCCGATGAGCGGGCGTCCTCGTTGCGAATGTGCGGGTGATCATGGTGAGTGCCGTCACGGGCCACTCGGCGGCGTGCCCACCTCTGGAACCGCGTTCTTTTTCGTTATACGCTATATGCGTGGTGAGTGAAGAGCAGATTCAGCAGTGGGCGGACGAGGCCGAAGCGGGATACGACGTCGACGTTCTCAAGCGTCGGGGCCGCGGGCGCCCTGGTCGCGGGGCTGAACCGATGCAGGTCGTGGCGGTCCGGCTGACCGCCGAGGAGCTCGACGCTCTCGACGCCGCGGCAGCCAAGAACGACATGAGCAGGTCCGAGGCGATCCGGGCCGCGCTGGCCCACTTCGCTGCGTGAAGGTCCACCGGAGCGCGCTCAAGCACGGCATCTCGTCGGAGGATGCGATCCAGGCAGCAGAGTGGGCGCTGTGGATCGAGCCCCTCGACGAGGACGGCCCTCCCCACCGAGAGTTGCGCTTGGGCTTCGACACCGAAGCCCGCCTGCTGGAGACGGTGGTACTCGCCCTCGAGAACGGCGACGAGATGGTCATCCACGCGATGCCGGCTCGCAAGAAGTACCTCGACCTACTGCCGTAATGACTGAGATCGGCACCCGGCCGGCTGTCGGCGCTCCCGACCGCGACTTCCGCTTCTGCCACCGGTGGTGCGCACAGTCGTGGCCGAGGATCGGACCTGCAACGGGGGGTCAGGTCTGATCCGGGAGTCGGTAAGACGTAAGTTCAGGCAATCACCCTTGTTTGGTGGGCTCGGGTGTCAGCGTTCCCGCCCAAGTGAGATCCGATAGCGGGTCTCGTCCAGTCGCACGTCGCCGCGCCAGACGGTCTTCTCTGTGCTGTCCGCTAGCCAGCCGTGGCGTTCGTAGAAGTGGCGGGCGCGCTGGTTGGTCGTCAGAACCCACAGGGTTGCGGCGGCTGCCCCGGATGCGCGTGCGACGTCCAGGGCGTCGGTGTGCAGGGTGTGTCCATGTCCGGCCCCCCAGTGCGCGGGAGGGCTCTGCCCTGCACAAATGCCAGGAAGCCGCGATTCCGCGTCAAGTCGCCGCGCGGAGGGGCAAGGGAGTTTGGGAGAGGGCCTCTTGGTTTGTGTTGGTCCGAGACAAAGCTGTCCCCAAAAGTGTCGAGGGGCGCTCATGCTGATTCTTCGCGCCGCGCTCCTGGCCGCGCTGGTGGGATTTGAGCGGTGACGATGCCGGCTGCCACCCGTAGGTAGTGAGCCGCGGTGTCGGCCACCGACTCGCGCGCTTTTGCCATGTACTTGCGGGGGTCGACCGCAGTCGGGTTGTCGGCCAGCCACTGCCGGGTGGCGCCGGTGTACGCGATGTTGAGTGCCGTGCCGATGTTGATCTTGACCATCCCGTTGCGGGCGGCCTCGGCGATCGAGGCATCGGGCACCCCGCTGGAGCCGTGAAGGACCAGCGGTACCGGCACCGCGGCGCGCAGGCGCTGGATGAGGTCCTGATCGAGATATGCCGTCTTCTCGACCATGGCGTGCGAGGAGCCGACGGCCACGGCCAGCGCGTTGACACCGGTGTCGTGGACGAACTGGGCAGCCTGCGCGGGGTCTGTTCGCACGCCCGGCGCGTGGGCGCCATTCTTGCCGCCAACCTCGCCGAGCTCGGCCTCGATCCAGATGCCTTGGCCTCGGCCCCATTCGACCGCTTGGCGGGTGAGCTGACGGTTGGTGTCGAAATCGTGACGCGAGCCGTCGTACATGACCGAGGAGTAGCCAAGTTCTGGCGCGAGTCGCATGAGGTCCACGTTGGTGATGTGATCGAGGTGCAGCGCGACGTCAGCGGAGGAGGCGCGGGCCACTTCGACGGTCGCCGCGGCGATCGCGTGGGCCTGGCCGTGGTACTTGATGGCGTTCTCGCTGAGCTGAAGGATGACCGGGAGCCCGGCCCGTTCGGCGCCGGCGACGATGCCTTCGGCGTGCTCGATCGTGATGACGTTGAAGGCGGCGACGGCGTTATTGGCGTCAGAGCCGAGGAGTTCTTGGATCGTGATGATTGGCATGGCCAACATCTTGACTCAGACTCCAATCATACGCAAGAATTCCCAACCAAACACAAGGAATATCCAACCAAACGCATGTTTGTCGTAGCGATCCACAGCGAAGTCGTGATCCAAGGCGAAAGGGGCCTAGGTGACGAAAGACAGCACGTTCCTGGTGGCTGAGCGGCGCCAGGAGCTGCTCAACGCGGTTCGCACTCGAGGTCGCCTCGAGGTCGCCAGGGCGGCTTCGGAGCTCGGCACCTCGACGGAGACGATTCGCAAGGACCTGATCGCCCTCGAGTCCCAAGGCTTGTTGAGGCGCGTTCATGGTGGTGCCCTCCAAGTGCCGTCGATGACGTTCGAGCCCGACGTCGTGCACCGGACGGCGAACCTTGCGGAGAAGGGCCGAATCGCCGCGAGGGCCATCGAGGAGGTCCCGGAGGACGGGGCCATCTTCATCGACGCCGGGTCCACGACCCTGCTCTTGGCCGAGGTCCTGGAGGGCAGGGCCGGGCTATGCGTGTTCACCAACTCGCTCACGGTGGCCCGCATCCTCGCTGGCAAGCCTTTCCTGAGCTGCCACACGCTGGGTGGTCGGGTTCGCCCGAGGACCCTCGCCGAAGTTGGCTCCTGGACTCAGCGCCTCCTGGACGACGCGCACTTCCACTTCGACGTCGCCTTCGTCGGCACGAACGCGATCTCCTTCAGCCGGGGGTTGTGCACCCCCGACCCCGAGGAGGCGGCCGTCAAGCGGGGCATGATCGCCAACTCCGAACGGGTGGTGCTGCTCGCCGATCACACCAAGTTCGGCCAGAATTCGCTCGTCAAATACGCCGACCTCGCCGAGATCGACCTCGTCATCACCGGTGTCGAGATCGAGGACCAACATCACACGGCGCTCGCGGAGGCCGGCGTGGAGTTGGCGCTCGCATGATCGTCACCCTCACCCCGGCCCCCGCGATCGACTGGACCATCGAGGTTGACTCGTTCGAGCTCGGGGCCGTCAACCGGGCGGTGAGGTCAAGCCGTGAACCGAGCGGCAAGGGGGTGAACGTCTCATGGGCTCTGCACCGCGCCGGAGTCCCCACCCGTGCGGTCTTCCCGGCTGGCGGTTGCACGGGTGAGCGCATGGCGGGCCTGCTCTCAGAGGCCGGACTCGAGCACGTCGTCGTCGACACCGGGCGAGATGTGCGTACCAACATCACCCTGATCAGCCCGGGAAGCGCCACCAAGCTGAACGAGCAGGGAACCGCACTGTCCGAGGAGCAGACTGGCCGGCTGCGGGAGGCGATCATCGGCGCGAGCGTCGACGCATCGGCCGTGCTCCTATGCGGCAGCCTTCCGGCCGGGGTTCCTGCGATCTTCGTTCGCAACCTGGTGGGCACCCTCAAGGCGTCCGGGGTCGAGGTGGTCCTCGACGTTTCGGGAGAAGCCCTCGAGCTGGCCCTGGCGGCTCGGCCCGATCTCATCAAGCCCAACGTCCACGAGCTTGCTGAGCTCACCGGCCGTCAGCTCGGCACCCTCGGCGACGTCGCCAATGCGGCGGAAGAGGCCCGCGAACGCGGCGCCGGAGCCGTGCTCGCGAGCCTCGGGGCCGACGGCGCTCTCCTCGTTGACGATGCGGGCGTCCTGTACGCCCGCGCCACCGACGTCCCCTTCGTCAACTCGGTCGGAGCAGGGGACGCACTCCTGGCCGGCTTCTTCGGCGGTGGGCAGACCCGGGTTGAACGGCTCGCCACGGCGGTGCTGTGGGCCTCCAGCGCCGTCGCACACCACACCACGCTCTTTCCGATCAGGCAGGACCTCGCCGAGCGAATCACGGTTCATGAGCTGACCACACCGGAGCAGCCGCTCGCCGAGCCCTCGGCGGCGCTGGTCAGGGTGAGCGGACATCACCATGGGTGACAACGTTGCGCTGGGTATCGACGTGGGGACTACCAGGATCAAGGCAGAAGTGGTCGGTCTGGACGCTTCGGAGCTGCACTGCGAATCAGCGCTCACTCCCTGGCAAGAGCGGGCCGACGGTACCCAGGCCGACCTCGACGAGCTCGCGGACGTGGCCCTCGCAGTCGCTGCCGCGGCAGCTGACTGGGCGCAGGCCCAAGGGCACAGGGTCGTGTCCATCGGCGTGACCGGCATGGCCGAGACCGGCGCCCTGCTCGATGCCCACTCGCGCCCGCTCGCGCCAGCCTTCGCGTGGCACCACACCCTGGGGGATCCGGCCCGGGTGCAGGAGGCCCTGGGCCGTCAGCACTTCCTGCTCACCACCGGTCGGGACTGCTCGATCTCGCCGTCCATCATCAAGCTCGACATGTTGCGCCAGCGGGGGCACCGTTTCAGCCGCGGGCAGCGCTGGCTGAACATCCCCGACTACATCGCCTGGCGGCTCTGCGGGGTCCAGGCCGCCGAGATCTCCACGTCTTCGCGCACCGGTCTGGTCGACATCGCCGCGCGGAGCTGGTGGGACGAGGCGCTGGAGTTCCTCGGCGCCGGCCGGTGGCTGCTGCCCGGAGAGCTCGTGCCGGGTGGGACGTTGCTGGGACGAGTCCTCCCATCGCTGCCTGCCTCCATGCAGCAGGCGAACGTTGCCACCGCGGGTCACGACCACCCGGTCGGGGCACTGGCAGCCGGTGACAGCGCCCCCGGGTTCCTTGGACTTTCCCTCGGCACGGCCGAGGCGCAGGTGCGCATCGTCACCCCCGAGCTGACCCCCGAGGCCATGATGACGGTGGTCCAGGGTGGCGGCACCGTCGACTGGCATCCGCTCGGCGACCGGTGGACGGTCCTGGGGGCACTGCCGACCGGCATCACGCTTGCCCGTCTCGCCACCCTGCTCGGTTGTGAGACGGTCGCGGACCGGATGGCACTGAGCAGGGCATCCCTCGACTGTCCAGACCCCAGCCCCGAGCTCCACCTCGACCACGTCACCTATGACGGCTTCGGCCTCCGCGGGATCACCGACGGGGTGTCCCCGCCTGCGGTGTGGCGTCGCGCCGTGGAGGACCTGGTTGAGGACTCCAGCGCGCTCATGAGCCGGATGGACGCCGTGATTGGCCCACATGCCCATGCCGCAGTCTTCGGCGGATGGCTCAACGATCCGCTTGTCTCACGGGTCCGCAGCGCCCAGCTCGGCTCCGACGCCGTCATGGTCAGCGTCCTTGAGCCAGGGGCGGTCGGCGCCGCAATGCTCGCAGCCTGGGCGGCAAAGGAAATTGTCAGCCCACCCGGCTGGCCCCAGTCATGAATCCCCTACGACAGTTCCGAACAAGGCAGAAGGGAAATGGTATGTCAAGAAACAAAGCGAAGGCTCTTGCGGTCACGGGAATCGTGGGGGCACTCGTCCTCACCTCGTGTAGCGGCGCCAATACCGCGGGAGGCACCGCTGCCTCTGGTAAGAGTAATGGAGGCGGCGAGCTCAACGTCCTGATGGTGGGCAACCCCCAGATGAAGGACCTCGAGAAGCTGGCCGCCGCCAACTTTACGAAGAAGTCCGGCATCAAGGTCAACTTCACCATTCTCCCGGAGAACGAGCTGCGTGACAAGGTCGCCCAGGACGTCGCCACCAAGGCCGGACAGTACGACGTGGTCACCATCGGCGCCTACGAGGGCAGTGTCTGGACTGCCAACGACTGGCTCACCAACCTGCAACCGTTGGCAGACAAGGACACCGCGTTCGCCGTCAGCGACATCTTGCCCGCCATGAAGAGCGTGCTGTCGAAGGACGACAACTTCTATGCCATCCCGTTCTACGGTGAGTCGGCGTTCACCATGTACCGCAAGGATCTCTTCGACAAGTACGGCCTGACCATGCCGGCCAAGCCGACCTGGGCTGAGATCGAGACCCTGGCCGCCAAGCTCAAGGGCAAGGAGGCAGGCGTTTCTCCGGTCTGTCTGCGCGGCCTGCCCGGCTGGGGCGAGAACATGGCTGTCGTGGGCAGCATGATCAACTCCTTCGGCGGGACCTTCTTCAACAAGGACTGGAGTGCCCAGATGAACTCGACGGGCACCTCGAACGCCATCAAGTACTACGTCGACCTCGTCACCAAGTACGGCGAGAACGGAGCAACCCAGGCGGGCTTCACCGAGTGCCTCAACAACTTCTCCCAGGGCAAGTCGGCGATGTGGTTCGATGCGACCTCAGCGGCCAACTCGGTGGAGTCCCCGACCTCGTCCACAGTGGTCGGCAAGGTCGGCTACGTCGATGCGCCGCGCGACAAGGCTCGGGCCGGCTGGGTGTGGGCGTGGGCATGGGCCGTCCCGAAGACCACCAAGAACGTGGACAACGCCTGGAAGTTCATCTCCTGGGCCTCAGGCAAGGGCTACGAGTCGGAGGCCGGCGCCCAGCTCGGCTGGACACGTGTCCCTGACGGCAAGCGCCAGTCGACCTTCGCCATCCCCGAGTACAAGGCAGCCACCAAGGCATACAGCGCCCAGATGCTCAACGCGCTGGAACAGTCCGACCCGAGCAACTGTGGTGTGCAGCCTCGTCCGGCCCCCGGCTGCCAGTACCTGGCGGTCCCCGAGTTCGCCGACCTGGGAACCAAGATCGGCCAGGAGGTCAGTGCCGCGTTGGCCGGTCAGAAGACCGTCCAGGAGGCCGTGGATGCCTCACAGAAGCAGGCCGAAGCAGTCTCGGCCAAGAAGAAGTAGCAGTCGCTGGTAAGAAACAGTCCTGAAGGTGCGGGGCGGACGCCCCCAGCAGTTCCGCCTCGCACCGATCCACGGAGGCCCCACATGTCCCCCACCACCAATACGTCCCCCGCCGCCCCGGGAAGTCTCGTCATCGCGCGCAAGAATGCTAAAGCCAGAGAGAAGGGTCTCCGCCGTCGTCGTCGCCGGCCACTGATGCCGGCGCTGATCTTCCTGGTCGTTGTCACCCAGATCCCCTTCGTGGTGACGATCGGGATGTCCTTCCTCAACTGGAACATCCTCTATCCCAAGGACACTGGTTTCGGGGGCCTTTCGAACTATGCGACGGTCCTCAGCGACCCCCGCATGCGGGCGGCGATGTGGAATACCGTTGTCATGGTCACGTCCAGCGTATTTCTGTCGCTGTTCATCGGCACCGGCCTTGCCCTGTTGCTGAACCGCAAGTTCTTCGGCCGCGGCATCGTCAGGACGTTGCTGATCACGCCCTTCCTGATCATGCCGATGGCGTCGTCGCTGATGTGGAAGCACCTCATCTACAACCCCGACTACGGCATGTTCAACGGCATCCTGGCGTGGCTCGGTCAGACCTTCGGCTTCGTTGCACCACAGCCGGTGTGGGTGAGTGTGGCGCCGATGACTGCCATCGTGGTCACCCTGGTCTGGACCTGGACCCCATTCATGATGCTCATCACCCTGGCCGGCCTGCAGTCCCAGGACTCCGACGTCACGGAAGCTGCCACAGTGGACGGTGCTGGTGCCTGGCAGCAGTTCCGTTTCCTGACGCTGCCCCACCTGCGCCAGTATCTCGAGCTGGCTACCGTGCTGGGAATCATCTATCTCCTCAACACCTATGACCAGGTGTTTGCGATCACCCAGGGTGGTCCGGGATCAGCCACGACGAACCTGCCGTATGAGATCTACCTGACCGCCTTCCGCAAGTATGACTACGGCGAGGCGGCGGCGGCCGGCGTGGTCATCGTGATCATCAGCGTCATCGTGGCCAACTTCGGCATGCGAATGGTCAGCTCGCTTGTCAGCATCGAGACGGGAAAGAAGAGATGAGCACCGAGACCCTTACCCAGGCAAAGCCCGCACGTCGCAAGCCCCGCCGGAAGCCCGGAGAGGGTGGTCCGCTGGGAGTCTTGGCCTGGGTGCTGGCGCTGTGCGCCTTCGCGCCGATCGCCTTCCTGGCGCTGACCTCATTCCACGCCGAGGTCGACGCCGCGACCTCGCCACCGAACCTGCTGGCTCCGCTCACCCTTGACCAGTACCGCCTTGTCTTCAGCCGCAACATCACGCCTTTCATGCTCAACTCGCTGATGGCCGCCGGATTCTCGACGCTGCTTGTCGTCATGCTGGCGGTTCCAGCGGCCTACGCCACGGCGGTCAAGCCGATCGGCAGCGTTCGGGGCGTGCTCGGGTGGGTCCTGTCGACCAAGTTCCTGCCGATGATCGCAGCCCTGCTTCCGGTCTATCTGGTCTTCCAGTACCTGGGTCTGCTGGACAACATCATCGCGCTGGTCATCTTCTACACCGGTATGAACCTGCCGGTCGCGATCTGGATGATGCACTCGTTCATGGCGGAGATCCCGAAGGATGTGTTGGCGGCCGCGGAGGTGGACGGGGCCTCCCTGCCCCTCATCCTGCGCAAGATCGTGCTGCCATTGGCCAGTCCAGGTATCGCAGCCACGGGGCTGATCTGTTTCATCTTCGCTTGGAACGAGTTCCTGTTTGCCCTCAATCTGACCGCGACCAAGGCCAGCACCTCGCCCGTCTATCTCGTCAGCTTCATCACGAGTGAAGGCCTGTTCATAGCCCAGCTGTCCGCAGCCGCGCTGGTGGTGTCCATCCCCGTGATCCTGGTTGGCTGGGTGGCCCAGGACAAGCTCGTCCAGGGTCTGTCACTCGGCGCCGTGAAGTAGAGGAGTCCGTATGAACACCATGATGCGCGTCGTCGCCGAGCGGATCGGCCGAGTGGGGGTGACCGAGGTGCCGGTGCCCACCGCAGGGCCGGGCCAGGTCCTGGTCCGCACGGCCCTGGCCGGGATCTGTGGCTCCGACACCCACGCAGTGGCCGGCCATCACCCGTTGCTCGCTCCGCCCTACTACCCGGGCCATGAGGCGACCGGAACGGTTGCCGAGGTGGGGCCCGGGGTGACCTTCCCGGCGGTGGGGCAGCGGGTGATGCTCAAGCCCAACGTCTCCTGCGGTGAGTGCGTGAACTGCCGGGCTGGCCGGACCAACGCCTGCCAGGACCTGCGCTGGATCGGCTGCGATCCCTCCGGCGCGCTGCCCGGCGCGATGGCTGACTACTTCCTGGCACCTGAGGGCAACCTGTATGCCGTCCCGGACGAGGTCACCGACCGGCAGGCGGTCCTCGTCGAGTGCCTGGCCACTGCCGTCCATGCCTCCCGCATCGCCGGTGACCTCACGGGCGCCCGGGTGGTCGTGCTGGGGGCCGGCACCATCGGCCTGTTCGCCGTGCTGGCTGCCCGCCGGGCCGGCGCTGGGACCATCGTGGCGACCGATCTCGATCCAAATAAGCGCCAACGTGCACTGCGTCATGGGGCCGACGTCGCGGTGGACGCAGCCACCGAGGGCTTCGTCGATGATGTCCGCGCCGGGCTCGGCGGTCCGGCCGATGCTGTCTTCGACTGTGTGGCCAACGAGCACTCCGTCCCGCAGGCCGTGTCGGTGCTCCGTCGCTCTGGCACCTTGCTGGTGGTGGGGGTGCCGCCGCGCGACTTCGCCATCCCGATGCCACTGGTGCAGGACTGGGAACTCAGGGTCCAGGGCTGTGCCAACTACACCGAGGAAGACATCGTCACCGCGCTCGGGATGGCCCGGGATCTTCCCGATAAGGAGATCATCGCCGACCACTTCCCGTTCGCGGAGGCGGCAGCGGCCTTTGAGCTGGCTGCGCGCAACACCTCGGGCAAGGTCGTCGTCCGGCCAGGCGGGGGCCACTGATGCGTGCCCTCGAACTGATCAGTCCGGGAAAGCACCACCTCGTGGAGCTGCCCGACCCGACGCCGGGACCGGACGAGATCGTCATCGACGTCGAGTCCTCGGGGGTCTGCGGCACCGACCTGCGGATCGTCCAGGGGGACTACGGGCACATCGCCTTCCCTCTGGTCATTGGCCACGAGTTCGGAGGCCATGTGAGCGCCGTTGGGGAGAGGGTGAGCGGTTTCGCGCCCGGCGACCTGGTGGGCGCCGACCCCAACACCTACTGCGGGGAGTGCGAGTGGTGCCGTCGTCGGGCATACAACTTGTGTGAGCACTGGAGCGCCGTCGGGATCACCCGCACGGGCGCTCTGGCCGAAAAGGTGGCCGTTTCAGCCCGTTTTGCGGTGCGCTTGCCTGACTCCCTGGATGCCGAGACAGCCGCCCTCATCGAGCCTCTGTCGTGTGTCCTGCACGCCATGGAACGGGGAGGTGTCGCGGGGGACCGCACGATGCTGGTCTACGGCGCGGGTGCCATCGGGCTGATGGCCCTGGTGACGGGTCGGGCCCGGGGTCTGGACGTCGCCGTGGTCGAGCCGCACGAGAAACGGCGGGCCCGAGCGCTGGAGCTCGGCGCCGTCGCCAGCGCGGGTGATGTCGCCGGACTCGGTACCGCCGACCAGTTCGACTACGTACTGGATGCCTCCGGAGCGATACCAGCCATCAGCGACGGGCTGGGCAGGCTGCGCAAGCGCGGCACCTTTATCCAGATGGGGGTGGCGCCGACCGCGGCAGTCCTGCCCTACTCCCCATACGAGCTCTACGAGAAGGAGTGGCGCCTCATTGGCTCCAACTCGGTCGCCGACTGCTACCAGCTGGCCGCACAGACCATGCCGACCATCGTCGACGACATGCGAAGCCTGATCACCCATCGCGTCGGCCTGGAGGACTTCGACGACGCGGTCAGAGCGATGGCTAGCCCCGACGCCATCAAGGTGCATCTCCGACCCCACCCAGAATTCAGGAAATGAGTAATGAGAACCACTGATCTCGGAAAGCTGCGCAGCCTTGCCTCCTGCGCCGACAGCGACGGATTCTTCACCGTGCTCGCAGTCGACCACCCGGCGTCCTTCATCCTCGGGCGCAAGGACCCGGCCGTTGCTGACGACCCGGACAGCAGAGCCCGTGCGGTGATGGCCAAGTGGCAGCTCACCCGGGCGCTGGCGCCGTACGCCAGTGCCCTGCTGACCGATCCCGACCTGGGGCTTGCCGCGGCGCTGGCCACCGGGGCCCTGCCGGGCCGTATCGGCCTGATCATGTGCGCCGAGGCCGAGGGCTACCAGAGTGTCGCCGACGCCCATACGGTCACCGAGCTGCGTTCCGGTTGGGACGCCCGCAAGATTCGGCTGGCCGGCGGTGACGGGCTGAAGCTGTTGTGGCGATACCGCGACGAGGTGCCCGAGGCGGCCGCGCACCGCGACCTCGTACGCCGAGTGGCCGACGAGTGCGCAGCCGTGTCGCTGCCGCTGATCGTGGAGCCGATCTGGGTGCCGCTGGAGGGGGAGGACCTTCACGATCCCGCGGTGCGGGCGAGGCGGGTCCGCGGGGTTGTCGAGATGGCCGTCCTCGCTCAGGAGCTCGGGGCCGATCTGGTCAAGACCGAGTTCCCCGGTTGGGTCGACACTGACCCGGAGCGCGAGGTCGCGTCAGCAGCCTGCGCCCAGATCGATGCCGGGCTCGACGTGCCGTGGCTGTTGCTGTCGGCCGGGGTGACCTACGACCAGTTCATGGTGCAGACCGAGATCGCGGCCAAGGCGGGCTCGGCCGGTTTCATCGCCGGACGTGCGGTGTGGGACGCGGCCGCGGCAGAAGATGTCCAGGTCCGCGAGGCAGGTATCGGCGTCGCGGCCGAGCGACTGGCCCGGCTCTCGGCCCTGGTGCACGCCCATGGCCGCCCCTGGCGGATCGCCGGCGATGCCGACACCGCGCTGCACGGCTACCCGCCCGGTTGGTATTCCGACTGGCACAACATCCAAGAAGGAAGTCTCAGATGACTGACCACGCATTGGGCCAGGACCTCACCGGTCGACTGGCCGTGGTGACCGGTGGAGCCCAGGGCATCGGACGATCCATCGTCGAGGCTCTGGCCGAGGCAGGGGCGAGGCTGGTGATCGCGGACCTCAACCGCGAGACCGGGGAGCGGGCTGCGGCCGAGCTGGGCGCCGAGTTCGTCCGGATCGACGTCACCTCCTCGGAATCGGTGAGCCAGGTCGTGACCGACCTGGTCAGTGCCCAGGGCGCCATCGACATCTGGGTGAACAACGCGGGTATCTGCCGGAACGCTGCCGGGGAGGAGATGGCGGACGAGGACTGGCGGGCCGTCATGGCGGTCAACCTGGATGGCACCTTCTACTGCTGTCGAGAGGTGGGCCGGCACATGCTGGAACGAGGCCGCGGCGCCATCGTCAACATCGCCTCCATGTCCGGCGTGGTCTCCAACCATCCGCAGCCCCAGGTGGCCTACAACGCCTCCAAAGCGGGCGTCATCATGGTCACAAAGTCGTTGGCCGGCGAATGGGGCAGTCGCGGCGTGCGGATCAACTCGGTCTCGCCGGGCTACACCGCAACCGCCATCCTCGACCAGGTGATCGAGCAGCAGCCGGAGTGGACCGACACCTGGTTCCGGGAGACTCCGATGGGTCGCCCCGCCCGGACCGATGAGGTTGCTGCGGTTGTCCGTTTTCTCGCCTCCGACGCAGCGAGCTTCATGACCGGCAGCAACGTGGTCGTGGATGGCGGCTACACCTGCTGGTGAGAGCGAAGGGAATCGGAAGGGGACAGGGCGTGGACAGGCGCGAGGCCAGTCTCGGCATCGATCTGGGGACCAGTGGTGTCAAGGTCGCTCTGGTGGATGCCGAGGGCATGGTCCTGGCTGCGGCCGCCCACCCCTTCGCTGTCCGCTCCCCCCGTCCGGGGTGGGCGGAGACGCCGCCGGCCCAGTGGGCTGTGGCCGCCCGTGCCGCCGTCGCCGAGGTGCTGTCGACGTGTCCTGACGTACAGGTCATCGCGGTGGGCATCGACGGGCAGATGCACGGTGTGGTCCTGGTCTGCGGCGCCACTCCGGTGCGTGACGCCATCCTGTGGCCCGACAGCCGGGCCGATGCGGAGCTGGCGCTGTGGCGGGCGGTTCCTGAAGCGGTGCTGGCCACCCTGGCCAACCCGCTCACCGCAGGGATGGCCGGGCCGGTGCTGGCCTGGCTGGCCCGTCACGAGCCCGGGACCATCGCGGCCGCGGACACGATGGTGGCTCCCAAGGACTGGTTGCGGATGCAGCTGGTGCCGGGCGAGCCGGTGACCGATCCGTCAGACGCGTCGGCGACGCTGCTCTGGGACGTGGTTGCCCAGGACTGGTCTGCCCCGGTGGTCGCGGCTGCCGGGATCGAGGTCCGCCTGCTGCCGCGGGTCTGGCCCTCGAGCGCCCCTGTCGGGACGCTGGCACCTGCAGAGGCAAGGTCGTGGGGGTTGCCGGTTGGCGTCCCGGTGAGCGTGGGGTGCGGTGACGCCGCTGCCACCCTGGTCGGGGTGGGCCCGGGGCCCGACCAGCTCATCGTGACCGTGGGGACCGGGATCCAGGTTATTTCTCCGGGGACCGAGCCCCGGGCGGACGCGATACCGCGCCATCACACCTTTGCTTCGGCCACCGGTGACTACTACGCCATGGTCGCTCCCATGAACGGGGGGCTGGCTCTTGCCCGGGTGCGTGCGATGGTCGGCGCCGGCTGGGCCGAGCTCTACGGCTCCCTCGACAGCGATCCGCGGGCGGTCAGGTCGGCGGTCTTCCTGCCGTATTTCGCTGCCGAGCGGCTGCCCCGTTCGGTCGCGGCGGGATCTGCGGGCTGGAACGGGCTGGGACTGGACTCGGGCCGCCATACCCTGCTGCGCAGCGCGCTCGAGTCGGTGGCATTCCTCACCCGCCGTGCGGTGGCGACCCTGCCCGCGTCTGCCGTGGCCGAGCTGCGCCTGGTGGGGGGCGGCACCCGGGACCGAAGGTTCCAGCAGTTGCTGGCCGACGTGCTGGGACGTCCGGTACGACGATGCCGCGTCGAGAACGTCACCGCCCTCGGCGCGGCCCGGCTGGGCTGGGCGGCCCATGGCCACGAGGTCACCGGAGCGGGGATGGAGCTGGAGGACGCCCTGGTCCCGAGCGAGACCTTCGACTACGGACCTCGTTTTGATCGTTTCCAGCAGCTCACCGAGGAATTGGCGGGCTGACCCGCCGGGTCGACCCGTGCGGAGGCCCGTGACGGGCCAGAAGGTAGGAGTGGATATGTCGTTGTTCATAGGTGTCGACATCGGGACGTCGAGCAGCAAGGGCGTGCTCGTCAACGGGTCCGGAGAGGTGCTCAGCCAGGCCGTTCGCTCGCACGAGGTGTCGAGACCCCATCCGGGGTGGGTCGAGATGGATGCCCACATCTGGTGGCAGGAGTGCGTCGCGATCATGGCCGAGCTGGTGGCCGTCGCGCCCGGGCCGGTGGATGCCGTGGGGGTCA
>ENA-OFCI01000997-OFCI01000997.1-metagenomes-genome-assembly--contig:-NODE-997-length-14270-cov-6.184242_pt1 | contig 14270 bp, 14 predicted proteins | sample MGYA00153391_OFCI01 | MGnify analysis MGYA00153391
CGCCAACTTTGGGCAAACGCTCTGGTAGCGAACCTGTTGCGATTATTGCGAATAACCAGTTAGAATTTAACTGATCGCTCGAAATATTGCACTGCAACCGATTCTCACGGAGAGAGGCTCCGCCAACGACCTATGGGTAGTCTAAATTATCCGCCCTACATTCCCAGTGAAGATGACACCAAACTCTCCCAAGAGAGCAGCCGAATCTTAACTACTTACCTCAGTCCCAACGTCCACCAAATCGAGATTGTCGAAGCAGACGGCAACAAACATTCAGCTACCATCCCCGCTGCGGCCTACCGCTTGCTCGTCGATGCTTTAACCCAAATGGCTCAAGGCAACGCTGTCAGCCTGATTCCCATTCACGCCAAACTCACCACCCAGGAGGCAGCGGACTTACTCAATGTCTCCCGACCATTCTTAATCAAACAAATTGAATTAGGCAAAATTCCCCATCACAAAGTCGGCAAACACCGCCGGATTCACTTTAACGATTTGATGGTTTATAAAGACCGAATCGATTTAGCGACAGCGCAAGGGCTAGATGAAATGGTGGCAATTTCCCAAGAATTGGGATTGTATGACTGATGGCTGCCAACATCGCTGTAGTTTACGATGCCTGCGTCCTGTATCCCGCACCTTTACGCGATCTGTTAGTGCAATTAGCGACAACCGGAATTTTCCGTGCCAAATGGACGGAGCTAATTCACGACGAATGGACGCGCAATCTGTTAATCAAACGCCCCGACTTGAATGCCGACCGACTCGCACGGCTGAGAGTCTTAATGAATGAGAACGTGCCAGATTCGCTAGTGGCAGATTTCGAGGATTTGATTCCGACCCTGGAGTTACCCGATCCCGATGACCGCCACGTTCTAGCGGCAGCAATTACTGCCTCAGCTAAGATTATTGTCACTTTTAACTTGAAGGATTTTCCCGAGTCGATCCTTGCTAGATATGGCATCGCCGCCCAACACCCAGATGTGTTTGTGAGCGATCCGATCGAGCGATACCCCCAGCAAGTTCTCCAAGCTGTTGATACGATTTTAGATCGCCTGAAGAATCCACTTCAGACTTTCACCAATCACCTGGAAACTTTAGCGAATCAGGGCTTGCTAAATTCTGTTGCTCTGCTGCGCGATCTTCACGGTCAGAGCTAGTCAGGAAGATCGGTTAAATTGTCTCCGCACTGCGGAGACAATTTGTTGGTCGGGGAAAGTTTCAGCGAACTGGAAACGTTACCTCAGCTTACGCTAAATAGTGGAGCAAGCGGTTCGAGCACTGTTGGCAACCAGCGTACTTGTAACCGAGTTCTTTCTCGATCGTCAGTCACACTAATAAGTCGTCCGTATTGCCGACCCAGTTTTGTCAACTGCCAGATTTTTTTACCATCGCGGCTATGAAAATTGAGCTGTTCGAGAGCTTGATTGATTTGTTGTGCCGACGGGGAATAGGTAATATCAGTAACTTGTTGTGCTAACATTTTGCCGATTTGGGTAGCGGTTAGCATGTCTACAGTAGGCAATAATGCTGTCTCTACGAACTCTGGGGGTCGCTTGGGCTGAGTGATTAGCCATTCAACTAGTTCGATCGCATCTTCATAGACATTCGCGTGGACTGGATCGAATTTAGCATACTGGCGTAGTAGCCAGATCGCAATGTGGGGTGAATCTACTCCTACCGATTGTAAGATCGAGGTGGCGCGTTCGATTGCCTGAACGCTAGCTGTCGGTTGGTCGCATTCAAATTCTGCTATATTCATGTTAGTCATCCAATGTTTCGGCATTGGGAGATTAGCGACCGCACATTGCTAGGAATAATGTGCGGTCGCGTTTACATTAACTACCACAACAATATCAGATTTTTGCACTTTTGTATATTTAAGTTTTTAAATATTTAGACTTTTGCGTACTCAGTCACTCGCTGGGTGAATATTCGCTCGATTCGGCAAATTTCTGTGGCTCCTGCCCTATCAGTAATGCCATTTTTACGTCTCGATCGGTCTGATGTATATTTAAGTTTTTAACTATTTAGACTTTTGCGTACTCAACCACTGACTTAGTAAATCTTCGATTAATTCGGAAAATTCCTGTGGCTCTTGCCCCATCAGTAATGCCACTTTTACGTCGCGATAGGTCTGGCTCTGAATGTAAGCTGTTACCTGCGTGTATTTTGGATCGCTCCGTTTGCCAGAGGGTCTACCCATTTTCTTGGTGATCGGTGTTTGAACAGCCTCTGACGAGCTAGCTGCTACATTATCTACGGCAAGCTTTCCCTCGCTCTGATTTGGTGTAGCTGCTACTACTTCAATTGGAGCTGTGGTGGCATCTCTACCATCGTGTTCGGATGTTACAGGCTCCTCTTCCTGTCGATTTTCAAAGACAGCTTTAAATTTGCTCGGTTTACTCAAGATCTAATCTCCTTGCCTACAGCTTGATAATCAGCCCAACCATCTGCCGCTCTGGGATCTTTAACCTCATAAACGGGAATGCCCATTAATGCCGCCTTTTGGAAAGCGGCTAGGCGACGAATCCCCGTCTGAAATACTGGCAATCCCATTCCGAGCATCTCCTCTCTAGCAGCGTCGCCATCTCGCGATGGTTTTGGCGGCACGATCGTTAATAAGATCTTATATTGTTCGGCTTTGAATTTACGCAAAGCATCTACAGTCTGCATCAGCGCATCTAGAGCTAGGGCATCTGGGGTAGAGGGAATCACTAATAGATCGCATCCTGCTACTAAAGCGGCTAAATCTTCAGGTTCGGGACGGGCTTGAGTATCGATCACAATATGGTCGTAATCGCGAGCGAGTTTAGCGGCTAGGCGTTCGTCGGCAACTTGATAAGGTAACTGTCCGCGCTTACTCCAACCTGTTGCCGAGCGATTGGGGTCGCCATCAATTAATAGAGTCGAACCTTTGGTATGAAAGTAACAAGCGAGGTGGACTGCGGTACTAGTTTTGCCCACCCCGCCCTTATAGCCAGCTACAGTAATAATCATCTTTAAACTTTTGAGTACGTGAAAATGCAAAAATATGAAAGTTTGAAAGTATAAAGATTTAGATTTTTGACATTTTGAAACTTACATTAAGTATAACTCGGCTCTCAACAACATCGTCCTCAACACCAGCTCTAGTGCGATGTATAATTAGTAATGCAGTTAATTTGGATGCTAAGGATGAAGATGAGTTACGATCGATCTGGAGCCGTCCAGACACTCGTAAAACTTTGCTATAAGGACTATCAGAGAAAGGCTATGGTGAGGAGCAATTGACTGAAATCGGTCGCCTGATTGATGCGGAGAGTAGCGATCTGTATGATGTGCTGGCTTATATTGCCTATGCTGCTGTACCTATCAGTCGGATCGATCGGGTCATCGCCCATAAATCCCTAATCTTCTCGCGGTATGTCGGTAAACAACAGGAATTTTTAGATTTTGTGCTGGAGCAGTAGTATATCAAAGCTGGGGTGGGGGAACTCGATCGGGCCAAGCTCCCACAACTGTTGGAGTTGAAGTATCACGCTGTCCGCGATGCTGTTGCTGAACTGGGCAGCGTAGGTAGCATTAGCGAGATATTTATTGGCTTTCAAGAATATTTATATACATGCGACAAGGCAGCTTAAATGACATTTGAAAAAATGGAACGTTTTTAAGAAAGCTTAACGCCATCGGCAAAAAAACTGACGATCTTCTCGATCGTTTATCTCAAAATTAGTAAATGAATCAAATTATCGATCGAGAATTTTATGCTCGAAAACAAATATAATCCTTGGCTAGAAATATTAGCCCAAACAGGTAAAAAAACTTATTCACAAAATCAGGAAGCATTTTCTGACTTGAAGAATTTACAGGCTTTCTGTAATACTACAATTGCAGCAGGCGGCGGATTTGGGTGTACTGGCATGTTTTTAAATCCAGCACTAGGTTTAGTGGGTGGTTTTGTTAGTCTGACTATAATCGAACTTGCAAAACCAGTCGATCGATTAGTTTCGGTGATGGAAGACTTATTAAAAATAGATGGAATTATAGTTACTCCTCGGATAAAGACCGAGCATGGAACTATTGATTTATTAGTCAAAATGCCAGATCGAAGACGTTTTGCTTTTGCACTTAGATCCAAGTTAAATTCGCGGATTAAATGGCGAAAAGAAGATCAGATGTTTTTTGCTACTACCCCCAGAAAAAGTAGGGCACCTAGATTGAAGAGATGGCCTGACTTGCTAGAGTCAGGTCAAAATCTCAACAAATCTATAATCTCACTAAACAAGCAAAAGAGTTATTTACTAGGAGCCAACAATTCAGAGCTTCGCCTCCCTGTCGTAAAAGCGATCGTATTAACCAGTACAACTACAGTAGATCCAGCTAACGAGCCAGATCTATTTGTTGACTTTGGTGCAACTAGAGTGTTAAAAGTGCAATCGGGGTGTAGTATGCACGTATTGGAACAACGCGATCTGATAAAGTTTTTAGAAAAGGTTACTAAATGACCGATATGGGGGATTATATAAGAAGACCCTAATAAATCGTCTCGTATGGCTTTCTAGCATTATTTTTTTCCGTTAAAAAATCCCTTTCCGTTACTACGAGAAGAGATTTCATTAACCCCGACGCAATTATCACGCGCCGGATAGTCTTTTCGCTTCCCCAGGATTCAAGCACTGGGTCAGCAGACGGTTGTTCTTCCAAAACAAGAGCAACGTCTATATATATACATTATGCCCCAAAAAGCCGTCAACTACATACATAAAAACGTAGTACAGCCAAGCAGCGTAGTTATAAGATAAAAGCTTACCCAAGACGATGACTGAGGGAAGATTCAATAGTGAATCTCCCAAATGAATAACAAAAATTTCGACTTCAACGACCGATCCACTCGTTCAGCATATATCGACCTCAACGATTACATCACCCATCTCCAGCCCTATCAAAACGCTGGGGTTTATGCCAGAACCGCTAAGAACTTCTTTGAGTGCCCGTCATGCGGCGGTAAACTCAGTATCAACCGCTCGAATGGCGAAAAGTTTACCTGCTACAACTGCGGCGATCGAGCTGCCATCAGAAAAGCAGTATTAGCATTAGCTGGCGACGACAATAATACTCGTGACGAATACTGGGAACAGAAAAGACATTCGATCGCAGCTCAAAGAGCCGAAGCTGACCGAATTAGAACCGCGCGTCTGAAAACTTCAGAGCAGAGGCACCAGAACTGGACAAGTATCGTCGAGCGCAGCTCTTTAACCGATAAGCATCAGCAAGACATGCTCGATCGAGGTTATACTCGCGAACTGATCGAGAAGTGTAATGCTAGATCGATTGGTGGCGGACGGGTAATTCCGATCCTCGACTATCTAGGACAGATGGTTGGCGGTCAGGTTATTAAAGGTAAGGGTGAGGGCAAACCTTGGTACGGGGCTGGTGGCACCAACCAGCTCAAGGAAACTGGTGAAATCCCGCTAACGGTAATCTATCCCGATCGACCCACAGAGATTGTAGTTACAGACAAGCTAACTGGTAACCATAAACTTCAGGGGTCTATCGCCTATGTCGAAAGTACGGGCGATAAACCGTGGCTCTGCGCCCACAACCAGAACATGGTGACGATCGGATCGTCAATAATTGGTAGTCAACCTCAAGACCTAGAACGCACAGTCGAAGGCATCAAAGCTAAATTTGGCTGGGACGATGTTATTCACATCCTGATGGCAGATGCTGGCTCGGTTCTGAATAAACAGGTGATGACCTGTTATCGTAATCTCAATCGGCAGCTCCACGGACAATTATTAGTCGGTTATTGGGGGCAAATTCACAAAGGCGATGGGGATATCGACGAAATCGATCTCACCACTACCAAAATTGAGTATATCTCATTTGCCCAGTTTGAAGAAATCTCTAAACAGCAAAATGGATTGCTACATCGGTTTTTCAGTCAATTCCGACCTAAAAAGGAACGAATGAAACCAGTACCAGTTTCCAAAGTTGACGACGGAGCGATCGAGTACGAAGATGCGCCAGAATTAAATTCACTGCTCCAAACCGCGCTCGCTCGCGGCATTAAAGTCGTTCTGGACGTTACTCACGCTGGCGGGTTTAAATCGACCACAGCCGCGCAAATTGATGGGCTGACAGACATCGATCGATATTTCTACATCAACAGCAACCACCGGAATCCAACAACCGCCGAGGTCGAAACTAATTTTGCTGATTTCCCCAGCCGCCACAATGGTTTAGTTATTAATCCCGACCGCGTAACTCCCAATGGCAACCCCTATCTGCAAACCAAACAACCTACAGGGATGGCTTGGCAAGAGGTACCAGGGAATTGTCATCAAGCGGATTTACATCACGTACTAGCCGACAAGGGACACGATCTCAACGGTTCAGAAAATCCGATTTGCCGTGTTTGTCCACAACTCAACGCCTGTAATCATGCGGTAGGTAATGGGTATGGCTACAAACATGCCAAACATGAGGCACTCAAACAGCCCCGACTGCGGATGCACCCTCAATCGCTACCCCATCCAGGTGATGCCGAGGATAAATCCGCAGTCGATTATACTCGCACGATGCTGACCTGGGACGATGAGAAAATCAAAATTCAGCGGTCTGTTGAGGCAACAGAGAAAGACTTTCACGACACGATTGCCTACCTCGCAATTAACCACCCCGAATTATTACCAGCGGTAAACTCAATCATTGCCAAGCTGCGGAAATTATATGCAGGTGAACTCAAGGAATATTACGGGTTATCTCACGAGCGAGTACTAGCAGACATGGGTGAGGTAGATCCGATTGTGATGGCGAAGATTATCACTGCCCTCACACCCGATTTTAGCGAGTTAGTCCAAGAGTGCGATGGGATCGACACCGCAGGGATGACCGCTACTGAGCGGCGCACTGTCAAAGCGGCGGATCGGATAATGGCAGCAGATTCTAAACGCGATAATCAGTCGCGGCTCAAGAATTTCCCATCTAATTGGCTTATAGCTCTGCTAGAGGTGATGGTAACGGGCGAAGGATACGTGCGTTGGGATGGACGTAAATTGGTCGTGACTCAGCCAGATCGATATCACCAGCAGATCGTTCGAGAGGCGGGATTATCACTATTTTTAGACGCGACAGGTAATCGAGAGGAATTAGCAAAATCTCTTGGGATTAGTCCCGACCAAGTAATGGTGATTCGCAAACCGCAACCGGAGTATCCTAATCTCAAAATCGTTCAGGTGATGGGACTCGGAGCACCAACCAAAGGTGCCTCTGATGAACGCAAAACTCGCGTCCATGCACTAACGACCACACTAAGGAAGACTCACAAAAATCTGGGAGTTATCGGCTGGAACCGAGAGAATGGTAGCGGTTTATGGTTTGCTGATAGCCGAGGTACCAACCGCTACAAAGATTGTGATGCCCTCGCTTTAATTGGCTCCCCATGTCCCAATTTAGGGGCGATGGCAGCAGAATTTGCGATCCTATATGGTCGCCAAGTCGATCCGACATCTGAAGATTTAGAATATAGAGCGTTTCTCAGCCGCCGGATCGAGAGCGAGATCGTCCAAGCGATCGCTCGTCTGCGTTCCCATCTTGCTCCAGAAGAACCAAAAACTATCTACCTAGTCGCCGAGCGAGAGGATTTACCCCTCGACCAAATTTTGGGGTATTATCCCGCATGTCAATTTGAGCGGATCGAAGCAATCGATACTGATGCCGAGGCAGGTACTCCATTGCAACAAGTACGATACGCGATTGTGCAATTTCTTCGCCAAAACGGTACCGCCACCCAAGCGGAAATCGCTCAGGGGATTGGATACTCTCAAGGCTACATCTCAAAGCTGTTTAAGGCGTTAGGAGGTGGATTTAAAAAAATATTACTAGTCCTATTAAAGGAACTATATAGGGATAGTAATAAAAATCACACCCCTTCATCCTTAACTAATTGGGAGGAGTTGATCGATCCCGATTTGGTTGCTCATACGCAGGTGGTGGTACTCGACAGCGAAAGTTTATCGGTGGCCGAAAAACAGAATGAAGTGTTGAATATCGCGAGTAGCCTAAATAGTCAACAGCTAGGGGCACTCTTTGAAGGGTTGGGGACTGAGTACGTTCGGAAATTCTTCAATTATCTGGTTGATGGATTTCAAATCTCGCTCTCAAACTTTGGGGGATGCTCTAACCCCAACTCGATCGTCCCGATCGGATCGCTATAATGGCATAACGATCCACCCAAAAGCATAAGATCTATATATGGTAGGGGTGGATTGGATAGTAGTAAAGCTATGCAGATCTGCATAGCTTCTTAAAACGTAGTTACTCTCCCATAAATCTCAAAAATTGGGAGACTAAAAAAGCCTTTTGTTCGTGAGGTAGTTTTGGGTACTACAGGAATTTCTATAGTAGTTGACTTATGGGAATTCCCATAGGTAGCAACTCTAATCAATCAAGCTGATTCGATCGTCTACGAAATCGAGGTTGCTGTTGTTTAGAAATTTCCTTAGCTGTCTGCGCGTTGTCTAATGCCGATCGATCCACCTGAACTACTTCAACTTCAATTTTCAGATCTCCTAAAATTTGCAGATCTTTCTTCGCGTCGATATTAGGTATCCCGATTGACTTGCCTTCATCAGCACCGATCGGAATCGGTGGATTAACAGATATCGCTGTAGGGACAGCGGTTTTGGGAATACTTGATAACACCGTATTAATCCGGTCGCTCGGATTACTCCCTGGGCGCATGTTTGGCTTTAACCCAGTCGCCACAGTTTCATAAAAATCTTGTCGCGATGTTCCGGCTAATTTACAGAGCAATTCGAGATCCTTTGCATCGAGATTCGGATAGCCCATTGGTTGCCAGCCCCGCTCGGTTCGAGTTGCCTTGAGCATCTGCTTATGCGGACGCATTCGATACACAGTCAAATTTTCACCATCGAGTTGGATCTCGATCCGACCGCTTTTAAACTTTGATTTCCCCTTCAAAACTTTGACAGCCATTGCGGTAGCCCGCTCGAACTGTCGGCGGTCTGCCTCAGAAAACTGGACTCGATGCTCCTGACTCTTCAAATTAGCAGCGGCCATCGTCGGTAAGTCGGCTGGGGTAGTTTTCAAAACAAGATCGACTACAGCCCAACTTTTGCCGATTGCACTGCCTTTGAAGGCTTTTCCTTCATATAAATAAGTAATCCCGCGAACTGCACCATCTTTACGCAGCGTAAACCGTATATCAATTTCCGACTGAGCTAGACGATCGATCCAAGTAGTCAGATCGGGACACGCTTTTAAAGAGTCCCCAATTTCCTGAGCTAGATCGGTTGTGGGGATTACTTTCTGAGCCTTCTGTCGCTTTACATCCCAAGAATTTGCCACCTGCTTCAACCCAAAGTCCTTTTCGATCTCCCGCAGAATCGGTTGAATCCGAAACCGTTCAAAAGCATCCGAAATCCGCTCCCCGTGGAAATTTACCGCATTAACCACAATATGGAGATGATCGTGATCGTGAGCTTGGTCATGACCTGGATCGTCGCGATGATGGGCAATCCCAATAAATTGACAATCTCTATATCCCATCTCTGCTAATACTCTCACCACGATCGTCTCCTGATCCAGAGCCTCAATTACTTTATCCTCTGGCGCAAAAGATAGCGAGATATGCCTCACAGGTAAACGAGTGGTAGGTCTAAGGTTAGCGATCGAGTCAAACTCGCGAGTTAGCTCGTCAACAGTTTGACCCAACATATAGTTAGCAATGATTTGGGGTCGTTTGTCAGGATTGAGGAGATAATCCAACACGCCTCTAAAATTAGCTCCATGTGTTGTGCGACTAATCATCATTTCAACAGATCGCCCAGTCGTTCGATCGATTCAGCAATCTGTTGATAGGCAGTGCGAACTTGATTGAGGGAGCGAACGTAATTATTTACGGTAATTCCCTCTAAATTAGCCCGATTGATGCCCCTGGCGATTTGGTTGAGATTATTTCCCTGACACTTGAGTTCTTGGAGCCAGGGTAAATAAGCCCGATAAATTTCTAGATCGCGCACGGCTTCAACTCTAATCTGCGGGCGGATGGGCTGGTCGATTAAATACTGAATGTATGCTGTTCGGGTCATCTTCTCACGCGCTGCCTCAACTTCGATTTCGTCCAATCGTTCGTTGGTGACTCTCACACTGAGCACATTAATTTTGGCTGACTTGCGGTTGGTCATAATTTCTAATCAACTACTTTTAAATGTCATTTATACGACAATTTACTACTTTTGTGAAATACATAAAACCGGATAAAAGTTACAACTTTTAAGGTTTAATGTATCGGGAGATCGAGTTTAAGTAATGCCGTTAAGGGTTAACAGGGGTCTGGGGTATCCCCAGACAGACGAGTATTGTGTGAGAGCGCAGATCTCACGAGTCCGTAGGACGAAATACACGGCTGGCTCACACCAAAAAAGGGCAGTATGATAGATGCACGAAAGGGGCGATAATCTCAGGCTACCCACAATTAGAATAGAAGCTAACATTTTGTACCAAAAATATTGATAAGGACGCAATTAAAGGGTAGGTAAGGGTTGATTAGGACAAGCATAGTCAGGGAATCCCTAATAAATGTCAGGCATTATCCAATAAATGTCTGGTATTCCCTGACAATTATCAGTCATTCCCCGATCGAGAAAATAGCCGATTTTCTAGAGATGGTGGAACTTCTGGATATCTAGGGGGCTTGATAATTGAATCCCCAAGAAGTATCAGGGAATCCCTGATATTAATTAGTAAATCCCTGATATTTACTTGATAAGTTTCAGGGAATGTTTGGGTAGAATAAGTTCAAGGGAATACCTGAATATTCCCTGATACTAAAGTCAAATATAAAAGGAAGATGGCTAAAAAAAATAACCTCTATATCAATATCAAGGATGATGATACCGAGTTGGCAATCCTGGCTGATTTTCTGCGAGATGGGGAGATTAGTTCTCGATCGATTGTGGCTCTTTCAGCGTTTTATCTTTCCTTAGCGATCTCCAAATCTCCCGATAGTACACCAGAAGATATCCGTAAAGCCGAACACTATTGCTTGAGTCAATTAAAGCAACAGATGTGTTACATCATGGATAAGCATCATCGCGACAATGGTATCGACATGGATGTTGATGAATTTAGTACTGTGACTATCAATCAATCTGTGCCCAACAATTTTGGTTTATTGCCGTTAGTACAGTCATCTAGCATCGTTGGTGTATCTTCTCAAAATGAGAACGGAGCAGTATCTGCTTCTCCAACAGTACCGTCACAATCTTCGGATATTGCAGATCTACAAGAAATTCCGATCGTTAAAAAGGCTGATGAAGAGAAAGCGGAGGATGATGAGGATGAGGACGACGAAGATGACGAAACAGAAATGACAGATGCCGAATATCTAGCGTCAAAAAAACATCTTCTGACTACGGTGAAAATTAAGTAAAGAGCATTAACTTCGATTGACTAGGTTAAAAAAAGAGCAATACTCGTTGGTATAGCCTCTCGAAATGAGAATCGGGTAAAAAAAGAGTAGCCCTAACTTAATTAAGTTAGGGCTACTCTTTTTAGATGGTGCTTATTTAACTCTGCGGATTAACGAAGATCAGACGTACATCACTTAAAACTAGCTGACAAATCATTGGGGACAAGGTATCAATATGGTCTGCTACCCACATATATTCGTCCATATTTTCTTTTTGAATCCCTACTTCTGCATAAGCCTTGGTAGCCATTGTATATAAATGAAAAGGTAAAACAGCTTCTCTTGTGTGTGCGGTATCAATAACACGAACTGTTACCCAAGAATCTATCACTTTGGATTGTAGAGATATCTTGAAGCGATGAGAAGAATCATCTTTTTTAAATTTGTCAAACCTTTTACCATACTCAGGATCGATTAACTTCCGTCGTTTAGCTTCACCCATAATGACATTTCCTATATTTTTGTTGGTTCATCTCGATCGATTTGATTAATTTAATTAATTTAATTGATATCTGGTTGCTATCTAATTTTATCGCATATTGGTAGTACAGCGATTCCTACTGAAATCACTGAAACTGGTATGGGGGTGAGATATCTGGATATTTACTGCTTATGGTTAGAATTGAATTATAAGAACAAGAAAGAGGTTGTAGTTTTTTAAAAAAGAGATTCTAGTTGCAGTGATCGAGTCTTTGTCGAATCTATCTGCACAGATGGCTTATATTACCAATTTCATCAAGGTCGATCGCGGCATAAAACTCCTTAAAATGAGCAAAATTGAATCGATCGATCGGCAAGGGAGTTGAGGTAGTCTCTCGGTTGGGAATCGAGGTGTTTGAGAAAAAAAGAAGAGCATCCCTAACAATTAAGTTAGGGCTGCTCTTTTAGACAGGCTGAAAAACTACACCTTGCCAATTGGTCGGATCGAACTAGAGTCTAAAACGGAGCTAGGGCAAGGTGTGTTTTGTGCCGCCGACAAATAGCTATAAAGTGTGGGCTTACTAATAGACATCATCTTGCAAATTTGAGTAATCGAATGTTCGCGATCGTTATATAATTTGATAGCTAATTGTTGCTGATTGTGGTCTAATGCCTTTGGTCTACCTCCTAACCTACCGCGCGATCGAGCAGCATCTAATCCAGCTACAGTTGGGCGATCCGAGTAACTAGGTTTAATTCAAAGTGGCTACTCAGAAACGATTTCGACTTCGCGAGGTTCGCTATGGTTATGCGCCTTCTTAGCCGTGCGTTCCGCCTGTGCGTCGGCAACTAGATCGCGGAAAGATTCCTCAGCTTCAGCAAAGGCTGATTGGGCATTCTCGATCGCATCCAAGCCCCAAACCATCGCCTTCTTAGTATGCTCTTTCGCCGATTCTGCCAGGGGTTCGCCCAATTTATCGTGTCCCATTGCTTTCCCGATGGTAGTAACTACGGGTGCGAGTGCGAGTGCACCGATGCCTACAGCTAAAGCAGCCAAAGGTTCTAATCCGAGAAATAATGCTTCAAATTCCATGTTAATTCAACCTCAATTTAGTTAGTGTTATTCAATGAAAGTTTGGCTTGAGTTACACGAATATTGAATTTATTCTGTGCAGCTACAAAAATCATCTGGTACCAATTTTAGCAGATTATTATTTTTCATAAAATTTTATATATCTTGATTTTATTAACCGAGATATACAAATTTTACTTTAGTTAAAATACTCATAAATTCCGATTAAAATAATCAAAGTAGCTGATGAAAAGCCTGCCCAAAAATCAGTCATACTCTTGGCAAATTTATCACCTAGAGCCGAACCACAGATTAAGGCTAGGATTGCGAGAATAAAGGTCGCTCCTGTGGTGAGGGTAACATTTAGACCAGATATTCCAGCACCAATTCCACCGCCAATATTATTAATTGTCAAACTAAATGCTAGAGGAATAGAATCTTTCATCTTCATGTCTCCCCAGATATTTTTAATGTCTGTTGTGGGAAGATCGATATAGTTTTTATCAATTTTATCAGCTTGAAGATTGGCAGATCGAGTTTGATAAAAATAACTAGATACAGAGAAATTCTGCTGCTGGTTATACTTTTCAATCCGGCGGCGTTTATGTTCCTGCCGAATGGTTTGCCACATTCCGAAGATCCCAATCGAGATGAGAACTCCGCTACCAAGTATGCTAGCTGTCGATCGGGGTAGATATCCACTAATCATTTGCCCAACTGATATCGACAAAAATGTCCCTAAGCTAGACACAACTGCAATTAGTAGATTGGCAGGGATAGTAATCCTAATTTTTTTAATTCCATAAGCGATCGCTACAGCAAAACTATCCGTGTTAGAAGATATTGAAATTAAAGCAATCGACAAAATATGTAAACTCATTAATTATTTATAAATAATAGCGAACGGTCGTGACAATTTGACTGTGGTTATTATAGAGTGCTGCCCTAATAAAATAAGTAGTTTGATTATTATGCAGGGCATTTTTCCACCAATGTCTGGGGATAAATAAGGGAATAATAATATTGGGTAAGGATAGTAGATGAATTAGATAGAATTTGCGCTAGATATTTAGTGAATAATCACCTTGAAAAACAATATATCCACAAACGATCGCCATGAAGATCATTCCAATTAAAAAGATGATATTGGCAATATTCCCAATTTTTCGGACATTACGATTGTTGTTTGTCATTGTTCTGACTACCCAATATGACAGTAGGTAAGCAGTGAGAAAAACAAAAGCATCGATCGCCAGTAGATCGTCAACGTATGTATTAACATCATTAATATCCTGGTCA
>ENA-OFCI01000998-OFCI01000998.1-metagenomes-genome-assembly--contig:-NODE-998-length-14263-cov-4.050605_pt1 | contig 14263 bp, 18 predicted proteins | sample MGYA00153391_OFCI01 | MGnify analysis MGYA00153391
GAGGGTGGCATCCGGATTCACCACAACGCGGTTGCCCACCAGCTCGAGTAGCGGGATGTCGTTGCGGGAGTCCGAATAGGCCCAACAGTCCGCGAGGTCTGCTCCCAGGGCGGCCGCGAGCTCCTTCGCTGCAACGGCCTTGCGCGCGCCGTGCAGTACTGGCCCGTCGAACTCCCCGGTGAGCTTGCCGTCCTCTGACCGCAGCATCGTACCGAGGGCACCGGTGAGGCCGAGTCGCCGGGCGATCACGGCGGCGATGTCGACCGGGGTAGCGGTGATGAGCCAGACCTCGTGACCTTTGCGCAAATGTTCGCGCGCTAATTCGACGGTCTCCGGCCAGAGCCGCGACTCGATCTCCCGCTCGTAGACGTCGTCCGCGAGATTCGTGAGCTCGTCTGCTGGCAGGCCTTTTGCCAAGCCGAGGGCTCGCTCCTGCGCACTCGCGAAGTGCTTGACATTCTCTCCGACCGCCACGAATCGCAGCTGTTGCCAGCCGAAGGTGAGGAGGTCGCGCACCCCGACGTGTCCGCGCTTCCAGGCGGCGCGGCTCACATGGAACGCGCTCGCGCCATGAAGCAGGGTGTTGTCGACGTCGAAGAACGCCACGATCGGTCGGGCCGCCGATCCGGTGTCTGATGCTGGCATGTCGCACTATGTTACGCGGGAGTTCCGAACCATCGGCCGCACGGCCCCGCGCAACGCCGATACTGTTGAAACGTGTCCACGGCAGCAATCACCCTCATCGGCAAACCGGGCTGTCACCTGTGTGATGCGGCCCGCGAGACGATCGACACGGTGGTGAAGCAGCTGGAGGCGGATGCATCCGCTCCGGGCATCACGGTCGAGGAGCTCTCGATCTTCGACGACCCGGCCCTGCTCGCGCGGTATGCAGACGAGATCCCCGTCGTGCTCATCAATGGACGCGTGCACAACATCTGGCGCGTCGACCCGGATCGGCTGCGCGCCGCCCTACTGGAGGTCTAGAGAATGCTCAAACATGTCGTGGCGTGGAAAGTCGCGGATGCCCCCAGCCCGGAGGGCCAGAAGACGATCGCGTCGATCGTCGCCGGCCTCGAATCGCTCGTAGGGGTCGTGCCGTCGATTCGTGCGCTCAGCGTCGGGCCGAGCGTCGTGACCGGTCCCAACCACTGGGATCTCGGCCTGGTCGTGGACTTCGACGATGAGGCCGGGCTCGAGGCGTACCAGGTGCACCCGGAGCACCAAAAAGTGGCAGCGCACATCCGCTCGGTCGTCAGCGAGCAGGCCGCGGTCGACTTCCTGGTGTAGTCACCCTCGTCAGCGGTTCTTGGCTGCCGCTTCCGCTTCCGCGCGAGACTCGTAGACGGGCTCGTCGAGAACATAGACGAGTTCTTCGTTCGGGGCCACGAGCAGCAGGTCGGTCTCTTCGTCGGCAGCCTGGAAATCTGCGGACACCAGGAGTTCGTTGTTGAGATGCACCGTGAGGATGCCGCTGCCAGTCTCAAGCGAGGCCACCTCGAGCGCGCTCACCGGCTTGCCGCCGGCCCGCTCGAGCAGGGCCGAGATCGCGGCTCCGACGCCCGTGCCCGCGGCGAGGAAAGCCTTCTCGTCGATGACCGTGTAGTCGTAACGGGTGCGCACGGTGAAGGTGAGCTCGTCCGCGTCGTCTTGCCCGTCGTCGTCCTCGTCATCGTAGAGTTCGTCGAGCGCTTCGCCGTAAGCGCCCACCGCCTCCCAGAGCTCACGATCGATCTCGACGGCCGCGTCATCCTGGTCCGTGCCGGCGGCAAGTAGCGCGATGTGAGCCTCGAGGATCGTCTGCAATTCGCGGCCCGCCGCGATAGCGGCCTGGCGCGGGTCGGGGGAGTCGTTGTTCATGGACGTCACGGTACCAGTGACGGGCCAGCACGGGTGCCCGGATCTCGAATACGATCCAAGGGCAGCGTCCGCCGAGCATCCTCACGGGAATCCTGCAGCACCGCAAAACGTAGAATAAGAGGGTGCCTGCAACTCTGATTCACCTCGTCCGGCACGGAGAGGTCTACAACCCGGAGGGCATCCTCTATGGGCGGCTGCCGGGCTTCCATCTTTCGGAGCTCGGGCAGCGGATGGCCGCCGCCGCAGCAGGCGAGCTGGCCGGGCATCCCATCACCGCGTTGTATGCAAGCCCCCTGCAACGCGCACAGGAATCCGCCGCTCCCTGGGGTGCGAAGTTCGGCCTCGACATCATCACCGATGACCGTCTGATCGAGCCGTCCAACCGCTTCGAAGGGGAAAAGTTCGAGTTCGGCCCCGCCGTTCTCACCAAACCCCGAATGTGGCGTTGGGTGATCAATCCCTGGAAGCCGAGCTGGGGCGAGCCCTACGTGAGCGTGATCGAACGCATGATGTCGGCGATCGGTGATGCTTGGGATGCCGCGGACGGCGGCGAGGTCGTCATGGTGAGCCATCAGATGCCCATCGTGATGGTGCAGCGATTCGTCGCCGGGGCCAAGCCGTTCCACGACCCGCGTCAACGCCGCTGCCACCTGTCGAGCATCACGACCCTCCGGAAGAACGGCGACTCCTTCGTCGAGGTCGGATACCAGGACCCGGCGGCCGAGCTGCTGGCCGGGTCGATCGACACGGGTGCCGTGTGAGAGCGCGCATCACCATTGCGCTCATCGCCATCCCCCTCCTGGGCGTGCTCGCGCTCAGCGGCTGCGCGAGCGACTCTCTCGCTCAGGATTACGGCACTGGCGGGTCCAACTACACCGATAACTCCGGCCTCCCTGTGGTGATTTCGGCAGACAAGCGAACCAAGGCGATTGACTTCACCGGAACGACTGTGGACGGCAAGACCTACACGGCATCCGACTCGCGGGGTCCGGTGACCGTGGTCAACTTCTGGTACGCCAACTGCGCGCCATGTCGTGCAGAGGCCCCCTTCCTTCAGGGGCTCTCTGAGAAATACCGGTCCGACGGCGTGAACTTCGTTGGCGTCAACATCTTCGACCAGCCGGCGGGCGCACTTTCGTTCGAGAAGACCTACAAGATCACCTATCCCTCGGTGATGGATGTCGACAGTGGCGCCGCGAGGATCGCCTTCGCCGGCGCCGTGGCACCGACCGCCACCCCCACGACTTTCGTACTGGACGCCAAGGGGCGCATCGCCGCCCGTATCGTCGGGCAGCTCGAATCGCAGTCCATCCTCAACACGCTCATCTCCGACACTCTCGCCGAGAGCAAGTAGTGCAGAACCCGATCTACCAACTCATCTTTGGTGGCAACCTCGCCGTGGCACTTCCGCTCGCCCTGCTCGCGGGGATCGTGGCCTTCGCGTCGCCGTGCGTGCTGCCACTGGTGCCCGGGTACCTCGCCTACATCGGGGGATTCGCCGGGAGCGCGGAGAAGAATGTGCGCGGCACGAGGCAGCGCAGTCGACTCCTGCTCGGAGTCGCGCTCTTCGTGCTGGGTTTCAGCGTGGTCTTCGTCGGGCTTACGCTTGTCGCTGCCGCGGTCGGAGCGCTGCTACTGCCGTGGATCGGCGTGATCACCCGGATCGCGGGCGTCGTGCTCATCATCATGGGACTCGTCTTTATCGGGCAGTTCAGTTTCCTGCAGCGGGACTTCAAACCGCGCTGGCGTACTACCACCGGGCTCGCCGGAGCACCCCTGCTCGGCATCGTCTTCGGACTCGGCTGGGCGCCATGCATCGGACCGACGTTTGCGGCGGTGATCACGCTCAGCGCAGGGAGCGGAACCGCCGGCCGAGGCGTACTCCTCGGCGTCGTCTACTGCCTCGGCCTCGGCATCCCGTTCCTGCTCGTCGCGCTCGGTCTCAACTGGGTCACCGGCTCGGTGGCCTGGCTCAAGCGTCACATTCGAGTAATCAATATCATCGGAGGATCCCTGCTCATCCTGATCGGACTGCTCATGGTCTCGGGCCTCTGGCAGATCATCATCGCGCAACTGCAGGGGGTGATCGTCGGAAGTTATGTCACGCCCCTCTGATCACATTGATTCCCCGGCGCCCGCCCCTCGCGACGGTGTCATCCAGCCGAAACTCGGCCCGATCGGCTATGTCCGCTATTTCTGGCGACAGCTCACGAGCATGCGAACCGCCCTCTTCCTGCTGTTGCTGCTCGCGGTCGCCGCCGTGCCCGGATCCGTGTTTCCGCAGCGCAGCTCCGACCCCAACGGCGTGACGCAGTACTTCAGTAACAACCCGTCGGCCGCGCCGACGCTCGATAAACTCCAGCTCTTCGACGTCTACACCTCGGCGTGGTTCTCGGCCATCTACCTGCTGTTGTTCGTTTCGCTCATCGGGTGCGTCATCCCGCGCACGATCCATCACGCCAAAGCCCTCGCCTCGCCGCCCCCAAAGACTCCGGCGCGTCTCGAGCGACTCGGTGCGTTCAGCGCCTTCGAAACCGAAGCGGATGCCTCTGGCCCGGCCCTCACGGCCGCCTCCGCCGTCGATTCCGGCCGTGCGGTACTGCGCAAGGCGGGGTATCGCGTCCGGATGTTCGACGGGCGCGGACCCGATGGTCCCGAGCTGTCCGTCTCCGCCGAGCGTGGCTACCTGCGCGAGACCGGCAACCTGGTCTTCCACTTCTCGCTGATCGGCATCCTCCTGGCCGTGGGCATCGGCGGCGGTGTTGGCTACACCGGCCAAAAGGTGCTCGTCGTCGGGCAGGCATTCGCCAACGTGCGCCTCACCTTCGACGCCTTCACCAAGGGACGTTTCTTCTCGGACAGCGACCTGCAGCCGTATCGGATCCGGCTCGACAAGTTCGCCGTGAAGTACGAGGAGAGTAACAGGAACGCCCTCGGCCAGCCGATCGACTACACCGCCGATGTCACGACCTTCGATGCGGCGGGGAAGGCAACACCGGCTGTGGTCAAGGTGAACGACCCGTTGCGCCTCGGAGGCAACGACATCTACCTTCTTGGCAACGGCTACGCCCCCTGGGTCACCGTGAAGAACCCGGTCGGTAAGACCGTCTACTCCGAGCCAGTGCCGTTTCTCGCCCAGGATGCCAACCTCACCTCCCTCGGAATCATCAAGGTGCCCGACGGCCTGGCGTCCCAGGTGGGGATGCGGGCGTTCTTCTACCCGACCGCGGCCAAGAGTGCGACTGGCGTTCTCGGCTCGGTGTATCCGGATCTGCGCAACCCGGTGCTGTCCCTCGTCGTCTTCACGGGCGACCTCGGTATCGACAAGGGTGTGCCAAAGTCGGTCTACGTGCTCAATACCGACAAGATGACCCCGCTCGCTGGCCCGGGCTCGGCTGACGGAACCTCGGCGCTGCGGTTGAAACCCGGCGAGACCGTGCAGATTCCCCGCGGCCTCGGTTCCATCACCTTCGAGAACAAGGCGCCGGCGTCTGAGAAGGCGGACCTGTCCCAAAGCGTGCAACGCTTCGTCTCGTTCGACGTGCATCGCGACCCGACCCAGGGTTGGGTGCTCTTCTTCGCGATCTGCCTGCTCGCCGGGCTGCTCACGTCGCTTTTCATCCCTCGGCGGCGCCTGTGGATCAAGGTGGTCGAGTTGACAGACGGCCGGTTGCGGATCGAATATGCCGGGCTCGCGCGTGGCGAGGACCCGACCCTGGACGCCGCAGTCTCCGCTGTCGCCCAGCGTCACTCCCAGCAACTCGGGCTTAGGCTCAATCTGTGACTTCAGCTGCCCTCGCATCGTTCTCCCTCACTGCGATTTACTCCGCAATGGGCGTGTACCTCTTCGCCTTCATCGCCTTCACCCTCGACCTCGCAAAGCGCTCCGCCGAGGCTCCGGTCGCCGCAACGACGACGCCCGCGCGCGTGGGCCTCATGTCCCGGGTCGGAGGCACTGCGGTGCTCGACCGCCTGCCGATCACGCCTTCCGCTCCCCAGCGCCGATCGAATCGGTTTGAGCGGGCGGCGTTCGCGCTGACCATCCTCGGCTGGGCGTTGCACGTCGTCGGCACCGTCTTGCGCGGCATCGCGGCCCATCGCGTTCCGTGGGCCAACATGTTCGAATTCTCGCTCACGGCATCCGCCATCATCGTCGGTGTGTTCATCGCGGTGCAGGTGTGGCAAAACCTGCTTTTTCTCGGCGCTTACATCACCGGCTTCTCACTCATCGTGCTGGGCTTCGGCACCGTCGGTTTCTACGTCAGCGTCGTGCCCCTTCCCCCGGCGCTTCAGTCGTACTGGCTGGTGATCCACGTGTTCGTGGCAACCCTCGGCACGGCGTTCTTCGCCATCGGCGCGGGACTGTCGCTCGTGCAGCTGATTCAGGCTCGGCGCGAGGCGAAGCAGTTCTCGGGTCTCAAATTCCTGGACACGATGCCGGATGCCGAGAAGCTCGAGACCCTCGCCTACCGCGTGATCGTGGTCGGCTTCGTCTTCTGGACCTTCACCCTCATGGCCGGCGCCATCTGGGCTGCACACGCCTGGGGACGCTACTGGGGCTGGGACACAAAGGAGGTCTGGACCTTCATCATCTGGACCATCTTCGCCGGCTACATTCACGCGCGGGCGACTCGCGGATGGCGCGGCTCGCGCTCCGCCTACCTTGCGATAGTCGGATTCGCCGCGGTGATGTTCAACTTCACCATCGTGAACCTGTTCTTCAAGGGCCTGCACGCCTACAGCGGCCTGTAACCCGCACGGTCGGGCGCGGTTCTGGGCCGCGTCGAACACCCGTTGCTCTGAGCCCGTCAGTATCCGGGCCCGTCCGTCAGCTCATCGTTGTTTCGTCGCGGCCTACGCTCGTCTTCCGAATGCATCCTCGTCTCAACTCCGGCGCGGGAGGGACATTTCAAGAATCCGCCTCGGATGGAGGGACTTTTCGCGCAGGATTGGGATTTTCCCTCCTTCGCGGACGCGGACGCGGACGCGGGTGTGGACGCGGACGCTGACGCGGAGGCGGGTGTGGACGTGGACGCGGACGCGGTCGCGGTCGCGAGGTGAGAACGAGGCGCCTCGATCAGTGGAATGCGAAGCGTGGCTCTGCACTCCTTGGCGCGCCGGGGAGAGTGAGCTAGTCGGTCGGCGCGAGTACGGCGGCGCAGGCGGCGAGGTCAGCCCGAAAGCGGGCCCGCCGTTTCTCGGGCACTGCCGCGAGCATCCGCTTCTCCACTGACCGGGCGAGCGAGTTGGCTGCGTTGAGACGTTCTCGGCCCTCGGCCGTGAGTTTCGTCGGGAGGGCCCGGCCAAGAGGCGCGACCTCAGGGCGGGTGACGAGTCCGCGATCCTGAAGGCCGCGCAGAACGAGGTTCATCGACTGCCGGCTCACGAATGCACCGCGGGCGAGGTCGGAGCTCGACAGCCCGGGGCTGCGTCCGAGCAATTCGAGGCAGGAGTGCTGCGCCGCGGTGAGATCGAGGGGACGCAACGCCTCTGCCATCGCATTCCGCAGCGATGCCGCCGCATGCCGCAACACGTAGGTGAGCGCTTCATCGAGCACTCCGACCCGGCCCGCATCGGGGCCAGTTTTCTTGGACGTGGATGAGGCCGAGGCGACAACTTTGTCGGATGCGGCCTTGCCGATGGTCTCGCTCTTGGACTTCTTACCGTGTTTGGCCATGTCAGTAGTGTGACACCGCCGCTCGACCGGGGCTAGGGGCTACCAAAAATAAGATCAGGCCTCTTCTGCCAGAAGCTCGCGTACCCGCGGAGCAACCACCGTGCCGAAGAGCTCGATGCTCGACATCAGTTTCTCGTGGGCGAGAGTGCCGCTGGAGTACTTGAGATCAAAGCGGTCGAGACCGAGCACGCGGGCGGTGGACGCGATCTTCTGGGCGACCGTCTCGGGGGATCCGACATAGAGGGAACCCGTGTCGGCCTCGTTTTCGAACGATTCGCGGCTCATCGGGCCCCAGCCGCGTTCCCTGCCGATGCGGCCCATCAGCGCCGAGTGGTGAGGCCAGAGTTCCTCGCGCGCCTGCTCGTCTGTCTCGGCGATGTGACCGGGCGAGTGCACGCCGATCTTCGGCGTCGGCCGCTCGAACTGGGCCAGCGCGCGGTGGAACAGGTCCACATAGGGGGCGAAGCGAGCGGGCTCCCCGCCGATGATCGCGAGCATGAGATTGAAGCCGTAGCGGGCGGTACGCACGACCGATTCCGGACTGCCTCCCACGCCTAGCCAGGTGGGGAGCAGGCCGTTCTCGATGGTCGGGTAAACGGATTTGTCGACCACTGGGGCGCGGGTGCTTCCCGTCCAGTTCACCGGTTGCTGCTCGCGCACTGCCGCAAACAGCTCAAGCTTTTCCTCGAAGAGACGCTCGTAGTCCGCGAGGTCAAGTCCGAACAGCGGGAACGACTCGGTGAACGACCCCCGACCAAGGATCGCCTCCGCACGCCCGTTCGAGATGCCGTCAAGGGTCGCGAAGCGTTGGAAGACCCGGATCGGGTCATCCGATGACAGCACGGTGACAGCGGTACCGACGTGGATGCGTTCGGTCTGCGCCGCAATGGCCGCGAGCACGACCTCTGGCGCGGAGACGGCGAAGTCCTTACGGTGATGTTCACCGACCCCGATGTAGTCGAGTCCAACCCGGTCGGCCAGCACGCCCTGGGCCACGAGATTGCGCAGCACTTGGGCGAAGGGCACCGGGGTACCGTCCGCTTCAGTGGTGACGTCACCGAAGGTGTCGAGTCCGAGTTCGAGGTGCGGGGCCATCAGCGTCTCTCCAAGTCAATGTCTATGCATGTGCATCGATTAATAACGGAGACCGGGCCGTCGATATTCCGTCGATGCGTAGACTGCCGCGATGACAGGCTATTCGCGGATATCGGTGCCTCCCACCGAGTATCGCGACGAGGCCGGAGTGGTCATCCCGTACGGATCCCGCTGGACCGCAGGCAGGCCCCCCGAAGACTCCTACAGCCGAGTCAGCAACCCGCAGCGCCTCGCGCCCGCCGTTCCGCTCACGGCCCCACTGACCTTCGGGTTCACGAGCCCTCCCGCCAACGGGTGGCTACCCTGGCCGAAACGGTGCTGAGAGTCAGGCGTCCAGCAGCGCCAGGCAGCGTTCGAGTCGCGCGTTCCACCACTGCCTCCGCTCGGCATCCGCGGCGTAGCGGTCGAGCAGCGCCGCATCCGGGCTCACCCGGCGCACGTCCACCATCCCACCGGCGGCAACGAGTGAATCCGTCGTGACGTCCGAGCCCAGAAGGCTCACCGTGGCGAGCCCGCAGTCGTAGGCCAGTTCCGGGACAGCTGCGGCGAGGTGCGCTCCCATCGAAATACCGACTGAGGTCTCGAGAGCACTCGAGACGACGACCGGAAGGCGCGCAGCATCCACGATCCGCAGCGCGGAACGGATGCCGCCGAGCGGCTGCGCTTTGATCACCAAAAGGTCCGCGGCCTGTGCGGTCGCGACCTCGAGCGGATCCACGGCCTTGCGCACACTCTCGTCTGCGGCGATCGGCAAGCCCATGTATTTCACCCGCTTTCGAATGTCCGCAAGCTCGTCCACGGTGGCGCACGGCTGCTCCACATATTCGAGGTCACTCGGTGCGAGGGCGTGGATGGCATGCTCGGCCTCGTCTACGTTCCAGCCGCCGTTGGCGTCAAGGCGGATGCGGCCCTCCGGTCCGAGGTACTCGCGCACGGCGATCACCCGAGCCAGATCGTCGGCGAGCTGTTGCCCAGGCTCTGCGACCTTGACCTTCACCGTTCGGCAGCCGGTGAACCGGTCGAGGATCTCGCGAACAGCATCCGGGGCCACCGCAGGCAGAGTCGCGTTCACCCGGATCTGGCTGCGGAAGAGCGGCGGCGCCTCCTGCCAGCCGAAATCGATCGCCGCCGCCAACCACGCGGATGCCTCCGCGTCGCCGTATTCGAGGAAGGGGGAGAATTCCGTCCACCCGGCCGGACCTTCGAACAGCATCACTTCGCGACTCTCGATTCCCCGGAAGCGCTGGCGCAGCGGCAACGTGACGACGCGTGCGGAAGAGAGCATGTCTGGCAGCGATGGCAACATAGCTCCAGTCTGTCGTAGTGCGCTGGTATCGGGCCGATCCGACTTTCGGCAGGTGGGAGAATCCTCCGTGTCTTTCGGAATGACTTGCGCCTGTCGGCGGACTGCGGAAGCGTGGCCTACTTCCATTCGCACAACCGGAAGGATTCACCATGCTCACACTCACCGACTCCGCCTCCACGGTCGTCAAGTCCATCGTCGAGCGCACCCCGGACACCACCGATGCGGCCTTGCGCATCAGCGCCTCAGAGCCCGGAGCGACCGATCTCTCCCTCGCCGTCGCCACCCAAGCCGAGCCGAACGACACCGTGATCAAGACTGCCGGTGCCACGGTCTTCGTGGAGCAGAACGCCGCGCTCGTGCTCGACGACAAGGTGCTCGATGCGCAGATCGACGACGAGGGAGCGGTGAAGTTCTCCATCGACGTGCAAAAGTAGCTCGGCTGCGCCCGGCTCAGGCGGGTTGGATTACCCTGAAATCATGTCATTTGACTCCGTGCAGGCTGCTCCGGAGGTGACTGTGTCAAAGGCCGTGACGCAGTCAATCCGTCGGCTGGGAATGGCGAGCCTCGTGCTCGCCATTTCGGCCGTCGTCCTCGAGGTGCTTGCGATCGCGGTCGGAGGCGGCGGAGCCTGGGGCCTCGCCACCACCCTGGCCTGGTTCGTCATCGCCCTCTTCGTGATCTCCATCGCAGTCGGCCTCGCCGCAATTCTCACCGGCAACGGTCGACGGTGGGGCATCTTCGCCGTAGCGTTGGGGATTCTCGCCAATCCGCTGGTGTTGGTCTGGTTGTTTTCGCTGCTTCGCGGGCTGTCGTGAGTCGACCACTGCTGGCCGTTTCCGCCGTCGATTCTTCGATGGTGTTGGCCGCATTGCGCGATGCCCTCGCCGGAGGGCCGGCGATCTTGCCGGGGAGTCCCCGAACAGCGATTCCGAAGACCGTGGAACAGCGTGTTGCCGTGGTGATCGAGACGAGCGGCTCAACGGGGGTCCCGAAACGGGTCGCTCTCAGCGCAGATGCCCTGCTCGCGAGCGCCGCAGCATCTGAGTCATCCCTCGGTGGGCCTGGCCAGTGGCTGCTCGCACTGCCGACCCACTACATCGCCGGAATCAACGTGCTCGTGCGATCGATCGCCGCTGATCTCGAGCCGGTCTACTTCGGCGCAGGGCACTTCGACGCGGCGAAGTTCGCTGCGGCGACCCGCACGATGGATGCCCGGCTGCGGTTCACCGCACTCGTGCCGGCCCAGCTCTCCCGCCTCGTGGATGCCGCGAACAACGACCTCGACCTGCTCACCATCGTTCGCCGCTTTGATCGGATCCTGGTTGGGGGCCAGGCCACTCCGCCGGCTCTCCTCGCCCGCGCCATCGAGCTCGGCCTGAACGTGACGCGCACCTACGGGTCGAGCGAGACTTCCGGCGGCTGCGTCTACGACGGCATCCCCATCGGCTCTGCTGAGGCGCGAATCATCGAGGGGCAGGTCGAACTCTCCGGCCCAATGCTCGCAGAGGGCTATCTCGGCGACCCAGCCGCGACGGATGCCGCCTTCACCATGCACGACGGAGCGCGCTGGTATCGCACCGGAGACACCGGCGAGATCGACGACGGCGCCCTGAGGGTTACCGGACGTCTCGATGGCGTGATCATCTCCGGCGGCGAGAAAGTGTCGCTCGATGCGATCGAACGTGTCGTGCGCGCCATCGACGGCCTCGCGGATGCCGTGGCAGTGCGATCGCCGAGCGCCGAGTGGGGCGAGGTGCCGGTGGTTTTCACGTCCGGGATCGCAACCCTGGCCGCGGTGAAGGCGACCGTGATCGCGGCGCTCGGGCGGGCATCCGCTCCCGTTGCGTTGGTGCGGGTGGAGAGTGTGCCCCAGCTGCCGAACGGCAAGCCGGACCGTGTGGCCCTCACGGCCTTCGCGGCGACTCGCGGCGGATGACCCGGGTCCGGTCAGTAGAATTCGGTCGTGGCTAACGCAGGCAGACCCGTCCAGAAACGCATCGATCCCCGCAGCGTCGGTGGCAAGACACCCGGGCGGATGCAACCGGGCAAGAGCGGCCGGCCCGGTGGCCAAGCGCCGCGCGTCGTCGTGCGCGCGGCCACCGCGAGAGACTGGATCGGCGGCGCGCGGCTGCGCACTCTCCCGCTCGCAATCGCCCCGGTCGCACTCGGAACCGGCGCAGCGCACCTCCTCTCGGACGGGGGCTGGCACTGGGTGCGGGCGCTGCTCGCGCTTGCGGTCGCGATCTTCCTGCAGGTCGGGGTCAACTACGCCAACGACTACTCGGATGGCGTGCGCGGCACCGACAAGAACCGGGTCGGCCCCTCGCGCCTGACCGGTTCCGGCGCCGCGAAGCCGCGAACGGTACTCATCGTCGCGCTGGTGTTCTTCGGCCTCGGCGGCCTCGCCGGGCTCGCTCTCACCGTGTTGAGCGGATATTACTGGCTGCTTGCCGTCGGTGCGGTCTGTATCGTCGCCGCCTACCTTTATACGGGGGGGAAGCGTCCCTACGGCTACAACGGGCTGGGCGAACTCTTCGTCTTTGTCTTCTTCGGCCTCGTCGCCACCGCCGGCACGACCTTTACCCAGGTGGGCACCGTCAACATTGAGAGCTGGCTTGCCGGTGTTGCCGCCGGGTTGTTCGCGTGTGCGGTGCTGATGGTGAACAACATCCGCGACATCCACCAGGACACTCTCTCGGCAAAGCGCACCCTCGCGGTGCTTGTCGGCAGTCGCCGAGCTCGTATCCTCTTCGCGGTGTTCGTGGGCGTGCCCTATGTGATCCTGATCTTCTTCTCGGTTTTCTACGCGAAGGCGCCGCTCGTGTACTTCTCACTGCTCTCTGCACTGCCCGCGATCCTGATCACCCTCACCGGCAAAACCGCACCCGAGTTCATTCTGGCGCTCAAACTCACGAGTTTTACGGCACTGGTATTCGGCGTCACCCTCGCGGCAGCGATCGCTTTTTAGGGTTGCGGAGAAACCAGATGCAATTAGCGAGGTTCGTCGAACCGGTCGAGGGCTTCGTTCTCGAGCTCATTGTCCCGGTCGCGGTCCTTGTTGGCGCGCAGCTGCCCGATGCTCGTGGACACGGCCTCGCGCTGCTTGCGCAGAAAGATGTAGGAGACGCAGAAGCCGATGACCGCCGCCCCGAGGGCCGCGACGAACACGTTGACGCCCAGCAGCAGAAGGAGCGCGAGCGCCACAGCAAAGGTGCCGACCCTGATGAGGGAGAAGAGAATCCACTGGCGCGAGTACACGGCAAACAGTCTAGGCATGGCCGCCTGAAAGCTCATCCGATCCATGCAGGATCCCGGCTTAGAATCTGCTCATGGCTCGGTTCGCAGTGATACTCACAGTGCTTTTCGTGGCATTCACGATCTTCTCGTTCATCGACTGCATTCGCACGCCGGGGTCGCGTGTCCGAGCGTTGCCGAAAATTCTCTGGGCCGTGCTGATTGTGATCCTCACCCCCTTCGGTGGCATTCTCTGGTTCGCGTTGGGCAAGGATCGATCCGGACGCTCACCGGTCGGCGCAACCCGCGGTGGTGGCTCACAAGCTCCGGATGACGACCCGGAATTCCTGCGCCAGCTGGGCGCCGACAAACAGCGCGATGCGCGAATCCGCGAGCTCGAGGCCCGACTGGCCGAACTCGACGACGACCAGAACAACTCGACCGAGAAGTGAGCAATCCGGCCAGTGGCTCGGTGCAAGTGGGCAGCTTGGCGACGGAGTTCTCGGTCGCACTGCTCGGGCAGCTCATCGGGCGAGGCTTGCGCGACATTGTGTTGTGTCCCGGTGCCCGGTCTCAGGCCCTCGCCCTGGCCGCCGCAGCCTGGGAACAGCAGGGCCGAGTGCGTCTGAGAGTGCGCATCGACGAGCGGGTTGCCGGCTTTCTCGCGCTCGGCATCGCGGTGGAGACCGGGCGCCCGGTCGCCGTTATCACGACCTCTGGCACGGCCGTGGCCAACCTGCATCCGGCGGTGCTCGAGGCGCATCACTCCGGCATTCCACTCATCCTGCTGACCGCGGACCGTCCGGTCGAGCTTCGCGGTATCGGCTCCAACCAGACCACTGACCAGGTCGGAATGTTCGGCAGCGCCGTTAGTTGGGTGCGGGATGTCGCGCCGCCCGTGGATTCAGTGGGGGCAGCATCCCTGGCCGAGGAGGCGTATGCCGCAGCAGTCGGCACGATTGACGCGATGCCTATGCCAACCAAAGATGAGCGCGATAAAATCATCGACACAGTATTTGGCTCGACCAACCCCATTATCGTCGGGACATTGAGAGAAGGTCTGCGTGACGACGAAGTATTCAAGAACATCATC
>ENA-OFCI01000999-OFCI01000999.1-metagenomes-genome-assembly--contig:-NODE-999-length-14246-cov-4.530970_pt1 | contig 14246 bp, 15 predicted proteins | sample MGYA00153391_OFCI01 | MGnify analysis MGYA00153391
TGTTGGCGCGGGTGCCACTGGCAGCAGGGGCGGGGGCGGGATGCCGTCGTTAGGAGCTGCTGGCGTGCTCGCGAAATTCGCAGTGGCGGCGGAGGCCGGCATTGCGATCCGAGCAGCGTCGCTGGAGCTTTGCTTCAACAAGACACCGCCCATCGCAATGACGGCGACCGCCAGTACGGCTATGGCGGCCCACAGTAGATGTTTGCCGCTGCGCGGAGTCGGCGTCAATGCGGTGTTCGAGGACTCTAGGTTTCGATCGGAGTTCATGCGACCAATCTAGTGACGCCCGAGGCTCAGTCAATAGGAGGCGACGCCGATTGAAGTCCACCATGAACATCGGCTGTCAGCGTCAACAGGATGTCGGCATACCAGGCGCAGTTGAGCCCCAGCGATTCGTCGAGCACCAAATCGCGCGTCCCCATGTCCATTCGCGCCGAGTGCACTCCCAGTAACTTCCACGGTAGCTTTGGGTCGCTGCCCGGGGCCCGCATCACGATCGGTGCGCCGCTAGTGCCGCGGTGCGTCCGCGCGTCGGTCAAAAAGAACCCCTGGCCCTGGAACCGAATGCCGAAAGACGACGCGATCACCGCATGGCGCACCACCGGCAGGTGGTAGACGACGTCGTGAAAGCCGAGCGGGTAACCAACGACCAGAAGCGCGCTGCCGACCTCGACCTCATCGAGATCAACGAGGCCTTCGCCGTGGTCGGGCTCGCCTCGACCAAGCTGCTCGGCGTCGACGCCGACAAGGTCAACGTCAACGGTGGCGCCCTCGCGGTCGGCCACCCCATCGGCATGTCGGGGGCCCGTCTCGTGCTCCACCTCGCCCTCGAGCTCGGTCGGCGCGGCGGCGGCATCGGCGCGGCCGCCCTCTGCGGCGGCGGCGGTCAGGGCGACGCGCTCATCCTGCGCGTGCCTGCCACGAGCTGAACGCACCCCGGTGGCCCGAGCCGTCGACGTCCCCTCCCTCGTCAGCGCGGCGCGGGAGGGTTCGCCGCGTGCGGTCGCCCGGCTCATCTCCCTCGTCGAGGACGCCCACCCGGCCCTGCGCGAGGTGATGGCCGCACTCGCGCCACATACCGGGCACGCGCACGTCATCGGCATCACCGGGTCTCCCGGCGTCGGGAAGTCGACCTCGACCAACGCCCTCGTTGGCACCCTACGCGGCCGGGGCCAGCGGATCGGCATCCTCGCCGTCGACCCCTCGTCGCCCTTCTCCGGGGGGGCACTGCTGGGCGACCGGATCCGGATGCAGGACCACGCCCTCGACCCGGAGGTCTACATCCGGTCGATGGCCTCGCGCGGCCACCTCGGCGGGCTGTCGTGGGCCACGCCGCAGGCCCTGCGGGTGCTGTCCGCCGCCGGCTGCGACGTGGTGCTGGTCGAGACCGTCGGCGTCGGCCAGGCCGAGGTCGAGGTCGCCTCGCTCGCCGACACCACCCTCGTGCTGCTCGCGCCCGGCATGGGTGACGGGATACAGGCCGCGAAGGCCGGCATCCTGGAGGTCGCCGACGTCTTCGTGGTCAACAAGGCCGACCGGGACGGCGCCGACACCGTTGTGCGAGACCTGCGCTACATGCTGTCGCTGGGTGACCGACGCACCGACGAGGGCTGGCGGGTGCCCATCGTCAAGACCGTGGCGTCCAGGGGCGAGGGAGCGGACGAGGTTGTCGAACAGATCGAGCGGCACGGCGGCTGGCTCGTGGACAACGGCCAACTCGAGGTCCGCCGCCGCCACCGGGCGGCCGACGAGGTCGAGGCCATCGCGCTGACAATCTTACGAGAGCGGATCGGCGACCTGTCCGGGAGTGAGTCGCTTGCCCTGCTCGCCGGGCGCGTCGTCTCCGGGGAGCTCGACCCGTACACCGCGGCAGACGAGCTCGTCAGCGGGCTCACCGCCTGAGCTTTCGGCGCTCACCAGCCGATCGACGTGAAGATCGCCCGGGTGATCGGTCCTGGCGTCCGGATGCTCTCGCCGTCGCCGATCGCCGGGGTCATCAGCGAGTTGGCGGAGCCGGCCGGGTAGGTCGCCTCGTCCAGGTGGGAGTAGCTGTTGCCCTGGCGCCACGTCGAGGGGGCGTAGAGCCTGGCCGTCTTGCCGGCGTTGGCGCTGCGCACCGCAGGGCTGTCGAAGAACACGTTTCCACCGGTGAGCTGGGCGGCCAGCGCACTCGAGCCGTCCGGGAAGCTGAGCAGCGCCTTACCGGCGGCGTTCTCGGTCAGTCGGTCGTACGCGATCGGCAGGCCGGACTGGCGCACGCTGCCGAGGCCGCCGCTGAGGTTGCCGGCGCCCAGGAAGCCCAACCCGTGGCCGAGCTCGTGCAGCACGACGCTCTGGAAGTCGTACTGACCCTTGGGCGCCGGCGCGGCAGCAAAGTTCCAGTTGGTGAAACTGCTGCTGAAGTTGGCGATGATGTCAGCGCCCGGGTCGAGCTGTCGGCCGGCGCTTGTTGGCGATCGTGTCGGGCGCCAGTGGCCGGAAGGTCGCGTCGATCGTGATGGGCACAGCAGAGGCGACCTGGGTCGACCAGATGTCGACCGCCCGCTGGAAGGACGCCCGCGCCGAGGTGGTGAAGCCGTGGTAGGTCACCTGGAAGGTCGCGGTTCTGGCGGCGACCAGCGCCGCACCTGCCGGTGCGGGGTCGGCGACGAGTGAGACGGCTTCTGAGCTGCTGGCCAGCAGGGGAACCTGCGTGCCGTCGGCCCGCTGCGTGGTTGTAGTGGCTCCGGCCGGCGCCGCGGGGCCCAGGACGGCGAGCAGGGCGAGCGGGAGCGCCGCCAGGCTGGCAGAGCGAAGGCGCACGAAGCTCACGGTTCCGCCAGGATTGCCCGCAGGACGTCGTCGCGGCGCGGACTGTCCCGGCCCCTAGGGACGCCGGGCAAACGGGGCAAGGGTCCACGGCGCCGACCACCCGGTTGGCGGGTGGGCCGGCCCTACCCGCCTAGATAGCTCATCTCAGGACGTGGCGTGCCCACCCCGGTGGGCTCGGCGGTGGCCCGCAGCTCGGAGTAGCGGTCGTCGCGGACCCCCCAGATCCACTGCACGCGGGCCAGCAGCTCGGGCTCGGTCGCGCCCTCGCGCAGCGGTGTACGCAGGTCGTGCCCGGCCGCAGAGAACAGGCAGGTGTGCAGCTCTCCGGTGGCAGTCAGCCGGGCGCGCACGCAGTCACCGCAGAACGGTCGCGTCACGCTTGACACCAGACCGAGCTCGCCACGCCCGTCCAGGTAACGCCAGCGCTCGGCGACCTGCCCGTCGCGCGGCTCGTCGACCGGCTCGACCGGGTGCACCGCGTGGACGCGCTCGAGGACCTCGGCCGCCGTCACGACCTGGGCGCCCTGCCAGCCGTTCGTGGAGCCGACGTCCATGTACTCGATGAAGCGCAGCGAGTGGCCGCCCTCGCGGGCGAAGTCGACCAGCTCGAGCAGCGCGTCGTCGTTGCGCCCCCGCTGCAGCACGGCGTTGAGCTTGACCGGGCGGCGGCCGGCCGCTGAGGCCGCGGCGATCCCCTCGAGCACCCGGCCGAGCGGGACCTTGGTGTCGGCGAGCTCGCCGAACACGACGGGGTCCAGGCTGTCCAGGCTGACCGTGACGCGGTGCAGACCGGCGTCGAACAGCCCCGCAGCGCGGCGGGCCAGCAGCGCGCCATTGGTGGTCAGGGCGATGTCGTCCACGCCCGGGGTCGCGGCGATCTGCGCGATGAGCAGCTCGAGGTCGGGGCGCAGCAGTGGCTCGCCGCCCGTCAGGCGCACCTTGTGGACGCCGAGCTGGACGAAGACCTTGACCAGCAGGGCGATCTCAGCGATGGTCAGGATCTGGTCCTGTGGCAGGAAGACGTGGTCGGGGCCGAACAACTCGCGCGGCATGCAGTACGGGCAGCGGAAGTTGCAGCGGTCGGTCACGGAGACGCGCAGATCGCGCAGATGCCGGCCCCGGGTATCGCGGACATCGCGGACAGCTGTGTCGACCACGTACCAACTGTAGCGAGCGCCGCCACCCGTCCGGATGGCCCGTTGTGACTGGCGCGGACGGCACGTTAGGTTGACCATCTGTGAGCCGGCTCACGTCGCCCGGCACAGACAGCACGCCCCGCACCGGTCCGCCGGTGACGGGCCGGGCTGGGGCTCGGACCCGCCCCGCGCAGCGCTGCTGCCCGCGGTAGGCCGGCCCCGACCCGGACCCGACACTTGCGCCCCGCGCGCCCACGCACCGAGCCCGGGAGGGACCAGCAGATGGCACGAGTACGCATGAAGGTCGACGGGGTCACCTACGAAGACGAGGTCGAACCTCGCCTGCTGCTTGCCCACCACCTGCGCGACGGCCTCGGAAGGGTCGGTACGACGATCGGGTGCGACACCTCGAACTGTGGTACCTGCACCCTGCAACTCGACGGCGAGAGCGTGAAGAGCTGCTCGATCTTGGCGATCCAGGCCGACGGCGCCGAGATCACCACGATTCAGGGCCTCGCCGGTGACGAGAGCGGTGCCAGCCAGTGGCACCCGGTCCAGAAGGCGTTCAAGGAGCACCACGGACTGCAGTGCGGATACTGCACGCCCGGCATGATCATGGCCACGGTCGACCTGCTGAAGAACAACCCAAGCCCCACCGAGGACGAGGTGCGGCATGGCTTGGAGGGCAACCTCTGTCGCTGTACCGGCTACCAGAACATCGTCAAGGCCGTGCTCTCCGCCGCCAGCGAGATGCGCGGCGAGGGCGCCATCCCCGGGTCCTTCCAGGACTCCGCCGACAAGAGCGAGGTCTCCGCATGACCGATCAACTGGATGCCGGATTCGTTGCCGAGCAGGTGCTCGAGCACCCCGAGGCGATGTCCTCGCCGTACGCCGGTGGGGAGCTCGGCCGGGGGCGTCGCCGCAAGGAGGACGCCAAGCTCGTCACCGGCCAGGCCAACTGGACGGACAACATCGCCCTGCCGGGGCTGCTGCACATGACCGTGCTGCGCAGCCCGATGGCGCACGCCAAGATCGTCTCGGTTGACGTGTCGGCCGCGCTGGACATGCCCGGTGTGATCGCCGCCTACAGCGGCAAGGACCTCGCCGACGTGATGGGCGCCTCCATGCCGTGTGCATGGCCGGTCACCCCCGACATGGTCTCGCCGGTGCACACCCCGCTGGCAATCGATGAGGTGCGCTATGTCGGCGACGGTGTCGCTGTCATCATCGCCCGCGACCGCTACGCCGCGGCCGACGCCCTCGAGGCCATCGCGGTCGAGTACGAACAGCTCCCTGCGGTCGTGGACATGGAGGAGGCCCTCAAGGAGGGTTCGCCGCTTGTGCACAGTGACAAGGGCACCAACAAGTGCTTCCTGTTCGACTTCCCGGGTGCCGGGGCGGACTTCGACGAGACCGTCGCAGCCGCCGGTGACGACGCGGTCGTGGTCAAGCGCAGGTTCCGCCAGCAGCGTCTGCTGCCGACGCCGATGGAGCCGCGCGCCGTCGTCGTGGCGCCGATCGCGGCGGCCGACGAGTTCACCCTGTACTCCGCCACCCAGATCCCCCACGTGCTGCGCGTGATGCTCGCGCTCACCACGGGCATCCCCGAGCACAAGCTGCGCGTCGTGGCCCCCGACGTGGGCGGCGGCTTCGGCGCCAAGCTCAACGTCTACGCCGAGGAGATCCTCGCGCTGGTCGTCGCCCGCAAGCTCGGCCGGCCGATCAAGTGGACCGAGTCGCGCAGCGAGAACTACCAGGCCACGACGCACGGCCGCGACCAGATCCAGGACATCACGATCGCGTCGAAGAAGGACGGCACGCTGCTCGGGCTCAAGGTCGAGCTGCTCGCCGACATGGGCGCCTACCTGCAGCTCATCACCCCGGGTGTCCCGGTCCTCGGCGCCTTCATGTTCCCGGCGATCTACAAGATGGCGGCGTACCGGTTCCTCTGCACCGGTGTGTTCACGACCAAGACGCCGACCGACGCCTACCGCGGCGCCGGCCGGCCCGAGGCGACGTACGCCATCGAGCGGATCATGGACGAGCTCGCCGCCGAGCTTGGCCGCGACCCGATGGAGCTGCGCCAGCAGAACTGGATCAAGCACGAGGAGTTCCCGTACACGATGATCGCGGGGCTCACGTACGACTCGGGCAACTACGAGGCCGCGACCGCGAAGGCCGAGCAGATGTTCGACATGGCGGGGCTCAAGGCAGAGCGCCAGCGCCGCCGCGACAGCAAGGACCCGGTGCAGCTCGGCATCGGCATCTCGACGTTCACCGAGATGTGCGGCCTGGCCCCCTCCCGGGTGCTCGGCTCGCTGTCCTACGGCGCCGGCGGCTGGGAGTCGGCGTCGGTACGGATGCTGCCGACCGGCAAGGTCGAGGTCGTCTCCGGCGCCACGCCCCACGGCCAGGGCCACCACACCGCGTGGAGCCAGATCGTGGCCGACTCGCTCGGCGTGCCGTTCGACGACATCGAGCTGGTCGCCGGCGACACCAGGTCCAGTCCGAAGGGGATGGACACCTACGGCTCGCGTTCGCTGGTTGTCGGCGGCGTCGCGATCCACAAGGCCACCGGCAAGGTCATCGAGAAGGCCAAGCGGATCGCCGCCCACCTGCTCGAGGCTGCCGAGGACGACATCGACTTCGGCGCCGGGAAGTTCTCGGTCAAGGGTTCGCCCGAGGCAAGCCTGACGATCCAGGAGGTGGCGCTGGCGACCTTCGCGGCTCACAACCTGCCCGACGGCATGGAGCCCTCGCTGGACAGCGACTACGTCTACGACCCGGAGAACTTCTCCTACCCGCATGGCACGCACCTGTGCGCGGTCGAAATCGACACCGAGACCGGGTTCACCAAGATCCGCAAGTACGTCTGCGTCGACGACATCGGCAAGATCGTCAACCCGGTGATCGTCGAGGGTCAGGTGCACGGCGGCCTCGCTCAGGGCATCGCGCAGGCGCTGTACGAAGAGGCCGTCTACGACGCCGAGGGCAACCTGACGACCGGTTCGATGGTCGACTACCTGGTGCCCGCGGCGCCCGACCTGCCGCACTTCGACACCGGTCGCACCGAGACCCCGGCGACGAGCAACCCGCTCGGCGTCAAGGGTGTCGGCGAGGCAGGGACGATCGCCTCGACGCCGGCCGTGATCAACGCTGTCGTGGACGTCCTGCGACAGTTCGGTGTCAACAACATCGACATGCCGGCGACCCCCGAGCGGGTCTGGCGGGCCATCAACGGCAGTGGCGCCGGGCGCGCCACGGCCGGCACCGTCGCGTACAGCGGCACGTCCACCGGCAGCACCGCCGGTGCAGCAGCGTCCGAGGAGAGTGTTCTGTGATTCCCGCCCAGTTCGACTACGTCGCGCCGGAGTCCGTCGCCGACGCGATCGCCGCCCTGGTGTCGGACGAGGACGCCAAGGTGCTCGCGGGCGGGCAGAGTCTGATCCCGGTGCTGCGACTGCGGCTGAGTTACCCGTCGGTCCTGGTCGACCTGCGCAAGATCAGTGAGCTGCGGGGTGTGCGGGAGGATGGTGGCGACCTGGTCATCGGCGCGATGACCAGGCACAGCGACGTCGCGAGCGACCCGCTGGTGCGCAAGCACGCCGCCCTGGTCGCCGAGGCCACCGCCACGGTCGCCGACCCCGCGGTGCGCCACCGCGGCACCTTCGGCGGCGCTCTGGCGCATGCCGATCCGGCGGGCGACCTGGCCGCCGTGGCGGTCGCGCTCGACGCGCAGCTGGTCGCGGAGGGTCCCGGCGGACGACGGTCGATCGCCGCCGCGGACTTCTTCCAGGACTACCTGCAGACGTCGCTGACGCCCGACGAGCTGCTCGTGGAGGTGCGCATCCCCAAGCTTGAGGGCACCTGGGGCGTGCACTACGAGAAGTTCAACCGGGTCGCGCAGGCCTGGGCGATCGTCGGGGCTGCGGTTGCCGTACGACGGGAGAACGGCACCATCGCCGAGGCTCGGGTCGGCCTGACCAACATGGGCTCGACGCCGGTGCGGGCGACCGCGGTCGAGGACGCCCTGCGGGGCGTTCCGGCCGAGGTCGGTGCGATCGGTGCCGCAGCGGCGCACGCCGCCGACGGCACGACCCCGCCCGAGGACCTGGGAGGAAAGGCCGACTACCGGCGCCACCTCGCCCAGGTGCTGACTCGGCGCGCGCTGGTCAAGGCGGCGGGGCTCTAGTGGAGGGTCGGCGGGGCCTGCTGCCTGCAGGGGTGGCAAGCCCCGCCGACCTGGCTCGTCTGCTCGACGGGGTCGGTTACCTTGCCGACTCCGGCGTCGCGACCGCGGCCTACCTGGCGCTGGCACTGCCGCGCCCGCTGCTGCTCGAGGGCGAGGCCGGCACCGGCAAGACCTCCCTGGCGCATGCTCTGGCGCAAGTGCTGGGCGCCACAGAGCTGCGCCTGCAGTGCTATGAGGGGATCGACTCCAGCCAGGCGCTGTACGACTGGGACTTCCCGCGCCAGCTCCTGCACCTGCGGGCGGCCGAGGCCGCCGGCAGCGCTGATGCCGAGCAGCTGGAGGCCGAGGTCTACAGCCGGCGCTTCCTGCTCGCCCGCCCACTGCTCGCGGCCCTCGAGACCACGCCGAGCGTTCTGCTGGTCGATGAGGTCGACCGGGCGGACGACGAGTTCGAGGCCTTTCTGCTCGAGGTGCTGTCGGACTACACCGTCACGGTGCCCGAGCTCGGCACGATCCGGGCGGAGGTGCCGCCGGTCGTCATCGTCACGTCCAACCGCACCCGCGAGGTCCACGACGCGCTCAAGCGGCGCTGCCTCTACCACTGGGTGGAGCACCCGTCCTTCGAGCGCGAGGTGGCCATCGTCCGGCGGCGGGTGCCTGAGGCGTCCGCCGCTCTCGCCGCGCAGGTCGCCAGCGCCTCGCAGGCGCTGCGGCGCGAAGACCTGCTCAAGCCGCCGGGCGTCGCGGAGACGCTGGACTGGGCGCAGGCGCTGATCGCGCTCGGCGCCGAGCGGCTCGACGCCGACACGGCAACGGCCACCCTCGGTGCGGTCCTTAAGTACCGCGAGGACATCGACCGCGCCGCAAAGCTCGACGTCGGTGAGATGATCAATCGTGCCCTCACCGTCTGACGCGGTCACGCCTGGAGTTGACGCTGCGCCGTCTCAACAGCGGTCCTCAGAGGCGGCCCTGTCGGAGCCGGCGCCCGCCGGGACCGGTCCCACGACGCCGACGAACTATGCGCGGCTGCGTGGCGGCTCGGCTGCCGGCCCGCCCGGCCCGCCGTACGACGCCGTCGATACCGTCGTCGGTCTGGCGTGCACGCTGCGGGCAGCCGGGGTCGGGGCGTCGCCGGAGCGGGTGCAGGCTGCGGTGCGGGCCGTCGCTGCGCTCGACCCGGCCCGGCACGACGACGTCTACTGGGCCGGCCGGCTGACCCTGTGCGCCAGCGACGAGGAGATCACGCGTTACGACGCGGCCTTTGCCGCGTACTTCGGCGACCGCCCCGGCACGATCGTGCGGCGGCAGCGACTGTCTAAGCCGGCGCTGCGGGTGGTCGCCGACAGTGGCAGCCCGCCGGGCGAGGGCGAGGGCGATGGCGAAGACGTCAAGGGTGCGGCGACCGCGAGCTCGGTGGAGCAGCTGCGGCACCGCGACGTCTCGCAGCTCAGCGCCCAGGAGCGCGCGGAGCTGCACCGGCTGCTCGCGCTCCTCCAGCTGCCGGGCGAGGCACGCAGCACGCGCCGCAAACGGCCGTCGCCGCGTGGCCCGGTCGATCCGGACCGGACGCTGCGGGGCTGGCTGCGGGCCGGTGGTGAGCCTGCGCAGCTGCGTCGCCATCGCGCCGCCACCCGCCCGAGACGGGTCGTGCTGCTGGTCGACGTGAGCGGCTCGATGGACTCCTACGCCGACGCCCTGCTGCGCTTCGCGCACGCCGCTGCCCGTCGCGGCCGCGCCCACACCGAGGTCTTCGTACTCGGCACCCGGCTGTCGCGGGTAACCCGCGAGATGGCGCACCGTGACCCCGATGTCGCGCTCGGGCTGGTCAACGAGCTGGCGCCCGACGCGGGCGGCGGCACCCGGCTCGGCGTGCTGCTCAAGGAGTTCCTGGACCGCTGGGGCCAGCGCGGCACCGCCCGCGGCGCAGTGGTGGTGATCCTGTCCGACGGCTGGGAGCGCGACGACCCGACGCTGCTCGGCGAGCAGGTCGAGCGGCTGTCCCGGCTCGCCCACCGGGTGGTCTGGGCCAACCCCCGCAAGGCTGCTCCCGGCTTCGCGCCGGTGGCCGGCGGTATGGCGGCCGCCCTGCCGCACGTTGATGACTTCGTCGAGGGCCACAGCCTGGCGGCGTACGAGCACCTGGCCGCCGTGGTGCTCGGTCGCCGGAGATCTCCGGTGCGGACGAGGGGAGCGGTTGGTGCGTGACGTCGCGGCAGAGCTGAGGGCCTGGATCGAGTCCGGCCAGCGCTTCGGGCTGGCCACCGTGGTCGGGGTGAGCGGCAGCTCGCCGCGGCCACCCGGCGCTGCGATGGCCGTCGACGTGGATGGCGAGGCCGTCGGCAGCGTCAGCGGTGGATGCGTCGAGGGCGCGCTGTACGAGCTTGCCGGCCAGGTGCTCGCCGACGACGCCGCGGTCGTCGAGACGTACGGCATCAGCGACGAGACGGCCTTCTCGGTCGGCCTGACCTGCGGCGGGATCCTCGACGTGCTGGTGCAGCCCATCGGCGAGGCCGAGCGGGATGTCCTGCGCGCAGTGCTCGACCGACTGCTGGCCGATGAGCCGGTCGCGCTCGCCACCGTCGTCAGCGGTCCCGCGCCGCTCGGCGCACTGTTGGCGGTGACCCCCGAGGGCGCCGGCGGTGCACTCGGCACCGAGGGCCTGGACGTGGCGGTCACCGACGACGCCCGGGGGATGCTGGCCCAGGGTCAGACCGGCACCCGGCACTACGGCCCGCACGGCGAGCGGCGCATCGACGAGGTCGCCGTGTTCGTCCAGGCGTTCACGCCGCCGCCGCGGATGCTGGTGTTCGGGGCGACCGACTTCGCCGGCGCCGTGGCGCGGGCCGGGGTCTTCCTGGGCTACCGCGTCACGGTGTGTGACGCCCGGCCGGTCTTCGCCACCGCCCGGCGCTTCCCCGAGGCGCACGAGGTCGTCTGCGACTGGCCGCACCGCTACCTGGCCGCCGAGCTGGCGGCCGGCCGGGTCGACGAGCGGACTGCGCTGTGCGTGCTCACCCACGACCCGAAATTCGACGTACCGCTGCTGGAGGTGGCGCTGCGCTCGACGGCCGGCTACATCGGCGCGATGGGTAGCCGGCGTACCCACGACGACCGGCAGGACAAGCTGCGCGCGGCCGGGGTCGCCGAGCAGGAGCTGGCTCGGCTGCACTCGCCGATCGGCCTGGACCTCGGTGCCCGCACGCCCGAGGAGACGGCCGTCTCGATCGCCGCCGAGATCGTCCGGGACCGCTGGGGCGGCAGCGGGCGGCCGCTCGGCGAGACCGGCGGTGACATCCACCACGGGGTCGGCCACGACGGCGTACGCCGCCGTACGGTCGCCGCGACGTGAGCGTCGCCGGCCTGCTGCTGGCAGCCGGCTCCGGCTCCCGCTACGGCGGCCCCAAGGCCCTGGTTGAGTGGGAGGGCGAGCTGCTCGTGGAGCGCGCCGCACGCCTGCTGCGCGAGGGTGGCTGCGACCCGGTCGTGCTGGTGGTCGGCGCCCAAGCCGACCGGGTGCGGGCCGCCGCCGGGCTGCCTGACGTCGTCGTGGCGCGGGACTGGAGCACCGGCATGGGCGCGTCGCTACGCGCCGGGCTGGCGGGCCTGCCGAGCAGTGCCGGCGCCTGCGTGATTGCGCTCGTCGACCAGCCGCTGATCGGCAGTGTCGCCGTCGAGCGGTTGCGTACCGCCTGGGCATGCGGCGCCGTCGCCGCGGTCGCTACCTACGCTGGACGCCACCGCAACCCGGTGCTGCTCGACCGGTCGGTGTGGGCCGATGTTGCCGCGCTGGCCGAGGGCGACGCCGGTGCCCGCAGCTGGCTGCGCGCCCACCCCGACCTCGTCACCGCCGTGCCCTGCGACGACACCGGCTCGGCGCGGGACGTCGACACCCCCGCCGACCTGGCCGCCCTGCCCCGACCCGCCATCACCCCCGACCACAGGAGAGTGCAGCCCGCATGAAGCTCGAGAACCGCTTCACCGTCCCCGTGCCCCGCGACGAGGCCTGGAAGGTGCTGCTCGACGTCGAGCGGATCGCGCCGTGCATGCCGGGCGCCAAGCTGCTCACCCGTGACGGCGACAGCTTCACCGGTCAGGTCAAGGTCAAGCTCGGCCCGATCAACCTGACCTACGGCGGCAACGCGAAGTTCGTCCAGCTCGACGAGCCCGGCGGTATCGCTGTCATCGACGCCAGCGGCAAGGAGACGCGCGGCACCGGTACCGCTAAGGCGACCATCACCTGCCGGCTCATCGACAAGGGCGCCAACACCGACATCGAGGTCGACACCGACCTGGCGATCACCGGCAAGCCGGCACAGTTCGGGCGAGGCGTGCTCGCCGACGTCAGCGCGAAGCTGGTCGACCAGTTCGCCGCCTGCCTGGCCGAGGAGATCCAGGAGGGCACGCCGACCGGCGAGGCCGCCGCGAAAGACCCGGCCACCGGGCTCTCGGCCGGTCCGCCCCCGACCAGCGGCGTCGACATCGCGGTCGCTGAGACGGCTGCGCCGGCTGCGGCTCCTGCTGGCGCCCCCGCCTCAGCTGCCCCTGCTGGCGCCCCCGCCTCAGCGGCCCCTGCGGCCGCCACTGCGTCAGCGGTCCGTGCGGCTGCCACTGCGTCAGCGGTCCCTGCGGCTGCCACTGCTCCGGCGGCGCCGCGGCCGCCCCGCAAGCAGGCCGAGGCGATCGACCTGCTCGACACTGCGGGTCTCCCGGTCGCCAAGCGCCTGCTGCCGGTGCTGGCCGTGCTGGCCGTCCTCGTGCTGATCTTCCGGGCGCTGCGCCGGTAGTGCGTGGCGCAGACTGACGACGTGACTACGACTGCCGCCGTCCCTGCGCGTGTTCTGCCTGGTGCCCGCGGGCCGCTGTCCGCGGCGCTGCTCGCATCGTTGACTGCAGGTGCGGGGCTGCCTGCGACCGTGGGCGATCCCGACCCGTACGGCGAGGATCTGCAGCTCGCGCTGCACCTGGCGTACGCGCTGCACTACCGCGGGTTGCCGGGCGTCGACCCGGAGCGCGAGTGGGACCCCGAGGTGCTGCGGTTCCGGCGGCTGCTCGAGCGGGTGTTCCTGGCCGCGCTGCGGGTCGACACCGCTGGTGGTGACGACGTCGACGCGGTGCTCGCCCCCCTGCTGCTCGAACCCGTGGCTGGCCGCGGCCCGTCCTGGCACCTGTCACGGCACGGCACCCGCGATCAGCTGCGCGAGTACGTCGCCCACCGGTCGGTGTACCACCTGATGGAGGGCGACCCGCAGTCGTTCGTGGTGCCCCGCCTGGAGGGCCAGGCCAAGGCGTCGTATGTCAGCGTGCAGCACGACGAGTACGGCGCGGGGCGTGGCGAGCGGATGCACGCCGAGCTGTTCGCCGACATGATGCGCGAGCTGGACCTCGAGCCGGTGCACGGTCGCTATGTCGATGCCGCCCCTGCGGTGACCCTGGCGCCGGTCAACCTGATGTCGCTCGGCGGGCTGCACCGGTCGCTGCGGGGTGTCGCCGTCGGCCAGTTCGCGATGATCGAGGTCACCAGCTCGCCAGGCTCGCAGCGGCTGTCCGCCGCTTTCGCGCGGCTGTCCGGCGGCACGGCCGGTCAGCGCTTCTACAACGAGCACGTCGAGGCGGACGCGGTGCACGAGCAGGTCCTGCGGCGCGGACTGCTCGCCGACCTGCTGGCCCGCGAGCCGTCCCTGGCCGCCGACGTCGTGCTCGGCGTACAGGCCGGGCTGCTGCTGGAGGAGCGCTTCGGCGAGCACCTGCTGCACTGCTGGCAAGCGGGGGAGAGCTCGCTGATGCGCTGACCCCGGCGCGCCCGCCCCGCTGCCCCGCCGCCCCGCCCCGCTTCGCCCCGCCGCCCCGCCGCCCGACCCCAACGCCCCGCGCGTGCTGATCCGCCTGAAATCCGACGCCTGGGTCCAGGTGCGGGAACGCCAGGGCCAGGTGCTGCTTAGCCGCCTGATGCGCAGCGGCGAGACCTGGCCGGTCCCCCGCGGCGCCAAGTTGTTGATGACGACGGGCAACGCCGGCGGCACCGAACTGGTCATGCCGCCCGAGGCCGTCCGCCTGCACACCGCCCAGCAATTCCGCAGCGTCGGCCGGCTAGAGCACTACGAGATGAT
>ENA-OFCI01001002-OFCI01001002.1-metagenomes-genome-assembly--contig:-NODE-1002-length-14237-cov-4.102524_pt1 | contig 14237 bp, 12 predicted proteins | sample MGYA00153391_OFCI01 | MGnify analysis MGYA00153391
CGACGATGAAGGCGCTGATGCCGCGCGAGCCCTTGGGCTCGGCACCGGTTCTGGCGAACACGACGTAGAAGTCGGCGATGCCGCCGTTGCTGATCCAGGTCTTTTCGCCGTCGAGTCGCCAGCCATCGACAGTAGCCGTTGCTCGCATGGCCATTGCTCCGACGTCCGAGCCAGCTTCGGGCTCGCTCAGCGCGAACGCAGCGATCTTGCGACCGCTAGCGACCGCGGTCAGATACTCGGCGTGATGTGCTTGCGTGCCAGCCAACGTGATGGCGCCGCTGCCCAGGCCCTGCATCGCAAACGCGAAGTCTGCAAGCGGCGAATGGAAAGCCAGTGTCTCGCGCAGCAACACGAGCGCGCGCGAATCCAGTCGCTCCAATGCACCGCCCGAGGTCGCGGGCACGCAGTAACGCAGCCAGCCGCCATCTCCCAACTTTCGCACCCACTCACGGCAGGCCGCGCGGTCATCTCCGCAAGTTCGGGGTCTCACGCATACGGTTCCGCCAGATGGCGCACGACGGGCAGTTGCCGGGGGTCACCAAGTCGAGCTGGTGACGGGGACCCGTTTCCGGGTGGCCCCGGGTGCTGTGTAGGGTTACCGGGGCCGCCAGGGATGGTGGTCGTCCGCCCCTTTAGCTCAGTCGGCAGAGCGTCTCCATGGTAAGGAGAAGGTCTACGGTTCGATTCCGTAAGGGGGCTCGGCCTGCGGGTCCCCCGGGACCCACGGCGGTGTAGCTCAGCTGGTAGAGCAAGCGGCTCATAATCGCTGTGTCACCGGTTCAAGTCCGGTCACCGCTACACCGTGTCACCGTCACTGCGTGTCACCGTTAAATCTCTGACACCGGCCCGCCGGGTAGTCTCGTGGGCCCCACCCTCGCGCAGGTCCTCAGCAGGAAGAGCAGGCACACCCCGATGGCAGCCACCGACGTCCGCCCGAAGATCACGATGGCCTGCCAGGTGTGCAAGCACCGCAACTACATCACCAAGAAGAACCGGCGCAACGACCCAGACCGGATGGACTTGAAGAAGTTCTGCCCCAACTGCCGTCAGCACACCGACCACCGCGAGACGCGCTGACCGTTGGGCTACGGTCGCCGCTGACGACGGGTCCGATCAGGAGGCAGCAGCGTGGCGGTCAACCGGGCGTACATCGGGCGCGAATATCCCGCCTCAAGCACCTTCGAGGTCGGCCGGGAGCACATCCGGCGGTTCGCCGAGGCGATCGGTGACCTGCACCCCGCCTATGTGGACCCCGAAGCCGCCCGGGCGCTCGGGCACCCCGACGTGATCGCGCCGCCCACCTTCCTCACAGTGCTCAACTTCCGCTTCGCCAAGGACGGCCCGGTCGCGGACCCCGGGCTGGGCCTGGACTACTCGCTGGTCGTGCACGGCGAGCAGACCTTCGAGCTGCACCGCCCGGTCGTGGCCGGGGACGTCCTCACCAGCGTGCAGCGCATCGACGAGATCCGGGACGCCGGCCGCAACGAGCTGATCACGACCGTCACGGAGGTATCCGCAGCCGGTGGGACGGCGGTGGCGACGCTGCGCAGCACGATGGTCAGCCGCGGCACGGCCGCGCCCAGAGGGACGTGAACATGCTGTCGTACGACGATGTCGAGGTTGGCGCCGCACTACCGGCCCAGACCTTCCCGCTGCAGCGCCTGGACCTGGTGCGCTACGCAGGCGCCAGCGGCGACAGCAATGTCATCCACTGGAATGCGCGTGTCGCCATGGCCGTGGGGCTGCCCGACGTCATCGCCCACGGCATGCTCACGATGGCCGTCGCAGGTCGCGTCGTCACCGACTGGACCGGCGACCCGGGGGCCATCGAGTCCTTCCGGGTCCGGTTCAGCCGCCCCGTCGTGGTGCCCGACGACGACACCGGGGCCGAGCTGCTGGTGGTCGGGACGGTCGAGGACAAGCTCGGGGATGGTCGGGTGGCTGTCTCGCTGACCGCCACCGTCGGCGACAGCAAGGTGCTGGCTGGTGCCCGCGCAGTCGTACGCCTGGGCCGCCCCGGGCACCAGCCCTGACGGTGGCCACCCTCGGGCAGCGGGCGATGATCCTTGGTCACCACTATCAGCGGGATGAAGTCATAGAGTTCGCTGACATTACCGGCGACTCTTTTAAGTTGGCGCAGGCGGCGGCTAGCAATCCGGAAGCTGAACTGATTATCTTTTGCGGAGTGCATTTCATGGCGGAGTCAGCGGACATCCTGACATCTGCCGGCCAGCGAGTGATTTTGCCCGACCTGGCAGCTGGATGTTCCATGGCGGATATGGCTGGGGCTAACCAAGTGGATGCAGCCTGGGCTCATTTTCAAAAAGTGGGAATATCTCAGCGCACTATTCCGATCACCTATATGAATTCTTCCGCCGCTATTAAGAGTTTCACGGGGGCTAATGGTGGGGCGGTCTGCACCTCTTCTAATGCTGAACGCGCGATGAAGTGGGCATTTGAGCGGGGCGAAAAAGTATTCTTCCTTCCAGACCAACACCTAGGACGAAACACCGCACTCTTGCACCTAGGACTAACTGCCGATGATTGCGTGATTTGGAATCCTTGGAAACCGCAAGGAGGATTGAGTGACCAAGAACTTCAGGACGCAAAAGTCATCCTCTGGCGGGGTCACTGCTCGGTACACGGCCGCTTCTCCCTGCAAAATGTCCGGGATGCTCGTGAGCGCCTACCGGGGGTTCAGATCTTGGTGCATCCTGAGTGCCAAAATGATGTGGTCATGGCCGCGGATGTCGTGGGTAGCACGGAGATGATCATCAATACCGTCGTAAATTCTCCTGCGGGCTCCAAGTGGGCAATCGGAACCGAGCTCAACTTGGTCCAGCGCTTAGCACGGACAAACCCAGATAAAGAGGTGATCTTTCTGGACAAGACCGTCTGCTACTGCTCCACCATGAATCGAATTGACCTCCCTCATTTGGTATGGGTGATGGAGAACCTGGTGGCGGGTCGAGTACTCAATCAGATCTCGGTCGAGGAGAAAACGGCGCATTTTGCCAGAGTTGCGCTAGAGCGAATGCTGGCTCTACCGTAACCACATGACTAAAGATGCACCAACACCCAAGCGCAAAGATTCAGAGGCGCTCAACAAAGTAAATGCGATTACCTCCCCGGCGACAAAAGCGACAAAGGCGCGAGATCGCAATGAAGTGAAGGCGAAGCGTCTCGCTGCGCGTGCGGCCTACATGCGTGGGGAAGAGAGCGCTCTGCCAGCTCGTGACCGAGGACCTATCAAGCGATATGTCCGCAACTACGTCGACTCACGTCGCAACATTGGTGAATACTTCTTGCCGGCGGTATTTACCGTTCTGGTACTCACGGTCGTTCACAACAAATTTGTCTCACTGATCGCAATTCTCTTTATGTACGCTGCGATGCTCTACACAGTAATCTCCGGGATTTTTATGACGCGCAGCATTCGTAAGGTGGTCAACGCAAAGTTCCCTGGTGAATCCACCAAGGGTCTAGGAATGTACGGCTGGTTGCGTTCCACTCAGATGCGACGTATGCGTGCACCCGCACCTCAGGTGAAGCGCGGTGACACGGTTTAGTTTTACACGTAACTTAAATGTGAAAGCCTAAGCCCGCGGGTTTGGGCTTTCATTCTTTTTTGGGTCAGTTTCTGGAAGTCCGCGAAGAGCTACATCAATGGCGGACATTACGCTTGCCTCTAACTTAACACCTGATGCTTTTACGTTTTCCTTAACCTGCAGCGGCTTGGTCGCTCCCATAATTACCGCAGAGACGTTCTGATTCTGTAGCGCCCAAGCGAGTGCGAGTTGTGACATGGAAAGTCCAATTTCATCTGCGATCGGCTTTAGGTTCTGAACAGCGGTTAGGACTTCATCGCGCATCCAGCGGGAGATCATTCCAGCGCCAGATTTCTTATCTGTTGCGCGAGATCCCACGGGGGGCTTCTTCCCGGGTAAATACTTTCCTGTCAAAACTCCCTGGGCTATCGGTGACCAGACGATCTGTCCGATTCCCTCGCGCACAGAGAGAGGGACGACCTCTTTCTCGATTACTCGCCAAAGCATTGAATACTGTGGTTGGCTGGAGACAAAACGCGTCCAACCATTCTGCTTTTGGATTCCCAGAGCGCGATTGATCTGTTCCGCATTCCATTCCGAGAAACCGATGTAATTGACCTTGCCCTGCCGAACCAGATCCTCAAAAGCCTGCAAAGACTCTTCAAGTGGTGACTCCACATCAAAACGGTGCATCTGATAGAGATCAATATGATCGGTATTTAGGCGCTTTAAAGATGCGTGCACCGATTCCATGATGTGCTTTCGTGAGAGGCCGCGATCATTCTTGCCGCTCCCTGTTGGCCAATAAACCTTGGTGAATAGTTCGTACGATTCCCGGCGAACGCCTTTTAGCGCCTTGCCCAAAACCGTCTCTGCGCGAGTTCCTGCATAGACATCGGCGGTATCGAAGGTAGTAATTCCTTCTGTCAAGGCGGCCTTCACACATTTAATTGCGGCATCTTCCTCGACCTGGCTCCCGTGGGTTATCCAGTTACCGTAGGCAATCTCTGAGACGTACATTCCTGATGAGCCGAGGCGACGATATTCCATAACGAAACCCTACTACCTCATAGGGCGTGTCACTCGGCCTCCCCAGTATGGATTAGTGGAGGAAGGTGCTAACTTTCCCCTACCAAACTTCATTACTTCATTATTTTCATTGAAGCATGGTGGTATTCATCAGAGCGAAGTCGGTGTGATTCCGACGCTGTCCCGCAACTGTAAGGAAGTCGCAAGATTTCTAAGTCAGGTCGCCTCTCATCGATATCGAAGTATCCGACCTCGGAGGAAGGTCGGGCCTTTAGGACTCTCATGAGTTTCTCTTAGCCCGTCATTTCCTTCCTCAACTCTTGAGGGAGTTTTTTATGAAATTCAGTAGAACCAGTTCCTTGGCGGCAGGGCTAATCCTGCTTGCTTCCCTCCTTTCTTTGAACGCCCCCGCGCAGGCGGCGTCAAAGGCACCTACCCGAATCATTTCGCTCTCACCCAGCGCCACCGAAATTCTCTTTGGGATTGGGGCGGGATCGCAGGTAATCGCCGTTGACGACAATTCAGATTTTCCTCGAAACGCGCCATTTTCAAAACTCTCATCCTTCACCCCAAATGTTGAAGCAATCGCTGCCTATCGACCAGATCTCGTGGTCTTGCAATCATCTGCGACCAACGCGGCAACGATCAAAAGTGATCTTGAGAAATTAAAGATCAAGGTATTCACCGAAATTACCCCAACAAATATCAACGATGCGTATTCCGAGTTTCTGGCACTGGGTGTAGCAACAGGCCATCCATCGCGCGCAAAGGCGTTGGTGGCTTCTATGAAATTTCAAATCTCAGAGATTGTGGCGAAGTTTCGCAAAAAGCAACCTCTTTCGATATTTCATGAGTTAGATAACACGTTGTACTCCGCGGACTCATCTACATTTATTGGAGAAATTTACCAAGAGTTTAACTTTTTCAATATTGCAGATGCTGCCAGTGGCGGTGGGTACCCACAACTCAGTGCAGAAGCGGTAATCAAAGCGAATCCTAAGGTTATCTTCTTGGATGATGGGCCATACGGTGAATCTCTCGCCACAGTAGCGGCGAGACCTGGTTGGTCTGCAATTTCCGCGGTGAAGAGCAGATACGTCATCACTCTGCCTCTTGATATCCCCGATCGTTGGGGACCACGCCTAGTTGATTTCTATCGCTTCATCGCCCGGGCGACCGCCAAGATTAATTAAGGAAAAAAAAGATGAGTACTGAACGCGGAGCAATCTCCAGAATTTGGAATTGGCGAATCACCGCGTTCTGTGCCTTCATCTTGTTGGTAGTTGCGATCGCGGCGGTGAGCTTTGGGCCAATATCTATCAACTTCTTCAAAGTATTTAAAACCCTCTTTGATTTACCGGGCGGGAGTACTGGGCAGGATCGCACCGTTATCTTGCAACTGCGATTACCCCGTGTGATCTTGGGAGTTTTGGTTGGTGCGGCACTGGCTACGAGCGGGGCGGTCTATCAAACGGTCTTTCACAATCCGTTAGCAGATCCATATCTCTTAGGGGCGGCGAGCGGAGCGGGGCTTGGGGCAACAATCGCTCTTACCAGTACCAACCACAATCTCTACGGCGCACTTCCAATCTTTGCTTTCCTGGGTGGAGTGTTAGCCGTTTTTACCTCATTTGTAATCTCTGGAAAGTTCTTTGCGGATCCAAATTCACTGCTGCTCTCCGGCATCGCTGTCGGTTCATTTGCCACCGCGATTCAGACCTTCTTGCAGCAACGACATAGTGCGGCCCTGCGCCCCGTCTACTCATGGATTTTGGGGGATCTCACCAGTGCGAGTTGGAGCGTTGTTGCCTGGTCCTCGCTTTACATTGCTATCTCTCTCATCATTCTTTTCACCGTTGCCAAACAACTTGATGGATTGATGCTCAGTGATGAAGAAGCCTACTCACTGGGAATTAATCCGAAGCGGCTGCGGATCATTGCAGTTGCTGCGGCGACTTTGGCAACGGCAACTGCGGTCTCCGCATCTGGGTTGATCGGCTTCGTCGGGATCGTCGTTCCACACCTGGTCAGAGGACTAACCCATCGAGTAACCAACCGATCGCTCATCTCCATTGCCATGGCGGGAGCCGCTTTTCTCGTGCTCGCCGATCTTGGTGCCAGAACGCTCCTCTCTCCTGCCGAACTTCCCATCGGAGTCATCACCGCCTTTGTCGGCGCACCATTCTTTTTAGTTGTGCTTCGCAATCGCAGGAGGTCATCGCAATGACCATTGAAGTAAGAGATTTGACGGTTCGGTATGGGGAGAAGGTTGTCCTAAACGATATCTCGGTGGACCTTCTCCACGGACAATGGACCTGCCTGGTCGGACCGAACGGTGCGGGTAAGACCACCTTCTTACGAACTCTCTTGGGGATGGCTCCATACTCGGGCAGTATTCAAGATCACGGTGTGGAAGTTTTTCGAAATCATAAGAGAAACGTCGCTTTTGTTCCGCAATCCCCGCAGATTCCCCAGGGGATGACCGTCGCCGAATACGTAATGTTGGGGCGTTCAAAGCGCGATGGCTGGGGAAATGAATCACTGAAAAGTAGGAGTTACGTCCATAAAGTTCTGCAGCAGACCCATCTCTTTGGGATGCAAGGCAATCTCGTCGCACAACTCTCGGGAGGTGAAATGCAGCGGGCGTTGATCGCTCGAGCTATGGCCCAAGAGCCAGAACTTATTCTTCTCGATGAACCAACAAGCGCCCTAGATCTGCATCATCAGATTTCAGTGCTTAACAATATTGAATTATTAAAGGAAGAAGGCGTCACCATTATTTCCACCATGCACGACATCACCCTCGCCGCCATGTTCGCCGAAAGAATTGTCATCATGAAGGAAGGAAAGGTTCTCTTATCAGGTGGCTCGCAGGATGTGATTCACTCCCCCGAACTGCGCCACGCCTTCGATAATCGAATCGCTGTTTACACGCTCGATAGCGGAAGACCCGTCATTGTTGCGAGTAAGGGAGACGAGAAGGACGAAAGATTGGTCCCGTAGGTTTTCCTAGCGAACGTGTGAGGCTACGAACGGAGGCTTGACGACCTTCACGACACTGGAGCGTCCTCGCAGATCAATTGCTAGCTCAGTATCAAGAGGGATGTTTGGCAGCAGCAGAGCTAGTCCGATCCCAACTTTGAGCGTTGGAGAGAAAGTTCCACTCGTTACTTCACCCACTACATCTCCTCGGAGATCGAGCACCTTCATTCCGCCGCGAGGAATTCCGCGATCTTGGGCCAAGAGTCCCCGCAGAATTCTTGGAACTCCGGTTCGCTTTTCAGCGGTGAGTGCGTCATGTCCGTGAAAATGAGACTTACCGAGCGCAACAGCCCAACCGGCATTTGCTTGCAGCGGAGTTATCTCCAGTGAAAGTTCATGTCCATGAAGGGGATATCCCATCTCCGTTCGTAAGGTATCGCGGGATCCCAGTCCGCAGACCCTCCCCTCGACTTGCGGGAGGGAGGCGACCAGCAACTCCCAGAGAGCCACGGTAGAACTCCAAGCGGGAATAAGTTCGTAGCCAAACTCACCTGTGTAGCCGGTGCGACAGATGATGATCGGTCCCAAATCCTCATGGCCTGGCACCGTGACCTCCGTAAAGGCCATGTAATCGAGTTCAACCACGATTCCCAACAGAGCGAGTAACTCTTTGCTTCTATGGCCCTGCACCGCCAAGACGCCAAAATCGTGGTGTGCATTTTTTATCGTCAACCCCAGATCATTTGCAGCCACAAGAACTGCGAATACCGCTGCGCAATTCGCCGCATTTGGAACGAGAAAGAACTTCTCCTCGTCATAGCGGTAGATGATCAGATCGTCGATAACTCCGCCAGATTCATTGCAAAGGAGGTTGTACTGCGCACTGCCATGGCCTATCCGATCTAAGTCATTGGTGAAGATTCGATTCAAGAAGAGTAGAGAGCCGACACCTGAGACCTCAATCTTTCCTAAGTGTGAAACATCAAAGATGCCAACAGACTCTCTCACCGCAGTGTGTTCTGCGATTACGCCACCTGGGCTAGAGGCTCCGATCGCCTTGGGATATTCGATAGGCATTTGCCACCCACCAAAATCAGCGAGTTTCGCACCAACCTGAGAATGCCAATCAAAGAGCGGAGATTCCATCGCTCTAACTTATCTCAACGGAGGGGGGGGATGGATTGATTCAACTTCTCAATTCGCTAGGAATGGTGAGAGAATATCGAGATGGCTACCTTGAAATCCACTCCAAAATCTACCGGCGATGTACTTGTTCTAGGACTCTCTGCAAAGTCTGGAAAGTTAACGATTCACCCAAACGTTGAGGCAATCGCTTCGATCGCAAAGCAGGGGAAAAACCTGCTGGCAATTTTGAACGACCTCGGGGCAACCGGAAAGGTCGATGAGGTAATCAAAGTTTCCTTTACTGGACCGCGCCTGATCCTATTTACCGGACTTGGAACCACGGCCGCTTCATATAGTCACGAAGCGATACGCCGTGCGACAGGGGCAGCGACTCGAGCACTGGCGGGACACGCCCAAGCGGATTTTGCCCTACCAAATAGCAAGCTCGCTGATTTCGCAGCGGTAGCGGAGGGTGTCACCTTGGGCGCTTACAGCTTTACTGAGTTTCTCGGTGCATCTAAAGCAAGTGCGAAACCGCCGCTCAAGTCGGCAACAATAATTTCAGAGCATGGCGTAACAGCAGTTGGTAAGTCAGCTCTCAAACGCGCCGAAATCCTGGGCCAATATGTTGCGGTGGGTCGGGACCTAATCAATACCCCCCCATCTCACCTCACCCCGATAACTTTTACCGCCCAGATGAAGAAAACCGCCCTCTCCCTAGGAATCAAGGTCGAGGTTCTCACGGAAGTTCAACTAAAGGCCAAGGGGTACGGCGGAATCTCCTCGGTCGGGCAGGGTTCAGCCAACCCTCCCCGACTCCTACACCTGACTTATACCCCCGTCGGCAAGAAGCCTAAGAAACGTCTGGCCTTTGTCGGTAAGGGAATCACCTTTGACTCCGGTGGTTACGCCCTAAAGCCCGCAGTTGGAATGGGAGATATGAAGTACGACATGAGTGGAGCCGCCGCGGTCGTCGCGGCAACTTTTGCCATCGCTGCCCTCAAACTCCCGATAGCGATCGATACATACGCGTGCCTCGCCGAAAATATGATTAGCGGTGAAGCCACGCGCCCCGGTGACATCATCACAATCCTGGGTGGCAAGACGGTGGAAGTGCTCAATCCAGATGCAGAGGGTCGTTTAGTGATGGCGGACGGTCTCGTTCGCGCCATCCAAGATGGCGAGCGCAATGGCGGTCTAGATGGTCTAGTCGATGTCGCGACCCTCACGGGCGCTCAGATAGTGGCCCTGGGTACCCGCACCTCCGCCGTTATGACAAATAATGAGGAGTTTTGCGCCTTATTCCTGGAGGCCTCTGGCGTTGCCGGGGAACCATTCTGGCCAATGCCACTCCCGGAGGAACTCAAAGAGGCTCTGCAATCTGCCTCCGCCGATCTGGTCAACCAAAATCCCGCTCACCGCAACGGCGGGATGCTTGTAGCAGGGCTATTTCTGAAGGAGTTTGTCCCTGATTCAGTTCCGTGGCTACATCTAGATATCGCCGGTCCCGCCCTTGCCGACGAGGCCCACGGCTACACCCCAGTTGGAGGAACAGCTGTTTCTGTCCGCTCCTTGGTTGCCCTGGCGGAGTTAGCGATTTCATAAAGTTAACTGGCGAGAAGAGCTCTCTCAACTCGTGGCAGGATTACCCCATATAAAGGTCTCTCAGAAAAGGTGAAGTGTGGACGAATTTGATCTGGTAATCCTTGGTGGAGGTAGCGGCGGCTACGCCTGTGCACTTCGCGGGGCGCAACTAGGGCTTACGGTGGTACTTATTGAGCAAGATAAGGTCGGTGGAACCTGTCTCCACCGTGGGTGTATCCCGACCAAGGCTTTACTGCACGCAGGTGAAATTGCAGATAACACTCGTCACGCGGCGGAGTTCGGCGTCAATGCCCAATTTATTTCTATGGATATGTTGGCGGTCAATGCTTATAAAGATGGAGTTGTCTCCAAACTTTATAAAGGCTTGCAGGGGCTGGTGAAATCTCGCAACATCACCTACGTCGAGGGGCACGGTCGCTTAGTCGCCAAAAATCAAATCGAAGTCAACGGAACTATTTTCACCGGAAAAAACGTCGTCCTGGCCACCGGCTCTTACGCCAAGACTCTGCCTGGGCTTGATATCGATGGAACGCAAATCATCACCAGCAACGAAGCGATGTCGCTGGCTTACCTTCCAAAATCAGTAATTGTGTTGGGCGGTGGGGTGATTGGTTGTGAGTTCGCTTCAATATGGAATTCATTCGGTTCAGAGGTCACCATCATTGAAGGCTTGCCTCGTCTTGTCGCACTTGAAGATGAGAGTTCGAGCAAGCAACTGGAGCGCGCATTCCGTAAGCGCGGAATTAAATTTGAAGTTGGCGTTAAATTTGCATCAGTAAGCAAGGGGCCCGAAGGCGTCACTGTGACCTTAGAAAATGGCGCCACCCATACCGCAGACCTTCTTCTGGTCGCCGTTGGACGTGGACCCGTTTCCGCGAACCTCGGTTATGAAGAGCAAGGTTTATCTATGGATAGGGGTTTCTTACTCGTGGATGAGAAGTGCCACACAAACGTTCCGGGAATCTGGGCTGTTGGTGATCTAATCCCCACCTTGCAATTGGCGCACGTTGGGTTCGCAGAAGGTATTTTGGTAGCCGAGGAGATCGCGGGACTCCATCCCCGCCCGATTAATTATGATGGTGTTCCACGCGTTACCTACTCTGAGCCTGAAGTTGCCTCCGTCGGCCTCACAACCGCGCAAGCCAAAGAACGCGGCTTTGATGTCGTCGAACTCACCTATGACCTAGCCGGCAATGGAAAGGCAAATATCCTGAAGACCGCTGGCTCGATCAAACTTGTTTCCGAAAAGGGTGGTCCGGTTCTGGGTATTCACATGGTGGGCTCACGCGTAGGGGAACTATTGGCCGAAGCACAATTGATTTACAACTGGGAGGCGACGGCTGATGATGTCGCTCCCCTTATTCACGCCCATCCAACTCTTTCAGAAGCAATGGGTGAAGCTCACATGGCACTTGCTGGCAAACCACTGCACGCTCACGGGTAATAGGAGATTTCGCGATGACCTTTTCAGTAACCATGCCAGCACTCGGTGAATCCGTTACCGAAGGAACGGTAACCCGTTGGCTCAAGAATGAAGGCGATCACGTAAACGTAGATGAGCCTCTGCTCGAAGTATCCACCGATAAGGTAGATACGGAAATTCCTTCACCCGTGTCAGGCACCCTAACTCGCATTGTCGTCGCCATTGATTCAACGGTCGCCGTCGGTGCCGAACTCGCGGTCATTGAAGACGGGGTGGCGGTTGCGCCAGCCCCAGCGGTTGCCCCTGTTGTAGCCCCTGTGGCTGAGGCTGCTCCCGCCCCGGTCGAAACTGAAGTAGCTCCCGCTCCTGTGGTTGCCCCTGTGGTAGAGGCGGCTCCCGCATCCGCGCCACCCGCAGCAGCTTCCGCCGGCGTCGTGGTCACGATGCCCGCACTCGGAGAATCGGTAACCGAAGGAACAGTTACACGCTGGCTAAAGAAGGTCGGTGACTCGATTTCCGTTGACGAACCGTTGCTAGAAGTCTCTACTGACAAGGTCGACACAGAGATCCCATCGCCCGCATCGGGAACAATCTTGGCAATCGATGTAGCGGTTGATGCAACGGTCGCCGTTGGCGCTCGACTTGCACTCATAGGATCGGTCAACGACGCACCCGTCGCGGCCGCTCCTGTTGTTGCCGCTCCTGTTGTTGCAGCCCCTGTTGTTGCAGCTCCGGTTGTTGCAGCTCCGGTTGTTGCAGCTCCTGTTGTTGCAGCCCCTGTTGTTGCAGCTCCGGTTGTGAGCACTTCTATCGATGACTCTTATGTAACTCCCATTGTTCGCCAATTCGCCAAGGAGCTGGGAGTTGACCTTGCTAAGGTGAGTGGTACCGGTATTGGTGGCAGAATTCGCAAGGAAGATATTGTTGCTGCCGCAAAGCCAGTAGTCGTGGCCCCGGTCATAAGCGCTCCTGTAACCGCTGCACCTAAATCTGTTGCACCCGGAACGGTTTCACCGTTGCGGGGAACTACCGTAACTATGTCTCGACTGCGCAAAGTAATAGCGGCTCGTATGGTCGAATCACTTCAAGTGAGCGCTCAGCTCACCACAGTTGTAGAAGTCGATGTCACCAGAGTGGCGCGCTTACGCGATAAAGCCAAGGCATCCTTCGCTACCCGTGAAGGCGTTAACCTCACCTTTCTTCCATTTTTTGCGGTTGCCGTATGCGAAGCGTTGAAGCAACATCCAGTGCTCAACTCCTCGGTCGAAGGTGATCAGGTTACCTATCACGGTGCAGAGCATCTTGGAATTGCAGTAGATACCGAAAGAGGACTCTTGGTCCCAGTAGTTCGTGATGCCGGAGATCTCAATATTGCAGGACTTTCTCGCAGGATCAGCGATGTCGCTGCGCGAACTCGTGATAATAAGATCACTCCTGACGAGCTCGGTGGAGGAACATTTACCATCACAAATACTGGAAGCCGCGGCGCGCTCTTTGATACGCCAATTATTAACCAACCACAAGTGGCCATTCTCGGTATTGGTGCGGTTGTGAAGCGTCCGATGGTGGTCAAGGGTCCTGATGGCGAAGAAAACATCGCTGTTCGCTCCATGGTTTACCTCGCTCTTTCATACGATCATCGCATCGTTGATGGCGCAGATGCAGCTCGTTTCTTAACCACACTTAAAGAGCGTCTCGAAGAGGGCAGCTTCGAATCTGATCTAGGTTTATAAAGGTGGCCACCCCCCTGCGCATCGCGATAACGGGCTCCACTGGTCTCATTGGATCGGCGCTAGTGGGTCATCTGAAGTCCGAAGGGCACACGATTCAACGTCTGGTGCGACGCAAACCGATTTCGAGTGACGAGGTTCAGTGGGATCCCATCGCTGGAACTATTGACTTGGCTGCGCTAGAAGGTGTCGATGCAATTATTCACTTAGCAGGTGCTGGCGTTGGGGATAAGCGTTGGACGACAAAATATCGCACCACAATTCTTAACTCCCGTCTCTTGGGCACCACCACTATCGCCAATGCAGTGACAACCCTCAAGCCAAAGGTATTTATCTCCGCAAGTGCAATTGGTTTTTATGGTGAAACCGGAAACCGCGCTGTGGTTGAAACCGATCGTGGAGGTGATGAATTTTTATCTGCCGTCTGTCGTGAATGGGAAGGTGCGGCAGATCTGGCCGCCGGTGTTCGCACGGTAAAGATTAGAACAGGTTTAGTACTCGATCCCACAGGTGGGGCGCTCGGTAGTTTGTTGCCGTTCTTTCGCCTTGGACTCGGGGGAAAATTGGGATCGGGGAAGCAGTGGTGGTCCTGGATCACATTGCACGATGAAATCAAAGCAATCACACATTGCTTAACCACAGATATTTCTGGCCCCGTAAATCTGACATCGCCAAACCCTGTTACCAATCAAGAGTTCACCGGCACTCTGGCTCGCGCACTTCATCGCCCCGCGCTATTTCCAGTCCCGGGTTTTGTTCTTAAACTAGTTATCGGCGGGTTTTCCAGCGACATCT
>ENA-OFCI01001008-OFCI01001008.1-metagenomes-genome-assembly--contig:-NODE-1008-length-14174-cov-4.789220_pt1 | contig 14174 bp, 14 predicted proteins | sample MGYA00153391_OFCI01 | MGnify analysis MGYA00153391
ATGTCACTCCTGCTCCACATAACGGTTGCCGTCCACCAAAGCCACGTCGAGTTTAGGGAAGGAAGAGAATAAATGGCTCGTTATACAGGAGCAGATTGCAAGCGCTGCCGTCGCGAAAAAATAAAGCTTTTTCTTAAGGGCTCAAAGTGCGACGGTCCAAAGTGTCCTATTGAGTCTCGTCCATACCCACCAGGGCAACATGGTCGCGGCCGTACCAAGGAATCAGAGTACCTAGGTCAGCTACGCGAAAAGCAAAAGTGTGCGCGTATGTATGGTGTCTTAGAGAAGCAGTTCCGTGGCTATTACGAAGAGGCAAACCGTCTACAAGGTAAGACTGGTGAAAACCTCCTCATCATCCTAGAGACCCGTCTCGATAACGTTGTATTCCGTGCCGGCTTTGCAAAGAGTCGCGATATGGCCCGTCAGCTAGTTCGTCATGGACATTTCTTGGTCAACGGCAAGAAGGTAAACATTCCCTCCTTCCGTGTAACCCCAATGGACATCATCGATGTAGTACCTGGCTCATTGGATACCACGCCATTCATCGTCGCAAGTGCCGAATTGGGCGAGCGCTCAGTCCCTGCGTGGATGGAAGTTGTCGGAACAAAGATGCGAATCTTGGTCCACGCAACCCCAACCCGCACGATCATCGACACTCAAATCCAAGAGCAGTTGATCGTTGAGCTGTACAGCAAGTAATTAGTAAATATTCAAAAAGTAGTTTCATTTCAGTAGATCAAATTGTAGGAGATCAAATAGTGGATCTCCCCGACGTATGGAGGAAATAAGTGCTCATCGCACAACGCCCTATCCTCACTGAGGAAGTTGTATCAGAGGTTCGCTCGCGTTTCATTATCGAACCGCTAGAGCCAGGCTTTGGTTATACCCTTGGTAATTCTTTGCGCCGTACCCTTTTGTCATCGATTCCGGGTGCTGCAGTTACTAGCGTTCGCGTCAATGGCGCACTGCACGAGTTCACCACTCTGGAAGGTGTGAAGGAAGATCTGACAGAGATCATCCTTAATATCAAGAACCTCGTACTCTCGTCGGATAACGATGAGCCATCACTTCTTTACATTCGCAAGAATGGTGATGGAGTTGTAACGGGTGCTGATATCGCAACTCCAACAGGAGTCACCGTTCACAATCCAGAACTTCACATCGCGACACTTAACTCAAAGGCAAAGTTCGAAGTTGAACTCACCGTTGAGCGTGGCCGCGGATATGTTACCGCTGTAGCCAATAAGGCCGCCGGCGGAGAGATCGGCCGTATTCCTGTCGACTCCATCTATTCACCTGTCCTGCGCGTGACCTACAAGGTCGAAGCAACTCGCGTGGAACAACGCACTGACTTTGATCGTTTGATCGTCGATGTCGAGACCAAGCCATCCATGAAGCCAGGAGATGCTATGGCATCTGCCGGCAAGACTTTGGTTGAACTCTTTGGACTTGCTCGCGAGTTGAATGTCAACGCTGAGGGTATTGAGATGGGACCTTCTATCCAAGATGCTGCGCTCGCTGCAGATCTCGCTCTTCCTATCGAAGACCTTGACCTAACCGTCCGCTCATATAACTGCCTCAAGCGCGAAGGTATCCACACCGTCGGTGAGCTTGTTGGTCGTTCGGAGGCAGATCTCCTCGATATCCGTAACTTTGGTTCAAAGTCGATCGATGAGGTGAAGGCAAAACTTCACAGCATGGCTCTGCAACTAAAGGACAGCCCAATCGGATTTGATCCAACACAGCACCAAAACTACGGAACTGAAGTCGACGAAGAGCTCGTCGAATCAGAGCAGCTCTAGGAGAACGCCCAAAATGCCAACACCAAGTAGAGGACCCCGGCTCGGAAGCGGTCCAGCACACGAGAGATTGTTGCTAGGCACACTTGCAGAGCAACTTTTCGAACACGGCAAGATCAAGACCACGGAGGCGAAGGCCAAGCGCTTGCGTCCATTGGCTGAAAAGTTGATCACCGCTGCAATAGAGGGAGACCTCGCCGCGCGTCGTCGCGTCATGGAGACAATCCAGAACAAAAGCGTTGTACATACGCTCTTTACTGAAATTGCGCCTCGTTTCGCAACCCGTCCCGGTGGTTACACCCGCATCACAAAAGTTGGTCCGCGTAACGGTGATAACGCCCCTATGGCCGTTATCGAACTCGTTACCGACTAATTATTTGTAAAACCTAAAGAAAAGTTCATGATCGAACCCGCTCTCAACCCCGAGAGCGGGTTTCGTCGTTTACGGATTGATCTTGCTTACGACGGAACTAACTTTGCTGGGTGGGCGAAGCAACCAGAACAACGGACGCTGCAGGGTTCGATAGAAGAAGTCTTGGCCAGGATGCTAAGGATTCCAGTCAAGACCGTTGTCGCTGGTCGAACTGATGCCGGCGTTCATGCCGCTGGCCAGGTTGTGCATGTGGATATTCCCAATAACCTTGCACCCTCCCGCTATCGCCCAGATGAAGAGTTGTTGGATTTCGAGCACTTTAAATTCCGCCTCAACCAGATGCTTGATGCAGAAATTCGTATCTTGGAGGTAAGGGCCGCACCCACCAACTTTGATGCGCGCTTCTCTGCCAGCGCACGCCATTACAGATATAAGTTATTAGATGGCAACCAAGATCTCCCCCCACTTCAAAGATTTGATGCTGCAACGTGGTTTCGCCCTCTAGATATTGAACTGATGAACCTGGCCAGCGCCACCCTGCTCGGCAAGCACGACTTCTCTACCTTCTGCCGTTACCGCGAGGGAGGCAGGCGCTTGCGGACCCTTCTGAAATTCAACTGGAATCGAGACTCCGAAGGCTTTGTGATCTGCGAAATCTCTGCCGATGGCTTTGGATGGAATATGGTGCGGAATCTGGTGGGGGCCGCGGTCTGCGTAGGGGAGGGGCGCTTTCCGCCAGGGTGGATGAATGAAATTTTGACTCAGACCACTCGCGTTTCGGACTCGTACGTCTTCCCCGCGCGGGGACTCACGCTGGTCAGCGTCGATTATCCCACTCCGGCTGAACTCGAAGAAATTGTGCTTGGTACCTTCGCCAAGGAGCTCTCATTTTGACCCCGCGCCCCTCGGGAAGGTAACCTGCTCCTCTGCCTGTGTGCTGAAATCAGCTCTTGGCTGATTCGCAAAGCACCAAAGCTTCGCTTAAACAAGACTAGAAAGAGAGAGACCTCGTGCGCACATTTACACCGAAAGCTGGTGACGTCACCCGCAAGTGGCATGTCATCGACGCTGAAGGAGTTGTCCTTGGTCGCTTAGCTAGCCACGCAGCAGTTCTTCTTCGCGGAAAGCACAAGACCACCTTCGCTCCTCACATCGATATGGGTGACTTCGTCATCGTTATCAATGCTGAGAAGATAGTCCTCACGGGACAGAAGGCAGGCAAGAAGTATGCGCACCATCACTCTGGTTATCCGGGTGGCATGACTTCTATCGTCTACGCAGATTTGATCAACCAAGATCCGACTCGTGTAATTGAGAAGGCGGTCCTTGGCATGATTCCTAAGAACAAGTTGGGTCGCTCCGTCGGTTCCAAGCTCAAGGTTTACGCAGGCCCAGAACATCCACACGCCGCACAGAACCCATCAGCATATGTATTTACTCAAGTTTCACAAATAGTGAAGAAGTAGGGGATAGACATGTCAGATTTCGATCCAGCGTTAGATACTGAAGAAGCAGTGCTCACTTCCTACACCTCTTCTTCACCAGCTGCTTCAACTAATCGTCCAGCAATAAAGGCTCCAGGAGGCGGCACCGGTCGTCGCAAGGAAGCCGTTGCTCGCGTACGCCTTACACCAGGTACTGGTAAGTGGATCGTCAATGGCAAAGCACTAGCCGTTTATTTTCCAAATAAAGTACATCAACAATCTGTTTCAGAGCCTTTCCGCACTGTTGGCGCCGAAAACCAATATGACGTCATAGCCCGTATCAATGGCGGCGGAACATCAGGTCAAGCTGGCGCTCTGCGTCTTGGAGTTGCTCGTGCACTTAATGAGATTGACCGCGATGCAAACCGTCCTTCTCTCAAGAAGGCTGGCTTCCTTACCCGTGACCCTCGCGTCATTGAACGTAAGAAGTACGGCCTAAAGAAGGCGCGTAAGCGTTCCCAATACAGCAAGCGTTAATTCGTTTTTACGCGATTGCTTCGCTAAATGTCGCTCTTTGGCACCGATGGTGTCCGCGGACTAGCTAATGGTTTTCTCACTGCAGAACTTGCTGTCGATCTTTCAATTGCAGCAGCTCACATTCTCGGCGAACTCGGCACATTTGCAGGACATAGACCGCGAGCCATTGTGGGGCAAGACTCTCGAGCATCCGGGGAGTTTCTAGAAGCGGCAGTCGTTGCGGGCTTAGCCAGCGCAGGCGTTGATGTTTATCGTGTGGGCGTTCTTCCTACTCCTGCAATCGCCCACCTTGTCGCTGAAAGTGGTGCAGACCTAGGCGTGATGCTTAGCGCCTCCCACAATCCGATGCCAGATAATGGAATTAAATTCTTCGCTAAAGGTGGTGGAAAGCTCGACGATGCACTTGAAGCGGCGATTGAAAAGCGGATGGGAGAGCCTTGGCAACGCCCTACCGGTCGCAATGTTGGGCGGGTTATCAATGATGACTCTGCGGCTGAACGTTATATATTTCATCTCTTAAATTCCCTTACAACCAATCTCACTGGGATTAAAGTCGTTGTGGATTGTGCAAATGGGGCTGCATCGCGAGTAGCTCCCCGCACTTATACGCGGGCTGGCGCTGAAGTCATCGCGATATCAAGTGAACCCGATGGTTGGAATATTAATGAGAATTGCGGATCCACTCACCTGGAAAATCTAAAGGCGAAGGTTCTTGAATTAGGAGCAGATCTTGGAATTGCGCATGATGGCGATGCCGATCGATGTTTGGCAATAGATAGTAATGGCAACGAAGTTGACGGTGATTTTATTATGGCGATCTTGGCCGCAGAATGGCAGAGCCGTGGCTTACTCAAGAATGAAACCATTGTCGGCACTGTGATGAGCAACTTAGGATTTTTCAAAGCCATGGAGTCTCTAGACATTAATGTAGAAACGACCGCTGTGGGTGATCGCTATGTACTTGAAAAGATGTTGTCTGAAGGTTTTGTTCTAGGGGGAGAGCAATCGGGTCACATCATCATGCGCCACTACGCGAACACAGGTGATGGCGTACTAACCGCCCTTCATTTGATGCAAGCGATTGTGCGCAGCGGTAAATCTCTTTTCGAGCTAAGCCTCGTGATGGAGCGTTTTCCGCAAGAACTTATCAATGTGAACGGAGTCGCCAAGGAGAGGCTTGCAAGCTCCAATAAGTTACAGAGTGCAATTATAAAAAAGCAGGAAGTTTTAGGGTCGAATGGACGAATATTAGTTCGCGCCTCGGGCACCGAAAGTCTTGTTCGAGTGATGGTGGAAGCGCAGAGTGCGCAACTTGCTCGGCAAATAGCCGAGGAATTGGCCGCACTAGTAAGATCTGAACTCTCGTAACTTTCCTTCACGTCATTTAAAGGAGCACCCGCCATGTGTGGCATTGTCGGATACACCGGTAAGGCCTTGGCTCTCTCACCAGTTCTCGAGGGTTTGCGTCGGTTGGAATACCGGGGGTATGACTCTGCGGGTATAGCCCTCGTCGTCTCGCAGGGTGAACCTCTATGGATAGAAAAGCGTGCAGGTAAACTCTCCAATCTTGAGTCAAGCCTTGGAACTGTAAATCCTGTTGCTCACTCTGGAATTGGGCACACCCGTTGGGCTACACACGGTGGACCGACCGATCTCAATGCTCACCCACATCTCGATAATGAGGGAAAACTGGCCCTTATCCATAATGGGATTATTGAAAATTATGTTGAGCTGCGCCAACTACTAGAAGAACGCGGGCATGTTTTCCTTTCCGAAACCGATACCGAGTCAGTTGTTCACCTTCTGAGTGATGCCCGTAAGTCACATGAAGGGGATCTGGCTGCCGCGATGCGAGAGGTCTGCACGCAGCTTCGCGGTTCCTTCACTCTTCTCGCCTTACATAGCGATGAGCCGGGACGGATCGTTGGAGCACGCCGTAATTCGCCTCTGGTTGTGGGTGTTGGGGATGGAGAGAACTTCCTGGCATCTGACGTCGCGGCATTTATCTCTCACACTAAGCACGCACTTGAACTTGGTCAGGACGAGGTCGTAGATATCACCGCAAATTCAATAACGGTGACTGACCTCGAAGGTAACGTCTTAATTCCTCGCGAGTATGAAATCTCCTGGGATGCATCGGCCGCCGAGCGTGGAGGATATCCACACTTCATGCTCAAAGAGATTTATGAACAACCCAAGGCAATCGCCGATACCCTAATAGGTCGCACCGCTGGACTCAATGCAGAAATTACAAATGGAATAGACCTGGAAGGAATCTCGAAGGTTGTCATCATCGCTTGTGGCACCGCCTATCACGCTGGCTTGGTAGGAAAATATGCCATCGAGAAGTGGGCCAACGTTCCAGTAGATGTGGAACTCGCCTCTGAATATCGGTACCGCGAGCCGGCCGTCGACTCCACCACGCTGGTGATTCCTATCTCGCAATCTGGTGAAACCATGGATACTTTGATGGCTCTGCGCTACGCAAAATCACACGGAGCCCGCATCTTCTCGGTCTGTAATACCAACGGCTCGACGATTCCTCGGGAGTCAGATGCGGTTTTGTACACGCATGCAGGACCTGAAATCGCGGTAGCCTCCACGAAGGCCTTTGCAACACAATTGATAGCCATGTATTTAATCGCGCTACACCTCGGTCGGGTGCGAGGGGCTGTCACCGAAGAGTTTTACTCCCAACTCGGGGCAGAAATTGCTGATCTTCCGGATAAGGTGGAACAAGTTCTTGAAACGGTGGAACCTCTGCGAGAACTCACTCGGGAGTTCAAAGATGTAGGTTCGGTATTATTTCTGGGTCGCCACGTTGGATATCCAACGGCGCTTGAAGGCGCACTCAAATTGAAAGAATTGGCTTACATGCACGCTGAGGGCTTTGCTGGTGGAGAGTTAAAGCATGGACCCATTGCGCTCATAGATGAAGGTACCCCCGTCATCGCAATTATGCCCCCACTCCACACGCCGCTCTACGAGAAGATGGCGAGTAATGTGCAGGAGGTTAAGGCACGAGGCGCAATCGTGATCGCTATCGGAGATAGCGACCTGCACAGCGCGACTCACAATATTCGCATCCCGACTTCACACGATTTCCTTCAACCTGTTTTAGCCGTAGTTCCACTCCAAGTTATTGCCTACGAGATGGCGGTGGCTCGCGGAAATGATGTGGATCAACCTCGTAACTTAGCGAAGTCGGTCACAGTCGAATGATTTGGGGCTCGCTGGAAGAATATCGCCAGCGGGAGCGCAACCGCGCGATAAAAGTATCACTAATTTTATTTGCGGCATTTTTACTTGTAACCGAACAAGTTCTCACTAAGAGTTATCTCTACCGCCTGGATCACACAATCAAGGGTATTAGACACCACACCTTTCGAGGCATGTCTAGCCACTTACTGCTCGCCCTTGATGATCTAGGCCTACGTAGTCTTACAGCTACTTGCCTCTTGGTCACAGCGGTGCTTCTTGCGTATCGCTTTAAATCTTGGAGGCCAATCAATTTCTCCCTGGCCGCTCTCCTACTTCTAAACGGCGTAGTAGGGGTTGCTAAAATCATTTTTGGTCGCTCGAAACCCAGGTTGGGTCTAGATGTGTACCACAGTGGGATAGTCGGCTCTTATCCCAGCGGTCATTCCTCTAATGCCCTTTTGACTTGGGGAGCACTAGCTTATTTGATCTATCGCTATACCAAATTTGGCGCGAAGCGGTTACGTGCGCTCTACCTCTTAGTGGGAGTTGTAGCGATCACAGTATGTCTCGTCTCACTAATTCGAAATACTCATTGGTTTAGCGACCTAATTGGAGGGGCATTTTTAGGGGGCTCTATCCTTGTCTTTTTAATTGCCGCAGATAGAGCTTGGCCTTCACAGAGGCAGCCGTCATGATCGAAGGAATTGGAATAGATGTCGTTGATATCGCGCGCTTTCAGGAGTCTTTAGAACGAACACCCACCATGAAGGAGCGAATCTTTACAGAGCGGGAAAGGGAGTTAAAGCTCCCCTCGCTCGCTGCTCGCTTTGCGGCCAAAGAGGCGCTGGTTAAGGCGCTCGATGCTCGAGAGCTCTTCTCTTGGCAAGATGCAGAGGTCATTAATGAAGAATCGGGAAAGCCGACATTTAAATTTACCGGCGCCCTTGCAGAGCGAGTCGCAGGTACCCGGGTTCATCTGACGCTCTCACACGATGCGGGTATCGCTTCGGCTATGGTCGTCATAGAGAGGATTTGATATGCGTGCCTTTGTCCAAGTAGATCTCTCTGCGATAGCCAGGAATATTGCTGAGCTAAGAAGCCGCACAGAATCAGAAATCATGGCGGTGGTTAAGGCCGATGCCTATGGACATGGATTGATTCCGGTGGCCACAACAGCAATTGATTCTGGAGCAACCTGGCTCGGCACCGCACTTTTAGCAGAGGCCATAGCCCTTCGGGAGGCAGGTTTTGAAGTACCAATTATCGCTTGGCTGACTCCACCCCATGAAGATTTTGAAAGTGCTCTTCGATTAAATATCGATCTTTCAGTCTCATCAATTCAATTATTTGAAGAGATATTGGATTGTGCAGCCCGCCTGGGAATCAAACCGCGGATCCACTTTGAAATCGACACAGGAATGCGCCGCGGAGGAGTGTTGGGGGAGTGGGATGAATTCGTATCATTTGCTCTTGAACGAGGTGATAGTTATTCACTAGTTGGTGTCTGGTCGCACTTTGCTTGCGCCGATGAACCTTTAGCGGAATTTAATGAAATTCAAGAGCAGGATTTTCACATAAAAGTCGCCTTATTGCGCGCCGCTGGTCTGAACCCTGAATTCATCCACTTAGCCAACTCCGCCGCTACTTTGAGTCGCCGCTCCGCTCACAACTCGATCGTGCGTTTAGGAATTGCCATGTATGGACTCTCGCCAGATGTGACCACGATGGGAGATGCTTCAAATTTCAATCTACGCCCTGCCATGGTTGTTAAAGCTCAGCTGCATTTAGTTAAAGCGGCGAAGATGGGGGATGCGGTTGGATATGGCGGATCTGAGGTACTAACCCATGATACAAAACTTGGGATAGTTGTTATGGGCTACTCCGATGGGCTGCCGCGCTCTGCATCGAATCGAGTAGGGGTCTCATTTGATGGTCAGAAGGCCCCGCTCGTAGGCCGAATCTCAATGGATCAATGCGTAGTGGATTTAGGTCTGCGCTCAACCGCGCAAGCAGGAGATTATGTAACGGTCATGGGTACTGACGGGTATTCCATAGATGAATGGGCGGCCGCGGCAAATACTATTAATTATGAAATAGTCACACGAATTGCCTCTCGAGTACCTAGAATCTACCAACTTAGGTAAGACTCAATGGTGAAGGGTGGTTATATGCATAGCCCCTCCTCGCTACGGATGGAGGGTGTCAGCGTCGACTTTGGCGGTCTACGCGCACTTTCGGAAGTTTCCATCGAGATAAACCCGGGGGAAGTTGTTGGGGTCATTGGACCCAACGGAGCGGGGAAGACAACGCTCTTCAATGTTTTGAGTGGGTTAGTGGTACCAACGACTGGCTCTCTTTTTATTGGTGGCACGCTGCGCAAGTGGCCCAAGATCCACGAACTCACGCAGCTGGGTCTCTCTCGCACTTTGCAAGGGGTGGGTCTCTTTAGCGAACTCTCGGTTACTGAAAATTTACTGGTGGGAGCGGCTCACCTGCAAAAGAGCCACTTCGTCAGAGCGCTCTTTGGCCTTGAAACTTTTACAGAACGAATAGTTCGAGAGCGCGTTGAACGAGTGCTGAGTGAGTTCGATCTCGATGACTATGCCAGCCGACCTGCCGGCTCCTTGCCGTATCCCGTTTCAAAACGTGTTGCGCTGGCTCGAGCGCTCATGAGCGATCCCTCCACTCTCATCCTTGATGAACCTGCTGGTGGTCTCGGTCTCGACGATATTTCCTGGCTAAAAGAGTTTGTTCTTCGATTCCGAAAAGAGCACTCGGTTCTCCTGGTAGAGCATCATATGGATGTCATCATGAGTGTATGTGATCGTATCTACGTTCTAAACTTTGGTCAGCTAATCGCCCACGGAAGCCCTGATGAGATTCGCAACGATCCAACTGTAATTACCGCCTACCTGGGCAGCGAGGCAACACATTGAACGCGGTTAATAACGGGCTGATCGTTACTAACTTATCGGTCAATTTTGGGGCGGTGAATGCCATTCATGATCTCTCCTTTAAAATTTTTCCGGGCGAACTTGTCGCGGTTATCGGAGCCAATGGCGCTGGCAAGAGCACCCTAATTCGAACGCTTAGTGGATTAGTACAAGCCTCAGGAGGAGACGCGCGTTGGAATGGCTCTTCTCTCTTGGGCCATAAACCAGAGGAGTTAGTGCGGCAGGGCATCGTTCATATTTCAGAGGGTAGATCGGTAATCCCTGAATTAACTGTCTCTGAAAATTTGGCACTCGGTGGCCTGTGGAGGCGAGATAAGGGCGATGTCGCAGTTGCTCTTCGAGAAACGCTGGATATTTTCCCGGCGCTGTCTAGCCGTTTAAGTCAACGAGCGGATTCACTCTCTGGCGGGGAGCGACAAATGTTGGCGATTGGTCGAGCCTTGATCTCTAGGCCGAAACTCCTTCTTCTAGACGAGCCTTCACTGGGGCTTGCTCCACTGATTATTGAAGAGATCTTCCGAGTTATCAATCAATTGCGAAAGCAATTTGGACTCACGGTGCTCTTAGTGGAGCAGAATGCACGAAGCGCCTTGAAGATTGCTGATCGTGGGCTGATTCTAAATCTCGGCGTGTTAGTAGGTAGCGGTGCATCGGCGGAACTCGTCGCCGATCCACAATTAGCGGCTACATACTTGGGATTTTGATTATGTTTATCGACACGCTACTCATAGGGGTAAGTAGTGGAGCGATCTACTCCCTCATGGCTCTCGCCTTAGTCTTGGTATGGAGATCAACTCGCGTAGTGAACTTCGCCCAATCTGGTCAGGCGGTCTTCTCTACCTATATCGGATATGAAATCACCGTAAGAACTCACAATTATTGGATCTCACTTCCTTTAGCTATTTTATTTGGAGCGATCTTGGGCTCTGCCGTGGACTTCTTGTTTTTGAGATTTCTGGCACGGCGAGCGAAGGTTGGTCCTGTTGCTGAAATAGCTCCAGTGATCGCCACGCTCGGGCTACTTGGCCTCTTGCAGAGCCTCCTTGGATTGATATGGGGTAATGCTTTTCTGCAGTATGCATCGCCACTATCCGCCAAGGGATTTACCTTCGGTACCCACACCATCCCCTTCTCCCCTCAAAACCTATTCATTGTGATAGCCGCCGCTGGTGTTCTTCTTTTCTTCGGAATTATTTTTAAATACACCGGCTTGGGATTGGCCCTACGTGCGGCGGCCTTTCAGCCAGAAATTGCCCAGCTAGCGGGAGTTCGAGTAAGTCGGGTGCGCAATATCGGTTGGGCTTTTGCCGGGGCGACCGGAGCTGTGGCAGGAGCGGTCATCACTCCCACCTCTACCCTTTCGCCAAATTCACTAGACCTTCTCTTTGTTTCTGGATTTATTGCAGCGGTGATTGGCGGTCTCGACTCTTTGGTTGGCGCCGTTATCGGGGGGTTAGTGCTTGGTATTGGGTTTTCGTTTATCTTGCAATACATCGGTAATTCGGTGACATTCTTAGTTGGATTTATCATTTTGATGATTGTACTTTTAGTGAGACCGCGAGGAATCTTTGGTCGCAAGTTAGGACGCCATGCTTAGAAGCCTTCACTCTCCAAGATCGAGAGCTCTCTTATTTCTTCTCATCGGCCTTGCTTTACTTGGCGTGAGCGTTTTCATTGGAGAGTTACGTGCCTACCAGGGTGCGCAAGTCGCGGTCTATGTAATTGCTATCTCCTCGATCGTTCTTCTCACTGGATATTCGGGACAGATCTCCCTTGGTCACGGAGCGGTGATGGCGATGGGTGGATATGGAGCCGCGCTCTCTTTCTCGTTGTGGCACATACCATTTGAGCTGGCGCTTCTTGTTGGAACGTTGGTCGGCACGGTTGGAGGATTTATTTTAGGTGTTGCAGCCGCTCGGTTATCGGGACCCTATCTCGCCGGATCCACTCTCGCCTTAGCCGTCGGTTTACCGACCCTTGCGGATCAATTCCATGTACTAGGTGGTGAGCAAGGTTTAAATTTTGATATCGGCGATGCTCCACAGTGGGTTAGGAGGCTGGGCGGGAGCGATTTCTCGCAGTACAAATGGTTCTTCTGGATCACCACGATCGTTGCACTTCTCACCCTTTGGGCTATAACAAATTTGTTACAAAGTAGTTACGGAAGAAATTGGAGAGCCGCCAGAAATAACGCCGTAGCCGCTGGTTTAGCCGGGATTAATGTAGCTAGAGGGAAAGTTTTAGCATTCACCGTGAGTTCTGCGCTGGCGAGCCTAGCGGGAGCGCTCTTTGGATTACTTCTCGGTTTAGTGACCCCCACAGCCTTTCCACTCTCTCTTTCATTTGCCATCGTCACAGGCGCGGTGCTTGCGGGCGTAAGCAACCTCACGGGTAGCATTCTCGGCGGAGTAGTTCTTGTTGCCATCCCTGAACTTTCAGGAGCACTTGCAACGCACCTGGGCAATTCGCAGAAAGTAACTGCGAATCTACCGGGACTTCTTATGAGTTCTTTGCTGATTGTTGTGGTCTTGTTTATGCCAAACGGATTGCGGCTTAGTAAAGAATACCCTCAATGAAAGGAAGAACATGCTCGTTCATCGTCGCACGAAGCGCAGAAGGAAGGTACTAACTTTAGTAGCCTCCGCTGCTCTGGTTATGAGTGCTCTACCAGTACATGCAGTAAATCTTGCGAAGAGGGACGGAGTCACCTCCTCCACAATTACTCTGGGTATTACCTCCCCCCTCACTGGTGCGGCAGCCCCTGGTTATAACAAGGTTCCCTACGCCATGCAGGCCTACTTTAATTATGTCAATGACAATGGCGGAGTCAATGGACGTAAAATTAAATTGATAATTAAGGATGATGCCTATAACCCAGTTTTGGCAAAGTCGGTCACCAACGATTTAGTGCTGCAAAATAAGGTTCTAGCAATTGTTGGCTCTTTGGGTACTGCCGAGAATGAAGCGACTACCCGATTTATTAATGATCATGGGGTACCGCGCCTCTTCGTAAATACTGGATATAGTGGTTTCGCTAACGCGTCGAAATATCCAACGACTTACACGCTGCTTCCTTCATATGTAATGGAAGCCAAGATCATGAGCCAATACATCAATGATAATTTTGCCGGAAAATCTGTGGCGATCATCTATCAAGATGATGACTTTGGTGCGGATGCCTTGAAGGGTTTTGCAACGGCCGGCACAAAGTTCGTGGCAAAAATTCCATACGCCAGTGGTTCCCAAGCAGATCCAACGGTCGTTGGAAAGTGGATCTCTGGGTTAGCTCAAGTAAAGCCTGATGTGACAATTATGTTCGGCGTTTCATCAGCATCTGCTGCGGCTCTTGGAGGGGCATATAAAGCCGGCTTCAAGACACAGTGGATCCTCGGATCCGTTGGAGGCGATGGAACAACGATCGCTACGGTCGCTGGAAAGAGTGCTCTCGGCCTACTCTATGGAGCGATCGGTGCTTCATTCTTACCAGCACCGACAGATATAACCGATCCTTACGTGGCACAATTCCAGGCCATAAACGATAAATACAATGCCGGTGCTGCATTTGATAACAACGTACTTGTTGGAATGAACACCGCAATGGTCACTGTCGAAGCGCTTCGTGCAGCAGGGGCTAACCTCACCCGTGCTTCACTACTAAGGGCAATTGCAAAGAGTGGTTCGACATTTGCTTCTGCTGGATTTGCACCACTTGGGTATAGCGCGACTAGCCACATCGGTTACAACGGCTACTGGTTTGGAACTTATGGACCAACAGGAGCGATCAAACCCGTTGGCGGTGTTTACACCTTGTACACGACCGATTCAGGTGCCGGAGCAGTCAAAAAGACAGCTAGCAAACGACCTGACATGCCAGCGAAGGGATTGC
>ENA-OFCI01001016-OFCI01001016.1-metagenomes-genome-assembly--contig:-NODE-1016-length-14117-cov-3.949936_pt1 | contig 14117 bp, 9 predicted proteins | sample MGYA00153391_OFCI01 | MGnify analysis MGYA00153391
ATCAATTATCTTACCTTTTACCTGGATATTTTGAGCCTGGGAAAAGAAGGGGATAATCATTATGACAACAGTCAATAATGATTTGAAAAATCCCTGTAGAGTTTTCTTCATAAACATTTTTTTATTTTGAGAGTCAAAAACACATGTCGGAAAAAACAAAAATAGCAGTGATCGGTACTGGCTGGTGGGCAACATCAAACGTTTGCCCTCGGCGCTTCGCGTCTCTGAGCCACCTGCGTGCCCGGAGATAGAAGGGGACGTACCCGGGCTTCAGCATGCTGTTCAGTCGCTCGTACCGGCCGAGCAGAGGGGGCTCCGCCCACTCCACCACGCACAGACCGCTCAACTGACTCGAGGCAGGCGGCGCACCTCGTTTGTGATAGGTCAGCAGAGTCACATCGTGACGCTCGGCCAGACGACTCACCCACTGGAAGGCCACCCACGCCTCTCCGACGTCGGTCCCGTCGACGGTCGGTGCCACGAGCAGCAGTTTCACCACAGGAAGAACGTAGAGCCCAGCCCGCAGAAGCGGTACAGCAGTAGGTCAGGCGCGTCTCGTATAACGTCGTGCCGTGAGCGACCAACTCGTCGTCGTCGTCGTGGCCTACAACAGCGCCAGCATCATTGAAGGTCTTCTCGACAGCCTCCCTGCGGCGTTGCAGGGGGTCGATTACGGGGTCATCGTGGTCGACAACGCCTCGGTCGACGACACCTGCGACGTGGTCGCGAGGCGTGCCGACTGCCGGCTCCTGCAAGCCGAGAACCTCGGGTATGCCGCGGGCATCAACCGCGGGGTGTCCGAGCGACCGGGGGCGTCCGCCTATCTCGTTCTCAACCCTGACGTCCGCCTGGCACCGGGCTTCGCCCGTCCGGCCCTGGAGACCCTCGAGCTGCCAGGGACCGGGATCGTCGCGCCGAGAGTGATTCGCGCCGACGGCTCGCTGGACCTCTCCCTCCGGCGTGAGCCGACGCTGCTCAGGGCTCTGGGGCTCACGAAACTGGGTCACCCCCTGTTTGCGGAGCACGTGACGGACCCCTCGGACTACGACGAGCCGCAGGTCGTCGACTGGGCCCTGGGTGCCGTCCTGCTCGTGTCCGGCCAGTGCCACCGCGCCCTCGGCGGCTGGGACGAGTCCTTCTTCCTCTACTCCGAGGAGACCGACTTCTGTCTGCGCGCCCGCGACGCCGGCTATCTCACCCGCTACGACCCGCGTCCGCAGGCGCTGCACATCGGCGGGCAGTCCGGGCAGGACGACCGCACCCACTCCTTGCAGATCGTCAACCGGGTCGAGCTGTTCCGGCGCCGCCACAGCGCACCCGCTGTGCTGGCGTACTGGTTCCTCGGCATCTTGAGCGAGTTGAGCTGGCTAGCCCGTGGTCACAGCCAGTCCAAGGCGTCCGTCAAGGCCCTTCTCCGCATGTGCCGCGCCGACCGTCGGTTCAGGGGTTGAGGGTGGTGCTGGTGTCGTCCCAGGTGTTGCCGGTCCAGGTGTTGCCGCTGCCGGTGGGGTTCCAGGCGGTGACCGGGCCGTAGAAGCCGCCCTGGGGGTAGTACAGACGGCTGAAGCGGTTGTTGGTGACGGTGATGCCGGTCGCGGCGAGGCCGCCGGGGTTCTGCCCGGCGTACAGGGTGTAGCCGCCGCCGGCGAGCAGGTTGTTGTCGATGACCCGGTTCGCCTGGACACCGAAGTCCTCGAACAGGCTGATCGCGTCGGTCTGCCCGAACTGGTTCAGGACGGTGTTGTGCCGCAGGGTGAGCAGGGTCGTGCCGCCGTTGCCGGTGGTCCCGTTGAGGTGGTCGCCGTCCTTATAGCCCATGTCGTGGATGTAGTTGTCCTGCACCAGGCCGGAGTCCATCTGGACGCCGGTGCTGGTGTGCCAGATGTTCGAGCGCAGGACCTGGGTGCCGGTCGAGTCACCGTAAATGTCCTTGATCCCGACCATCAGCCGGTTGATGCCGGCGTCCGGGCTGAAGACCTCGGTGTTCTGCACGACGGTCCGGGCTGCGTGCCGCAGGCTGATGCCGAAGCTCTCCCCCTGCTGGATGACCTGGCTGTTCTTGATGGTGACGTCGTTGGCGACGACGTCGACGTTGTAGGGGATGCGCAGGCCGTCCAGCACCGCCCCGTTACCGTCGACGCTGACCCAGCCCCGACTGTCGTAGTGCCAACCCGTGCCGCTGGAGACCTGGTCCGGAACCGACCGCAACGACACCCCCGAAGGCACCCCGGTGTTGGTCGCGTCCGGGAAACCGCACGCTGACGGCACCACGACACACCCCGAGCCCGACCCCGGCCGCGACGCCGGCGGACCTTGGGAGGATGCGGGCGGCGGAGGCTGGCTGACCGGTGGGCTGCGGTGCCCCAACCAGACGACCGCACCGGCGCAGACGAATACTGCGGCGACGACCAGGCTCCGGCCGACCCACTGCTTCAGCGCAGGGCCTGCGCCAGCGCAGTTGCGACACGTACCTGGTCGTCGGTGCTGAGGTGCGGGTGGAGCGGCAGGCTCAGGACTCGGTCGCCAGCCGCCTCGGCGACGGGGAACTGCCCCGCCCGGAGCCTGAGGTAGGCGAAGGCCGGGTGGAGGTGCACCGGCACCGGGTAGTGGACGGCCGCGCCGACCCCAGCCTCGTTGAGCCTGGCGAGCACGGCATCTCGGTCTGGCACCTGGATCACGTACAGGTGCCAGACGTGCTCGTTACCGGGCGCTGTGCGCGGCAGCACGACGTCTGGGAGCTCGGCCAGCAGCTCGTCGTAGTGCTGGGCGGCTCGTCTCCGTGCCGCGTTCCAGCCGTCCAGACGGGCAAGCTTGCTCTTGAGGACGACGGCCTGCAGCGTATCGAGGCGGCTGTTGAACCCGAGCACGTCGTGGTGGTAGCGGCGCTCACTGCCGTGGTTCGAGATCGACCTCGCCAGCCTGGCCACCGACTCCGAGTTCGTGAGCACAGCGCCGGCATCACCGTAGGCTCCGAGGTTCTTCCCGGGATAGAAGCTGGTGCCAGCGGCGACCCCGATCGCTCCGGCCGGGCGGCCCTCCTGTCTTGCTCCCTGAGCCTGCGCGGCGTCCTCCACGACGACCGCGTCGCAGCGCCGGGCCAGGTCGCCGATGGCGAGCATGTCTGCCATCTGACCGTAGAGGTGGACCGGGAGGAGGGCTCTGGTGCGCGGCGTGATGGCCGCGGCGGTGGCCGACGGGTCCAGGAGCAGCGTGACCGGGTCGACGTCAGCCAGGACGACGGTGGCGCCACTGCGGACAACGGCCTCCGCCGTGGCGACGAAGGTGTTGGCCGGCAGCACCACCTCGCTGCCGACCCCTACGCCGCAGGCTCGGAGGGCGATCTCGAGCGCGTCGGTGCCGTTGCCGACGCCGATGCAGTGCTGCACCCCGGCGTACCGGGCGTACTCCTCCTCGAAGGCCGTGACGGCTTTGCCACCGATGAACGACGTCTCCGCCAGGACGGTGTCGAAGCCGGCACGCACCTCGTCGGCTACCTCTGCATGCTGAGCTGCCAGGTCGACGAGGGGGATGTGGGTCATGTGTGCTCCTTCAGGGGGACAGCAACGTCTGGACGTGGGCGGACGGCCCGGCACCGGTCCCGAGCCGGTCAGGTGCGGGGCGCAGGTCAGTGAGGACGCGGCGGACAGGGAAGGCGACGGCGGCGTAGACGAGGCTCCCGGCAATACCGCTGACAAGCAGCTGAGGGAGGGCGCCGGGGAGCTCGCGGGTGACCAGCAGCACGGTGAGGGCGGCGGCGGACGTGGCCAGGCACAGCCGCCCCACCGGACCGAGTGCCGGCGCGAGTCGTACGCCGGCCCGCCGCAGCGCCCAGACCGACGTCGGGACGGCGACCAGAAGGGCGACCGAGACGTGCGCGACGGCGACACCACGCAGACCGCCGAGGTGGGCGCCGACCCAGATGGCCGGACCGAGGACGGACACCCAGGCCGCCTGCACGACGAGGTTGGACCTCGACCGAGCGTGGGCCACCAGGAAGTCGTACGTCAGCTCGGAGAGCACCCTGGCCAGGGCGAGGGCTGCAAGTAGCGGCAGGACGTCGGCAGCCGGCAGCCACTTCCCGCCGTAGACGAGCTGCACGAGCGGGTGGGCCAGCAGGGCGAGGAGCAGCACGGCAGGGATCGTCGCCGCTAGCAGCAGGACGCTGGCCCTGACGAACGCGAGACCCGACTCCTGTCCCGTGTCGCGCAACCTGGCGAAAGCGGGCACCGCGACCCGTCGCACGGGGGCCGAGACGAGGTTCACCGGCCAGGAGGAGAGGTTGAAGGCCAGCAGGTAGAAGCCGAGCGCGACAGGCCCGAGCACGGCCCCCACGACCACGTAGTCGATGTTGAGCATGGCGAAGGCCAGGACGCTGGCACCCGCGAGGGGCAGGCCGAACGACAGGAGATCACGCGCGACGGCCCGGTCGAAGCCGGGCCGGATGCGCAGCGGCGCCCAGGCCGTGATGAGGACGGCCGACACCAGGTTGCCCATCAGGTTGCCCCAGGCCAGGCTCCAGGGACCGTAGCCTTGGACGGCGAGGGCGATGGAAACAGAGGACACAGTGACGAGGGCGACCGAGTCGATGACGAGCCTTCGTCGCTGCAGGAAGTCCCGGGTCATCAGCCCGACCGGGACGGCAGTGACGGCGTCGATGAGCACGGCGGTAGCAAGCAGTCGCAGGATGTTGGTCGCTTGGGGAGCGTGGAGGGCGTCCGCAACCGTCGGCGCAAGGGCGAAGCAGACCACGTACAGCACGCTGCTCGAGGTCAGGGCCAGCGTCATGACCGTGGGGGCGATGCGTTGCACGTCTCCCGGCCAGCGGACGACCGCCAGGCTGACGCCTAGCTCGTTCAGGCTGAGCAGTGCTGCCAGGACCACGAGGCAGACGGCGTAGACGCCGTAGTCCGCGGGCGCCAGGATGCGGGCGAGGAGAATCCCTACGAGGGCGGACCCCAGTCGTCCCAGCATGTTGTTGAGGAAGCTCCAGCCGAGTGCGCTGCGCAGCACGCCACTCGTCGCGTCCGTCGCGGGAGACGCGATCTCGGTCATGCCGGACCTGCCAGCAGGGACTGGTGCGAGCGGGCGTTGAAGTCGTCGGCCGCCACGGTGCCGGCGCGGCGCTCCGCCTTGCGCTTCACCTTGTAGGTGAGGAGGCGGGCCAACGAGCGGCTTAGGTCGGCGGCAGGGACCCGGTGCTTCGGACGCGCGAGCACGTTGGCGTAGGAGGCGAGCTGCACCTGCAGGGCCGCGTCCAGGCCGAAGCGCTCGCAGACGACCCGACGGGCAAAGTCGCCGAGCCCCCTTCGCAGGGACGCGTCGGTGTGCAGGGTGCGCAGGGCCGACGTCAACCGCTCGGCGCCTCCTCCGCCCGGACCGATGCCGTACCACCCCTGCTCGAGAAAGGTCGGCAGCGTCTCGGGCGTCAGCAGGCTCCAGAAGCCTGCTTCCCCCTGGACGACCAGGGGTTTGGCGAAGGCCATGCCTCTCAATGCGCTGCTGCCCATGCCGAGGACGACGTCAGCGGACTCGTAAGCGGGTCGGGGGTCCATGAGCGCGCCGGTGAGGGTGACGACGTCGCGGCCCAGGGTGTTGTTGACCGAGGCCGCCGCGGCCTCCAGCTCGGCACGTGCGGGTCCGTCCCCGACAATGAGGAGGCGGACCCGTTCGCCCCGCGCCAGCTGCCCGACCGCGGCAACGGCCTCGAGCAGACCCTCCCGCTTGAGCTCCTGCGCCAGGCGAGACACCACGACGATGTTGAGGGCTTCCGGGGTGAGGCCCCACCGGCTCCGGAACTCCCCCGTCGGCACCGAGCCCGGAGCGTTCTCACGGGTGTCGATCGGTGGCTCGAGGAGGCGGACGTTGCTGCGGCGCGCAGCCAGGCAGACGCGCTCGATCTGGCGGGTACCCACGATCAGGGGCAGGGTCCGGGGCAGGAAGTCGGCCACCCCCATGGACATCACCGTACTGACCACGGGCGTCCCCAGCGCAAGTCCCGGTCCGAGGAGTGCCTCCATGCTGGGTGGCCACTCGTAGGCGTGGACGAGGTCGAAGCGGCGGGCACGCACCTCGTCGACCAGTGCCCGGGCCACGACCGCGGAGGGGCGACGGCCGGGCGGAGGGGCCTCGCGAAAGGCGATGCGGTCGTTGAGCGGTCCGGGGACGCCGAAGACGGTGACCTCGTGTCCCGCACCGGCCACGGCGGCCGCGAGGTCGACGGCGTTGATCTGGCTCCCGCCGATCTCGAGGTCGTGCGGGTAGACGAGGACGTGCATCAGAGCGCCGCCTCGACTGACGCGGCCGCGCCCTGGTGGCGGGCTGGCGCCCCGTACCAGACCTCGCCCGCCGGCACGGACCGCGTCACCAGCGAGCCCATGCCGACCAGCGACCAGGCACCGATCTCGAGCTGCTCGCGCACTCTCGCGCCGGAACCGACGTAGGCCCCCCGGTGCACGCGCACGCCCCCGCCGAGGAGCGCGCCCCCCGCCAGCGTGGCGAAGTCCTCGAGGACGACGTCATGGGTGATCAGGCAGTGAGGCATCACCGCCACGTGGCGACCGACCGTCGATCCGCCCGTCGCGACCACACCGGCGAGCAGCATCGACCCCTCCGCGACCGTGACGCTCTCGGCGATGCTGGCCGCAGGATGGATCAGGGTCGCCCACCGCTCCGGCGGCAGCTGCAGTCGGGTGCTGATCCTCCATCGGCTGCCGTAGTCACCCGGTCGTCCGGTGGCGACCACGACGAGGGCGTCGCTCACGCTCTGCGCCAGCTCGACCGGACCGAGCACCTCGAGCCCGTCCACGTCCCTGCCATGCGTGGCAGGGTCGTCATCGAGGTGCCCGAGCAGCTCGAAGGTCGGCTGCACCCGATTGATGGCCCGGGCGACCTGCACGACCTGGGCGAGCCGCGCCCGGCCCTCGTCGCCGGCATCGGCGAACCCCCCGGAGACCACGACCAGCCCGCGCACCCGCTTGTCCGAGCAGGCGCGTACGGCGTCCAGCACCTGCGCCGCCGGCAGCGCGATGACAACCAGGTCGACCTCGTCCGGGATCTCGCGGACGTCCGGAAAGGCCCGTACCGACAGAACGTGCCGGGCCTGCGGGTTGACCGGATAGACCGGGCCGTCGAAGCCATATGCGAGCAGCGACCGGAACAGCTCGTGGCCGGCTGTGCCGGGCTCGCGCGAGGCGCCGACGACCGCGACCGACGTGGGGGCGAGCAGCCGCGCGACGCTTCGCGCTTCGGCGCGGTGCTCGCGCGCCCGCACCACCTCCAGTGACGCCACGGTTTCCTGAATCGGGAACGTCAACTCCACGTATCCGTCGGCCATCTCCCGGCTGATCTCGAAGCCGGCACTGCGGAAGACCGCCAGCATCCGACGGTTCTGCGGCAGCACGTCGGCGATGAAGCGCTGCACGCCGCGCTCACGCGCCGCCGCCTCCATGTGCTCGAGCAGCAGCGCGCCGAGGCCGCGGCCCTGGTGGGCGTCCTCCACCACGACGGCCACCTCGGCGTCCGCGGTGCCGGAATAGCGGGCGTAGCGGCAGACCCCCACGATCTGGTCGCGCAGCAACGCGACGAGGGCGGCCCGTTCGGCGTGGTCGACGTGCGTGAAGCTCTCGACGTCGCGGTCGGGCAGGGTGCGCACCATGGTGAAGAAGCGGTTGTAGACGCTCTCCGGCGACAGCCGCGCGTGGAACTGCCGGAGCCGGTCGGCATCGTCGGGGGTGATCGGGCGCACGTGCACCGTGCCGCCGTCGGTGAGGACCGCGTCGGCCTCCCAGTGGCTCGGGTAGGGCATCGGCTCGGCCACACCAGGCATCCTCCCCCGGCGACCGCGGCGGGTGCAGAACGGCCCGGCAGGAGACCATGGCTGAGTGAGAGCCCTGGACCGTTTCTCCGCCGCGACGAGGACCTGGTTCACCGGCGCCTTCGCCGCCCCGACGCCGGCCCAGGAGGGCGCCTGGGACGCGATCAGCAGCGGCAAGGACACCCTGGTCGTCGCGCCCACCGGCTCGGGCAAGACGCTGTCGGCTTTCCTGTGGTCGCTCGACCGGCTCGCCGCGACGCCGCGGCCGGAGGAGCCGCGGCACCGCTGCCGGGTGCTGTACGTCAGCCCGCTCAAGGCCCTGGCCGTCGACGTCGAGCGCAACCTGCGCAGCCCGCTGACCGGCATCCGGCAGGCGGCGCAGCGCCTGGACCTGCCGGTGCCCGACATCCGGGTCGGGATCCGATCGGGTGACACGCCCGCCGATGAGCGGCGGGCGTTCAACAAGGTGCCGCCGGACGTGTTCATCACCACGCCGGAGTCGCTGTTCCTGGTCCTCACCAGCGCCGCCCGCGAGTCGCTGCGCGGTGTGCAGACGGTGATCATCGACGAGGTGCACGCCGTCAGCGGCAGCAAGCGCGGCGCCCACCTCGCGCTGTCGCTCGAGCGGCTGGACGAGCTGCTGGAGACCCCCGCCCAGCGGATCGGGCTGTCCGCGACGGTGCGGCCGATCGAGGAGGTGGCGCGTTTCCTCGGCGGCAGCCGCGAGGTGGTCGTCGTACAGCCCAGGAGCACCAAGACCATCGAGGTCAAGGTGGTCGTGCCGATCGAGGACATGAGCGGCCTGGGCTCCAACGGGATGGGCGAGTCGGCCGGCCCGGTCCGCGGCGGCAGCGCGGCGGGCGCCGAGCCGCGGGCGAGCATCTGGCCGGCGGTCGAGGAGCGCATCGTCGACCTCGTACAGGCGCACCGATCGACGATCGTGTTCGCCAACAGCCGACGGCTCGCCGAGCGGCTGACCAGCCGGCTGAACGAGATCGCGACCGAACGGGCGTACGGCGTTCCCGAGCCGGAGCCCGTGGACCTGGATCGACCGGCCGGCTCGGCCGGCGTCAAGCCCGACGGCGCGTCGTTCTTGCGCGGGCCGGCGCAGAAGATCGCGCAGGGCGCGACGAGCGCGCCGTGGGGCAACGGGACCGCGGCGGACGGTCCCGGCGTCGTCGAGCTCGCCCGCGCGCACCACGGGTCGGTGAGCCGTGAGCAGCGCTCCATCATCGAGGAGGCGCTCAAAGCTGGTCGGCTGCCGGCGGTCGTCGCCACCAGCAGCCTCGAGCTCGGGGTCGACATGGGCGCGGTCGACCTGGTCATCCAGGTCGAGTCGCCGCCGAGCGTCGCGTCCGGGTTGCAGCGGGTCGGCCGCGCCGGCCACCAGGTCGGCGCGATCAGCCGGGGCATCATCATGCCCAAGTACCGCGGCGACCTGGTGCAGTGCGCGGTCGTTGCTGAGCGGATGGTCGACGGCGGCATCGAGTCGACGACCTACCCGCGCAACCCGCTCGACGTACTGGCCCAGCAGATCGTCGCGATGTGCGCGCTGGAGACCTGGCAGGTCGACGACCTCGCCGCGGTCGTACGACGGGCCGCCCCGTTCGCCGCGCTCCCGCAGAGCGCGCTGGAGGCCGTCCTGGACATGCTGTCTGGCCGCTACCCCAGCGACGACTTCGCCGAGCTGCGCCCGCGGATCACCTGGGACCGGGTCACCGGCGTGCTGGCCGGCCGCCCCGGCGCGCAGCGGCTGGCGGTGACCAGCGGCGGCACCATCCCCGACCGGGGCATGTTCGGCGTCTTCCTGGTGGGTGACAAGGGATCCCGCGTCGGCGAGCTGGACGAGGAGATGGTCTACGAGTCGCGGGTCGGGGACGTGTTCCTGCTCGGCTCGAGTGCCTGGCGGATCGAGGACATCACCCACGACCGGGTGCTGGTCACGCCGGCGCCCGGGCAGCCCGGTCGGATGCCGTACTGGCGCGGCGACGCACCCGGGCGGCCGATCGAGCTCGGCCGGGCGCTCGGCGCGTTCCTGCGCGAGGTCAGCGCGCTCGGGCCCGACGACGCGAACACCCGGCTGCGCGAGGCGGGCCTGGACGCGTACGCGACCTCGAACCTGCTTGCCTACCTGGCCGAGCAGCGCGAAGCGACCGGCACGCTGCCGGATGACCGCACGATCCTGGTCGAGCGGTTCCGCGACGAGCTCGGCGACTGGCGGCTCGCGATCCACTCGCCGTTCGGCGCGCAGGTCAACCAGCCGTGGGCGCTCGCACTGACGGCGCGGCTGCGGGAGTCGTACGGCGTGGACGTGCAGTCGATGCACTCCGACGACGGGATCGTGCTGCGGCTGCCCGAGACGGAGGAGGCGCCGACCGGGTCGGTCGCCGTCTTCGACCCGGCGGACGTCGAGCCGGCGGTGCAGGCGGAGGTCGGCGGCTCGGCGCTGTTCGCCTCGCGCTTCCGGGAGTGCGCGGCGCGTGCGCTGCTGCTGCCCCGGCGCAACCCGACCCGCCGGACGCCGCTGTGGCAGCAGCGCCAGCGCAGCGCCCAGCTGCTCAGCGTGGCCGCGCAGTACGGCAGCTTCCCGGTGGTGCTGGAGACGATGCGCGAGGTGCTGCAGGACGTCTTCGACGTGCCGGGCCTCGTACAGCTGATGAAGGACGTGGAGGCCCGGCGGGTACGCCTGGTCGAGGTCGAGACGCAGCAGCCGTCACCGTTCGCGCGGTCCATGCTGTTCGGCTACATCGGTGCCTTCATGTACGAGGGCGACGCGCCGCTCGCGGAGCGCCGGGCCAACGCGTTGTCGCTGGACAGCGCGCTGCTCGCGGAGCTGCTCGGCCAGGCCGAGCTGCGCGAGCTGATCGACGCGGACGCGCTCGCCGAGGTGGAGGCGGAGGTGCAGCTGCTCGCCGAGGACCGCCGCGCCAAGGACCTCGAGAGCACCGCCGACCTGCTGCGCCGCCTCGGCGACCTGACGACCGCAGAGGCCCTTTTGCGCGGCGGTACGCCCGGCTGGCTGGTCGAGCTCGAGGAGCGCCGCCGCGCCATCCGGGTGCGGATCGCCGGTGAGGAGCGCTGGGCCGCGGTCGAGGACGCCGGTCGCCTGCAGGACGCGCTGGGCACGGCGCTGCCGGTCGGGATCGCCGAGGCTTTCACCGAGCCGGTACGCGACCCGCTCGGCGACCTGGTCAGCCGCTACGCCCGTACCCACGGGCCCTTCCACCCCGCGGACGTCGCCCGGCGCTTCGGGCTCGGCGTCGCGGTCGTCGACGCCGCGCTGGCCCGCCTGTCGGCGAGCGGCCGGGTCGCGCACGGGGAGTTCCGGCCGGGCGGGTCGGGGCTGGAGTGGTGCGACGCCGAGGTGCTGCGGATGCTGCGACGGCGGTCGCTGGCCAAGCTCCGCAAGGAGGTCGAGCCGGTGCCGCCGGAGGCGCTCGCGCGGTTCCTGCCGCAGTGGCAGGGCCTCGGTACGCAGTCCGGTCGGGGCGTCGACGGGCTGCTGCGGGCGGTCGAGCAGCTGCAGGGCGTCGCGGTGCCCGCCAGCGCACTGGAGTCGCTGGTGCTGCCCTCGCGGGTCGCCGGCTACTCCCCGGCGATGCTCGACGAGTTGACCGCCGCCGGCGAGGTGCTGTGGGCCGGCCAGGGCTCGCTGCCCGGCAACGACGGCTGGGTGTCGCTGCAGACCGCCGACGCCGCCGACCTGATACTTCCGGCGATGGGGGAGCTCAGCTCCACCCCTCTGCACGACAGCGTTCTCGCGGCGCTTGACGGCGGGCAGGCGCTGTTCTTTCGCCAGCTGTCCGACCGGGCCGGCTCACTCGACGACCCGGCGCTGGTCGCCGCGCTCTGGGACCTGGTGTGGGCCGGCCGGGTCACCAACGACACCCTCGGTCCGCTGCGCGCGCTGCTGTCCGGCGGCCGCACCACGCATGGCGCGAAGAAGGCGCCGGCGCGACCGCGCAGCCGGTACGGCCGGCCGGTGATGCCGACTCGCACCGGGCCGCCGACGGCTGCCGGCCGCTGGTCGCTGCTGCCCGATCGCGACCCCGACGCCACCCGGCGTACGCACGCGCTCGCCGAGGCGCTGCTCGACCGGCACGGCGTGGTGACTCGAGGCGCCGTGATGGCCGAACGCGCGCCGGGTGGCTTCAGCGCGGTGTACCAGGTGCTGAAGGCTTTCGAGGAGTCCGGCCGGGTACGCCGCGGCTACTTCGTCGAGGGGCTGGGAGCCGCGCAGTTCGCGGCGCCCGGGGCCGTCGACCGGATGCGGGCGATCGCCGCCGTCCGCCCGGCGCTCGAGGAGATGCCCTGGGCAACGCCCGTTCCTGGCGGCTGGGACGCCTCGCCGCACGCCCAGGGGCAGCGCAAGCGGCGCGACGACGCCCGCGCGCTGGTCCTGGCCGCGACCGACCCGGCCAACCCCTACGGCGCCGCGCTGCCGTGGCCGACGCAGGAGTCGGGGCACCGGCCGGGCCGAAAAGCTGGTGCGCTGGTGGTACTTGTCGACGGCCGGGTCGTGCTGTACGTCGAGCGCGGCGGCAAGACCCTGCTCTCGTTCACCGACGAAGCGACCTGCGTCGGGCCGGCCGCGGACGCGCTGGCGCTCGCGGTGCGTGACGGGGCGCTCGGCAAGCTCACCGTGGAAAAGGCCGACGGCGAGCCGGCGCTCACCTCACCGCTCGGGCTGGCACTGGAGCAGGCCGGCTTCCGGCCGACCCCGAGGGGCCTGCGGCTGCGCGCCTGACCGGCCCGACGTCTGAGCGACTTGCGGCGTGGGCGTGACCGGGCAGGTCCTGGCGGTCGACGTTGCCGTCAGCACCGCTCAGACCTGCAACCTCGCCGGGCCTGCCTCGACGAGGGACGCGGCAGTCAACCCACGGGGCTCCTAAGCCCCCATCGATCATCCTGACGACACGCCGCGAGCCGACCGTCCGCCGACTGCTCATTCGCTGCCATGCCCATGTCGGTCCTCGCCTTGCCGACGGCGGCTCGCGTGCGGGTTGAGGCCGACGTGACCAACGCAGCGACCGGGGATTCTTGGTCCCGGTGCAGCCGGGGCCACCCGAGGTGAGCTCGCTGGCAGCCGCAGGTCGTCCGACAATGGCAGCAGGATGTGTCCAGCCCACCAGGGAGAGCGGACCCAGGTCACGCGGAGCGGCGGCGCCCCCACCCGACCGGCGAGAATGACCCCGGACCGAACGACAGGAGGTGCGGGTGCCCGAGGGTGACACCGTCTGGCTGGCGGCGAAGCGGCTGCACGAGGCGCTCGCCGGCCGGGTGCTGACGACCAGCGACTTCCGGGTGCCTCAACTCGCGACCACCGACCTCACCGGCCGCCGGGTGGTCGAGGTGGTCCCCCGCGGCAAACACCTGCTGACCCGGGTCGAGGGTGGGCTGACCCTGCACACCCACTTCCGGATGGACGGCAGCTGGCATCTCTACCGGCCCGGCGACCGCTGGTCCGGCGGCGCCGAGTGGTGCTGGCCAACACCGAGTGGCAGGCCGTCGGCTACCGGCTGCCCGTCGTCGCGCTGCTGCCGACCGGGCGTGAGGACGACGTCGTCGGGCACCTCGGGCCCGATGTCCTCGACGAGGACTTCGACGCCGACGAGGCGGTCCGCCGGCTGGCCACCGACCCGGCAGCCGAGGTGGGCCTGGCCCTGCTCGACCAGCGCAACCTGGCCGGTCTGGGCAACCTCTACCGCACCGAGGTGCTCTTCCTGCAAGGCCTCACGCCCTGGGTCCGGATCGGCGACGTGACCGACCTGCCGGCCCTCGTACGCCGGGCCAGGCGGCTGCTGATGGTCAACCGGCCCGTCTGCGTAGCGCACCCAAATATCAGACATGGCAACGTGCGGGCTGTTCTTTGCGTCCCGCCGCTCTGTGTTGGCATCCCAGAGCGGACAGGCTGCGTCGAGCTGCGCCGCGATGGCGTCTACCGGCACGCACGCGATAAAGCCGAACGCACTCAAAGAACGTAGCCGGACATGAACGCTGTCACGCCGGCCGCCGATGCCGTGGCAAGTATTTGGTCTCCCGGCTGGAATACGAAATTGCCCAGCTCCGGGGCGGTGTCCGTGGCACCGGCCGCGATAAGCCGGGTTGGCACAATGGCCAGGATGCCGGCCAGGGACACGCCCGCCCGCTGCACCGTGACGCCGAACGATACCGGGTTGCTAGACGCATTGGCGAAAACCGCCCGCTTGACCACGGCGCGCGTATTCGTTGGCGCAATGTAGAGCGGGACCGAGCTAGTCGTCAGGGCCAAGCCGGGTTGAAGGGCGGTCGGGACAATGGCCAT
>ENA-OFCI01001018-OFCI01001018.1-metagenomes-genome-assembly--contig:-NODE-1018-length-14103-cov-3.456791_pt1 | contig 14103 bp, 11 predicted proteins | sample MGYA00153391_OFCI01 | MGnify analysis MGYA00153391
AGGGTCGCCTTGTCGGCCGACTGCAAGATCACCAGCGCGACCGTGAACTCGTTCCACGCCTGCAGGAAGGCGTAGACGCCGGAGGCGACCAGCCCGGGTGCCAACAGCGGCAGGGTGATCCGCAGGAAGGCCTGCGTGCGGCTGAGCCCGTCCACCATGGCGGCCTCCTCGAGCTCGGCCGGGACCCCCGCGACGAATCCGCGCAGCATCCAGATGGTGAACGGCACGACGGCGGCGATGTACACGGTCGAGACGCCGAGCACCGTGTTGAGCAGGTTCAGGCTGCCCACGAGCTTGTACTGGGCGATGAAGAGTCCCTCGGCGGGCAGCATCTGAACCACCAGCACCGCGACGATAAAGGTCTTGCGCCCCCGAAAGCGGAAGCGGCTGATCGCGAGCGCCGCGAGAAAGGCGAACACCAGGGCCGCGACGACGGTGACGAGGCTGACGGCGAGGCTCATCCGCAGGGCGTTGGTGAAGCCAGAGCCGGAGATCACTGCGGTGAAGTTGTCGAACGACCCACCGAACGGCACGAAGGTGGGGGTGAGCGACTGCAGCTGCGCGTTGGGCAGCAGGGAGGAGTTGACCATCCAGTACACAGGGAAGGCCCAGACCGCCGCGACGACGAGCGCGAGTATGCCGAGCAGGGCCCGTGGCGCGCGCCGACGGGCGGACTTCCGGCGGGCGGGTCCACCAGCGGCGGCACGGGCGGCAGGGGCCGGGGGCGAGGATGGGGTCGGGACCATGCCGGTCGTGGGATTCACTGCTGTGCTCATGACTCCTCCTCGCGCAGCAGGCTGCGGATGTAGAACGAGCTCAGGGCCACCGTCAGGACCAGCACCAGGATGGACACGGCGGAGGCCATGCCATAGTCGTTGCTCCCGGTGCCGAGCTGATAGATGTACGTGCCGAGCAGGTTCGTCTCGCTCGGGGTCGAGCCGGCGTCCTGGAGCATCCGGATCTGGGCGAACACTCGCAGGTCCCAGATGATCTGCAGCAGCAGCACGATCGACAGGACGGGCCGGATCATCGGCACAATGATCCACCAGAGCCGCTGGCGGGCGTTGGCGCCGTCGATCTGGGCGGCCTCGAGGACCTCCTCGGAGACCTGGGTGAGCCCGGCATAGACAGAGAAGGCCACGAACGGGACCGACATCCACACCACGATGATCGAGGCGACCAGGAAGAAGGACAGAGGGTTCTCGAGCCAGTTGTGGGCGCGGAAGCCGTGGAGACCCCCCGAGTCGAGGAGCCAGTTCACGACTCCGCGGCGCCAGTCGAAGAGCCAGCGCCATACGGTCATGGAGGCGACCACCGGCATCGCCCAGGCCAGCAGCATCGAGACCTGCAGGACGATCCGCGAAACCTGGTTCACGGCGTTCATCAGCACCGCCACGAAAATGCCGAAAGCGAGCGTTGCAAACGCATTCAGCAGGCAGAAGAGGATCGAGCGGCCGACAACGGTCCACAGGTAGCCGTCGGTCGCCAGCGTGACGTAGTTCGCAAAGCCGACGAAGGGGGCGGGCTGCCCGAACTGTTGGGCGAGCCCGAACTTCTTCAGCGAGGTGACGACCTGCCAGCCGAGCGGGAAGGCCATGGCCAGCAGCAGGACGACGACGGACCCGGCGATCAGCGCATATGGCGTGAACGACCGACGACGCCGCCGCCGCACGGGTTCGGGCTCACCCCGCGGGGTCGCGCGAGCGAGAACAGTCACTGCCGCCTCATCTCGGTTGGTGCTTCTGCTGCAGCGTGGCATATCTCGGGCCGGGGGCGGATCGGTGCACCGCCCCCGGCCCGTGCCTGGCTGGGGTCGGCTCGCTCAGCCGGCGCTGCCGTTGAGCATCGGTGTGATCTTGGCGTCGTACTCCTTGGCGAGCGCCGTGACGTCGCCGCCCTTGGAGATCTTGCTGAAGAACTCCTCGAGCACCTTCGAGCTCTCCACCGTGGCCCAGCCGGGCGCCGCCGGGGTGAGCTTTGAGTTTGACGCTGAGGCGATGAGCGCCTTCGCGAACATGTCGTCACCGAGGGAGGAGACGAACTTCTGGTTCGCCGGGCCGAGGCCTGCGACGCCAAGCATCTTCTGGTAGTCGCCGGAGAAGATGATCCGCATCAGTGACTTGGCGAGCTCGGGGTGCGTGCTCTTCGCCGAGATCCCGATGTTGGAGCCTCCCGCGAATACGGGGGCAGGCTTGCCGTCGTTGCCGGGCAGGACCAGGATGGCGAACTTTGCATCGTTCCACTTGCGCGCCGGCTTGCCGTCGGGGCCCTTGATGGCGTCACCGATCGACCAGTGGGCCCAGCCGGGAGCCATGATCGTGGCAGCCGCAAGCGACGTGCTCGCCGTCACCGCTCCCTTGGCGTCCTTCGCCTGGTCGGTGTCGTTCAGGTAGAGCCATGGGCTCTCGTCCTTGGCATCCGATGGGGCGTTCGAGGCCTTGGTCTGGATCCCCTGGAGCTGGGTGAGCCCCTTGATCGACTTCGGGTCGGAGAGCGTCGACTCCCACTTGTCGCCGTTCTTCTTGGCCAGGTCGCCGCCGTTGGCGAAGACCCAGGAGACCCCGTTGCGCCAGTCCTGACCGCCGATGAAGAAGCCGGAGAACCTGGCGATGGAGCGGGGGTTCTTTGCCGAGATGGTCGCCACTGACGAGTTGAACTCGTCCAGCGTCTTCGGCATCTTCAGGCCTGCCTGGGCCCAGACGTCCCTGCGCAGGAACATGTACCGCGAACCGAAGTAGTACGGCAGCGTGTACTTCTTGCCGTTGACCTCACCGGCCGCGACGAAGGACTGCAGCAGCTCGGCGCCACCGAGCTCGTCGTACATGCTGCTGATGTCCAGGAACGCGCCGACGTTGGTGTACGTCGGTGACTGGGTGTTCCCGAGCTCGACCACGTCGGGGGTGTTGTTCGCATCTGGCAGTGCGGTGGTGAGCTTGGCGTCCAGATCACCCCAGGGCTGCTCCTCGATCACGAGCTTCGACCCAGGGTTCTTTGCGGCGAAGGTGTCGACCAGGTAGGACCGCAGAGCCTTGCTGGTGTCGCCGCCGGCGAGCCACAGCTTGATCGTGGCCGCCTTGGGGGCCCCGGTCGAGGCGCTGTCACCGCCCTTGGCCGTCGTGGTGCCGGTGCTGCATGCGGTCAGTGCGAGCGTTGCCGCGACAGCGACTGCCGCGAAACGTTGAATCCTCATATTGGGCTCCTTCCCAGGTCTGAAGGCGAACGCCGGTTGGTGTCACCCTGGCTGTGCTGCGGGTGCTGGTACCCCGACTTGTGTGACGGACGGCTCGTGGTCCTCATGTCACCCCGAGCTGTCCAGAGAGCACGAGGACCGCCGCCCCGGACAGGACGACGTCCTCGCCGAGCGAGGCCATCGCCAGCCGCAGCTCCACGCCGATCACCGGCATGGTCCGCGCCCGGATGGTTTCGATCGCCGCCACCCGCACCGGGCCGTCGAGCAGCTCTGGCGGGCCGCTCAGCAGCACCTCCGAGAGGTTGAGCGCACTGACGACAGGTGCCAGGGCGATGCCCAGGATCTGTCCGACCAACCTCAGCTCCGAGTCGGCAGCGGCAGGGGTCAGGCCCGCGATGCGGCGCCGAAGGGCCGGGACCGAGAGCAGGGTCTCGAGGCACCCCGAGCGACCACACGCGCACGGAAGCGCAGGCCCGGTGCGGGTGCGGTCGTCGTCGATGACGGTCACGTGGCCGATCTCGCCCGCCGCGTGTCGGTGTCCGTGGATGAGCGCGCCGTCGAGCACGATGCCCGCCCCGACGCCGTGCCCGACGGTCAGCACCATCAGGCCCGACCCGCCCGCGCCGCCGTAGGTGAACTCACCCAACGCCGCGGTGTTCGCATCGTTCGCGACGTGGGTGGGAACTCCGAGCCGCTCGGTGAGGTCCTTGGCGAGCGGGACGTCATACCAGTTCCGGTTTGGCGCCTCGACGACGGCTGCGAGCAGGTTGCGGCACAGTTCTTCGAGGGCGACGAGCGCGCCGTGTCCCGTTCGGCCCTCCAGGGCTACGGAGCGCCGGACGACGACGTCGCCCCTCATGGTCAGTACCGCGCCCTTCATCTGCGCGTCGTCTGCGAGGTCCACCGCGACGATCTGGAAGTCGGCGGTCCGCATCCCGACCAGTGTCGCGGGCTTGCCGATGCGGCCCGCGGACCGGACACCTAGCTCTTCGACCAGATCGTCGGCGATGAGGACCGAGACGAGGTCGGAGACCGTGACCCGGGTCAGGGAGGTGCTGCGCGCCAAGTCGGCCCGTGACATCGGCCCCGAGTGGAACAGGTGCTGAAGCACCATCGAACGGTTGTGGGCCCTTGCGTCCCCGGGCATCACTTTTGCGGTCGGCCGCAGGGCGCGCCCCAGGCTGCGTCCGGTTGAGGTGTTTGCTGGGGCCGCTGTCGTCACGTTTGTTAGTTAACCATCCTTACATATTACGGTCAAGACTCTCTTGTGGAGCGAGTCCGGATCCGCCGGTCACCGTGATCTCGCGGTGCCGCGCCGCGCCGGGCACCATGCGGTCACGCGGCGGGGGCCCGATTTGATCCGTTCTGATTTGATACTGATGCCTGACGGCACTGCCCCTGGACGCGCCTCCGGGCCACGTTCACCAGATCCCGAAGGCCATCAAACGAAAGTTGGCAGGCCCATGATGGAGATCGCTGTCATACCGGCACCAGTACACGCGGCGAGCCCGCCTGGTGCACCGTTCGTTCTGAACACAGGCACCCGGATCGTCGTCGGGCCGGATCCGGCGACGGCTGCGATCGCCACTGTTGTCGCGGAGAGCCTCACCCGGCTCGGCGGCCTCGCGGTGCCCACCGTGGCCAAAGACAGCAGCGAACCGGGGGCCGTTGTCCTGCGGCTGACCGATGACCGGTCCGTGCTCGGGCTGTCGGTCGATGTAGACGCGGCACGATCGATGGGCGCCTACCGGCTTGAGGTCAGCCGAGACCGCGTCGTCGTTACGGCCCTGGACCTGCCCGGACTGCTTCACGGTGTGGCAACGCTGGAGCAGACCAGTGATCGCACCCGCGGGTTCGTGAGGTTCCCGCCGCTCGTGGCCACCGACGCGCCGCGCTTCGGCTGGCGGGGGCTGAGCCTTGACGTCGCACGACATTTCTTCGATGTTGCAGCCGTGCGAAAGGTCATCGACGTCATGGCCGGTCTCAAGCTCAACGTGCTGCATCTGCACCTGACGGACGACCAGGGGTGGCGGCTGGATGTGCCGTCCAGGCCCGAGCTGGCCGCACGCTCGGGAGGCACCGCAGTGGACGGTGATCCGGGTGGGTACTACACCGTCGAGGACTACCAGGAGATCGTCGCTTACGCACAGTCTCGCTGCATCACGGTCATCCCGGAGATCGACGTGCCCGGGCACGTCAACGCCGCTCTCCACGCCTGCGGAGAGCTCACACCGTCGGGAGAACCGGCACCTGCCTACACCGGGATCGGCGTCGGCCATAGCCGTCTCCATGCGGATCTTGAGGCCACGGGGAACTTCCTGCACGACGTCTTCACAGACGTCGCGGCCCTGACGCCGGGGCACTACGTGCACATCGGCGGTGACGAGGTGCTCACGATGCGGCCCGCGGAGTACGCGAGCCTGGTCCAGGCGGCGGCGACACATGTCCGAGCGGCAGGCAAGGGCGTGGTCGGCTGGCAGGAGATCGCCAAGACACCATTGGGGCCCGACACCGTGGTGCAGTACTGGACCGGGGCCCAGGGCGCCGAGCCCGTGATCGCTGCCGCGCAGGCAGGGGCCCAGGTGCTGCTCTCCCCCGCGCACAAGGTGTACCTCGATATGAAGTACGACGACGAGACCCCCGTGGGCCTGGTCTGGGCCGGTCATATCGAGGTGCGCGACGCCTACGACTGGGAGCCGCTGGACGTGATCCCGGAGCTGCCAGCCGAATGCATCGTCGGAGTGGAGGCGGGGATCTGGTCCGAGACGATCCGCAGTGTCGACGAACTCTTCCTCTTGCTGTTGCCTCGGCTTGCAGCCGTGGCCGAGGTCGCCTGGTCGAGACCCGAGACGCGCGACTGGAACGACTTCGCAGCGCGCCTCAGTGTCCTGGCACCTCGCTGGACCGAAGCCGGCCTGAGCTGGTACCGCTCCCCCCGGGTCCAGTGGTGAGGCGGGTCCCGTCCTCACGGAAAGGCGACGTAATCCTCTAGACAGCGCGGCCATCTGCAGCTGGCCCAGATGGGTGTGCGTTCTCGTTCAGCTCGCCAGCGCCTATCGGGACTCACTCTCAATGCCGAGTTGACGACGTTCCGTCGAGCCAGACAACTCAGGGAGCCGCGCTCGCATAGAGCAGCTAGCGATCCGTGGAGCCGCCCCGCGTAGGCGCTTCCTGCGGACGTTCTCAAGCCGGGGGGCAGCGTAACGGCGCGGTTACCGGTTGGCGCTGGCTAGGAGATAGGCGCCCGTGAAGCTGAGCACCGCTTCCGGGGTCGGGCCAATCACCTCAATCAGCTCGCCGCCATGTTTGTAAGCCATGGCCAGCGACGTCGATGCGCTGTGGACCAGGCGCACCTGGTTGCCAGAGAGCACATGGTCCGTGACCGTCGTCTTGCCGGGTATGAACCCTTGGGCGCCCTTGACCCCGCCGGCCAAAAGCGCGCTGACTGGCCTCTTATCCATGAGTGCCGCCAGCTTGGGGTTGTACTGCACGAGCACGATTGCCGCGATGCGAGCGCCCGAACTGTTCGTGATCCCGCGACCCACGACCGAGGCGACCATTCCCGTCGCATCCAGTCCATCGGTCATCGGTTTCAGCTCAGGGGGCAGAGCGGTGTAGCTATACCCTGGAACGCGGATCACCGTCAGCCCCGCGGCAGCTGCCGACGTCGTCCTCGAAACCGGGGGCATGCTGGCACTAGGCGACGCGGCGGTTTCTGGTGACGCTGCCGCGGCCCTGGTCCGTTCGGTGGCCTTGGTCAGCAACGCAGTCATCTGCTCGAGGGTGAACGTCTTGGCCGTGGGGGCGAATACCGACACGCCCACCTCGACTTGGCCTACGAGCGATCCGGCGTTGAATCCGCGCAGCTCGATGTTTCGTCCTTGGACGGTGCCGGTCAACGCCATCGTGTACATGAAGGCGACGTCGCTGCCGGGAATCGTCACTGAGGCATGCTGGGCCGAGAAGGATGTGACCGTGAACCCCGAGCTGGCCAGAACGGCTGTCAGCTGGGATTTGAGGCAGGCAGGTGCCTTACTGTTTGTCATCTCCGCCAGCTGCTTCTTGGCGTCGGCGGTGGAGGTCGCGACGTCGGCCGAGGAGTCGATTTCGAGCTCACCTTTGGAAAAGGCCGTACCGAAGTTTCGGGTGAGATAGGTCGAAGCGGTAACGCCCAGGCAGGTAGCCATCTTCGCATCGAGAACGTCGTTGCTGGCGTCGTGTGTCTGCGCCTTCGTCGTGTAGCCGGGCAGGTCGGCTTCGGTGAGCACGGCTGCGGCCGCGAGAATCTTCGCCTTCTCTAGCGTGAGAGCGACCGGGGTCACGGCGGCCTTCGCCGAAGCGGTTGTCGAGGTCGTTGACGGCTGGGAGCTATTACCTCCGCATCCGGTCAGGGCGACGGCTGCGCAGAGGGCAAGGGCGAGGGACCGGGGCGACATCACGTGCGGAGCGTACAAGTGACGAAACTGTCGCGTACCGGGTTTGACGGAAACCAAACTGGACGGACGACAACGGATGCCTGCGCCGAGAAGCACCCGGAGGAGCTGCTGGAGCGCGCGCCACACCACTGACGGTGTGGTCGAAGATAGCGGCGCACGCCTCGGGCCCTTGGTGTCGACGACCCCCACCAGCGCTGTCATTGAGACCACTTTCCTGGATGCGTAGCCGGTGGTTCGTCCTTCACTGCCACAGGTTGCCGTGACTCTTGCACCTGGCGTTTCAAGATGTGGGCTGGTCCGCGGACCGCATCGAAAAGAGGCGGCCACTGAATCATCGTTCGGTGAGTTATCCGCCTTGGATGGGGTCGAAGCGGGCTCACCGGGCTGTTTGAGTCCTCCGGGGCCACCACCTCCTCATAAAGCTGAGGCACAGCTCGAGACCAGGCGCCACCACTCAGGTCCAGCCACGATTCGCATCGCCGGCCCAGCAACCGATCTCTCCTTGGACCGTCCCGCGAGCGGATCCCTCACCGAACAAGGACACACGCCCATCGCGGCTGTGAGCGGACAAACACAAACAGCACCTTCTACCCCTTTCGCGGCGAAGTGACGCACGTGCGAGGGGCAGACCCCATTGCGCTCGGCCGGACAACCGTTGCTGAGGAGAGGTGCCGTGCCCGGAAGGGCACTACGCTTCCGTCATGGAGCGACAGCCCTTCACGATTGCCACCAGTGGCGGTGAGCTTTCGGGTTGGGTCTGTGGGGCGGGGCCGCGAGTGCTGGCGATTCACGGCGGTCCGGGGATGAGCTTCGGCTATCTCGACGATGCTGTGGCGGAGCTCGGGGCGCATTACCAGGTGGCGACCTTCCAGCAGCGGGGTCTCGCGCCATCCACTGAGCAGGGCGAGTTCACGATCGCCGAGGCCGTGGCCGACATCGCCGCCGTGCTGGATGGCTTGGGATGGGACACGGCGTACCTGATGGGCCACTCATGGGGAGGCCACTTGGTGTTCCATTCTGCGGTCGGCATTCCTGAGCGGCTGGCCGGCGTGTTGTCGGTCGACCCGCTTGGCGCGGTCGGCGACGGCGGGGCGGCGGCATTCGGGGCCGAGATGCTCGCGCGAGTGCCCGAGGCCTGCCGTGATCGTGCCCGCGTGCTGGACGAGAAGGACACTGCGGGCGAGGCCACGCCCGAGGAGACGCATGAGGGGTTCTCCTTGGTCTGGGGGTCGTACTTCGCCGATCCTCCTGCTGCTCCGCCGATGCCGCACGTAGAGTTCTCCCAGCCCGCCAACCTCGGGCTGTGGACGGATGTGACGAACCGCCTTCCCGAACTCGAGTCGTCGCTGGCGTCGATCACGGTCCCGTTCGGTGTGCTCGTGGGCGAGTTGAGCCCGATGCCACCCAGCGCCGGAGTTGAGAGTGCCGAGCGCATCCCCGGCGCCTGGTCGCACATCGAGCCTGGAGCGGGACACTTCGTCTGGCATGAGGCACCGGGCTGTCTCCTGGCTGCGATGGATCGGCTCGTCGGGGACGCCTGAGTGACCCGGCCGGTGCGGCCACGCGCGTAGCCCACGTGATTCCGCTGTTTGGTACGCCCCGATGTGACGCACTCTTCGCGGAATAACAAGCATGTGCGGACGTTCCGAGGCACACTGCAGGGGTGTTCAAGGGACCCAGTTGTGACATCACGATCCTCTCCGAACGCTGGGCTCACGTGCATGGATCACCTGCCGCCGCGTCCGGGATGGCGTGAGATGCGGGCCGTTATCAAGCCGGGCGGCGAGGGGATCATTACCGGGTTCCCGATCCCATGAACGCCGAGATGACTCCCGAAGAGGTAACGGTGAGGATGCAACTGGCGATGGACAGGGTGACTGGTCTGCCCCCGGAGAGCATCGATCAAATCGAGATGTTGATCCTCGTGGGCGAACGGCTCGTGGCCTTCGAAACCCTCTGCACACAGGTCGACGAGTACGAGATCTCGCTCGACCAGGATCTCGTTCAACAGCTCATAGAGGTCGGGCTGGCCGTCGGTGCCGAGCAGCAATACACGGATCTCCTCAGGGACACCCAGGTCATGTGGCATCGGTCCGCGACAAGGCCCAGCAGGACTGGGAAGAGCCGCTGGTCGCCCCTGTGGTGGGCGCTCCCGCTAGCGTTCGTGGTCGCCCTTCCCCTGTGGTGGGTCGCTGGATTTTCCATGTGCGGCATCAGCGGTTGTAGCGGGGGCGGGTTCGGGGTTTCGGACAGCGGGCGCGGCTCCGTGATCCCGATCCTTGCGGTCAGCGGCGCGGTGCTCGCTCTTCCCGTGGTGCTCACCCACTGGCACCCGCGCAGAGGTGTGCGCGTGGCTGTCGGACTTGGGGTCGCCGTGACTTGGGCCGGCGCGAACGCCATATGGATGTATTCGTGGGTGTAACAACCAAAGGAGTCGACGCAGGTCGCTGGCATTGATCCCGCACCCCATTGCTGCCGTGCGGCAACAGGTGTTCCCAAGATGTTGGAAACGAGCCCTCAACTGGCGAAGGGGACCGTGTTGAGTTGATCACGCCGTCGCTGGATAGGCGCACTCAATTCGGCATGAGACTGAGTCCAAGATGCCGAACGGCCAATCGCAACGGTGTCAGCACCTCGGGTCGATTGGGATGATGTCGAGGTGGATGAACACATGAGCGTGCGTGCATCGGCGAAGGCCGTCCTTCTTGACATGGATGGAGTTCTGGTCGACTCAACTGGAATGGTGGAGAAGCACTGGTCACAGTGGGCCGAGCGCCGCGGATTGGATCCCATCAACGTCCTGCGCTTCGCGCACGGTGCGCCGTCCAGAGAGGTAGTCGCACGATTCGTTCCTGCACACGAGGTCGCGGTCGAAGCGGCTTGGGTGGAAGGCTTGGCACTTCTCCCTGCCGATGAAGTTGCCCTTCCTGGTGCCCATGCTGTGCTGACCCAGCGAGTGCTTCCTGTCGCTGTCGTGACCTCGGCAACACGCGTCGTCGCTCGGCTGCGCTTGACCCGAGCTGGGCTCCCGGTGCCGGCAGTTCTGGTCGGCGCCGACGACGTTGCTCGTGGTAAGCCCAACGCGCTGCCCTATCTTCGTGCCGCGCAACTGCTTCACGTCACGGCGAGCGATTGCGTCGGTGTTGAAGACACACCGGCGGGGCTGACCTCAATCCGCGCGGCGGGTGCACAGCCCCTAGCCCTCCTGACCACTCACCGACCAGATGAGCTGTCCGATGCTCTGGCTCTCCTTGCCGACCTCCGATCATTGCGTGTCATGCCTGCTGGCGTTGACTGGGACAGCGTGGACGACTCCTTGTGATGGCTGACGGCTGTCGCAGCTGCGCTACCAGATTGGTCACGCGAGGCATGAAGCCATTCGGCGCCGGACGTGGCCAATGACGCGTCGCGGCCGATTCCCTTTTTTGGGGCCGTGTCCTATACGTAGAACGATTCCCGACGCATCGGCGCCACGCATCGGTGTCCCTACGCCGAACGATGACCGGACGCATCTGAGCCAAGCCACGGCGTCCGTAGGCGGATCGTTTTGCGGAACGGCTCTCGATGATGGTCGGACCATTCCTCAGGCGGTGTCTACGACTCCGTATGGATAATCACGAGCATGCACGACCATCGCCCGGACGCAAGTCCCGACCACCCGGACCTGCGCGACTACGTGGGCTGGCACGCGGCGTACGACGATCCTGGGTCGAGCCTTTCGGTGCGGCTGCGCCATATCCAGCGAGCCATTGTCGAGTGGCTGGACCGCACGTCCGGCCCGGTTCGCGTGCTCAGCGTGTGCGCCGGCCAAGGCCACGACATTTTGGGTGCGTTGGAGGAACGCAGCCGAAGGGATCGTGCCCGAGTGAGCGGCGCCCTCATCGAGATGGACCCGACGAACGTCGCCATCGCCCGGGGCCGTATCGCGCACCTCGACCTTGCCCTGACCGTCGTTGAAGCCGACGCCGGGACCACCGACACGTATCCCGGTCTGGTACCCGCAGACCTCCTGCTCCTGAGCGGGATAATGGGCAATATCTCCGCACCCGACATCGAGCGGCTCGTGCGCGCGTCCCCTCAGTTCTGCGCGGCGGGAGCCACGGTCATCTGGACTCGGGGCGCACAGGATCCTGACCTCGGACCCGACATCCGCCGATGGTTCGATCAGGCGGGGTTCGAGGAGGTGTCCTGCGAGGAATGGATCGAAGGCACGGGCATGCGGGTCGGGGTGAACCGCCTCATCAGACCACCCCAGCCGCTGCGTCCCGGCGAGGTGATCTTCACCTTCTACCGCTGACCGACGTGCGCCACCCGGTTCCGCAAGCGGATCGGATACCAGGTGCGGTTGTTCTCAGGCGCCTGGCGCTGTATAGGAAAGGAGGGGTCCAGCGCCGACGAGCTCGTCCCGCTGCAACTGGGCGTCCTGGGAGTCGGTGGAGACACGGACCAACCCGGCAAGAGGATGATCGACCGAGTACCAGATCCACGCTCCGAATCGACTCTTTAAACAGTCTCAGAAAGCCGGACCTGCGCGGGCGGTCATGGATGGCCAGCCTAAGACCTTCGGCACCGGTGCCTCGCTCGGCGGGAGGTCACGTCCCGCAGTCGCGAGCCTCGCGTACGATCGACCAATGGGACGTAGCGCTGGCCTCTTCGACTGGAGAGTCACGCGCCTGCTTATTGCCACTGGTGCCTTCGCCATGGCAACAGGAATCCTCGGGATTGCGCAGGGCCCGTCCTCCAACTTCGCATGGCTCGCGATCGTGGTCGGGTTTGTTCTTGTCGTCGCATCGACAGGTGAACTTTCGGATTGCGTCGTCGCGGGGCGAAGTCGGTCAATTCTTCGCAGCCGAGTGAATCCATTCACCTCCAGGATCGCTTGCTTGCCGATCACACCGCGCATGCCGCGTGGTGTTTCCCCGCCCCGGAAATAGCTCCTCTGGACGCGGGTGCAGCAAACCCCGCTCCGTTGTGAATTCCGAGGGCGCGCCACCGACGAGGTGGATGCCGTTCCAGATCCTGCCGCAGCCTCCCTTGACGAGCACGGCAGCGACGCCGCCGGTGACGTCGAACAGTGATGACCTGGTCAATGAGGTCACGGCGAACGTCCGGGTTGATGAACATCGCCCACACACAAACGCGTGCTTTGCGGGCGACATACCGCCCGCCTGACCTGAAGGACTGTAACGATGGATTTCTTCAAGATCCTTGCCCCACTGGAGTGGGTCGTCGCCTGGCTGATGGTCGGCTTCCACACCATCTTCACGGCGATCGGGCTGCCAGCTGAGGCCGGCTACACCTGGGCTCTGTCGATCGTGGGCCTGGTCGTCGCCATCCGGATCATCCTGATCCCGTTGTTCGTCAAGCAGATTCACTCCCAGCGGCGAATGCAGCTGATCCAGCCCGAGATACAAACGATCCAGAAGAAGTACAAAGGCAAGACCGATCCTGAGTCCCGGCAGGCCATGACGCAAGAGACGATGGGTCTGTACAAGCGCACGGGCACCAACCCGTTCTCGTCGTGCCTGCCGCTTCTGCTGCAGTCCCCGATCTTCTTCGCGCTCTACCGGGTGCTCGCCAACATGGCTGGCATTGCTGCCGGCAAGACGCCGGCGATCGGCCCACTGACCCCGGACGTGGCCGCTCAGGCGAACGCGTCCACGATCTTCGGTGCGCCCCTGTCTGCCACGTTCCGGCACACGACCACCATCGTGAACAACCTCGCGGTCTCAGCACCATCTTCCACCAACGTGAAGATCGTCTGCGTGGTGATGATCGTGCTCATGGCGGGCTCGCAGTTCGCCAGCATGCGACAGCTGATGATGAAGAACATGCCGGCAAGCACCTTGGACAACCCGTTCGCCAAACAGCAGAAGCTGATGATGTATCTGATGCCGTTGATGTTCGTGTTCTCCGGCGTCACCTTCGCTATCGGCATCCTGCTCTACTGGTTGACGACCAACCTCTGGTCGATGGGCCAACAGTTCTACACGATTCGGCGGATGCCGGCTCCCGGCTCACTCGCTGAGAAGGACCTGGAGGCACGTCGGCTCAAGAGCGGCAAGGAGCACAAGAAGTTCACTGTCCCCGGCCTGAGCCACGACGATGAGTCCGAGGAGGTCCGGGACACCCCGGCCATCGAGCCCAAGCCTCAGTCGGGTCAGCGCCAGCAACCCGGTGTTCGAGCGCATTGATACGGTGGGGATCGGGCACCACCTGGCCGCGGGCACATCGGTGCGCATCGCAGGCGTGCCGCGCGGGCAAACCAATCCGGCGCCCCTGCTCGGACAGGACACCGATCAAATTCTGATGGATGTGCTGCGGCTGGACGCTGCGGCAGTTGGCAAGTTGCATGACGCGGGGGTGGTGGCAGGTCCGAGCCGCGATCCGCTGGTCGGCACCCGATGACTCTGGAGACGCGCGCCATGAACGCTTTTTCCAACTCAGCATCTGCTTCGCGCGGAACAGCACAGTCCA
>ENA-OFCI01001020-OFCI01001020.1-metagenomes-genome-assembly--contig:-NODE-1020-length-14084-cov-5.805261_pt1 | contig 14084 bp, 14 predicted proteins | sample MGYA00153391_OFCI01 | MGnify analysis MGYA00153391
AGCAATAGAAAGGTTGCCAGAATTCTTTAAAACGCTTACTCCGAGTTGAGATAGATCATTTACTTCACGCATAGCTCGTGTGAGAGCCAGACTGTCCTTGATCGAAGCAAGCATTCCGGTTAGCGAGAAGGCGCCACCGGCTGCCACCAAACCGACAGCAAAAGCTTTGACATCAACGGGTGATCTGTAGGTGAGTTTGCCCGTAGCAACCAAGGCGAGCGTTGCTGCCAAGAGAATCGTCGGAGCCAATTGGGAGCTGATTCGTTGGGAACGCTGGCTATTCCAGACCTGTAGCAGATCTTTCTCTTTCATGACCACTTTCAAACCCCCGGTCTAATGTAATAGTGGTACTTTAATATGAACGAGGGGATAGTAATGCACACTTGGACTTGGTTCGCACTAGCGGGGGGATGTGCCGTACTGGAGATCCTAAACCTCAGTCTGGTGTTCGCCTCCTTTGCTGTGGGTGCCGCGGGGGCTGGATTTGCCTCGCTAGCCGGAGCAAATATGCCCGCTCAATGGGTCACCCTCGCTCTTGCCACCGTCTTGAGCCTGCGCTTAAAGCCAATTATCACCCGCTATATCTTTCGCAAGACTCCAGCTCTTGATACTGGAATCAATGCGCTGATCGGTCTCAAAGCCATAACAACCTCCCGAGTCTCTGAGAATTCCGGCACGATCACACTTAGGAACGAGACATGGACCGCCCGTTGCGATAGCGGTGAGATAGCCGAGGGCCAGAGCGTTACGGTTACACGTATTGATGGAGCAGTAGCAGTGGTTCTCCCACGCCTAGAATCCCACATCAACAAAGGAGCATAAGTGGCCCTACTTATTGGACTTGGCGTCATTGTTCTAATCGCCATCCTGATCACCGTCGGATCCATCAGAATTATTCCCCAAGCGAGAGCCGGGATCGTAGAGCGGTTAGGCAAGTATCACAAAACTCTGGAGCCTGGGCTTAACCTCATCGTGCCTGGCATCGATCGTCTACGTCCTCTCGTAGACCTACGTGAAAAAGTCGTCTCATTTCCTCCGCAGCCAGTGATCACCGAAGATAACTTGGTTGTCAATATTGATACCGTGATCTACTTTCAAGTTACCAATCCCAAGTCTGCAACATACGAAATTGAAAATTACATTCAAGGTATTGAGCAGTTAGTCGTAACCACCCTACGTAATTCGGTTGGTGGACTCGATCTCGAGAGAGCGCTGACTTCGCGGGACCACATCAATGCAATTCTCCGTGGGGTATTGGATGAGGCCACCAGTAAATGGGGAGTGCGAGTCAATCGAGTGGAAATTAAGGCCATAGAACCACCTCCAAGTGTGCAGGAGTCGATGGAGAAGCAGATGAGGGCTGACCGTGATAAGCGCGCCGTAATCCTGACCGCAGAGGGTGAGAAACAGAGTCAAATCTTACGAGCCGAAGGTAATCGACAAGCGGATATTTTGCGCGCGGAAGGTGAAGCGCAAGCTCGCGTGATCAACGCCGAAGGTGAAGCGACCGCCATCGCAAAGGTCTTTGAGGCGATCCATCAAGCTAACCCAGATGAGAAGGTTTTGGCCTATAAGTACCTAGAACAACTTCCCATCATCGCCAACGGCACCGCAAGTAAAGTCTGGATTATTCCAGCTGAACTTTCTGGCGCCGCTGCATCAATCATGAAGGCCTTTAGGCCACAGGGATAAAAGACTTACTCAGTTTGAAGCATCTCCGTAATTAAATGTTGTGACGCAGCCACCATCAACTGTCACAATCGCACCGGTCATAAACGAGGCTTCGTCTGAGACCAAAAAGGCAGCAACATTTGCTACCTCGATTGGTTGTGCCTGTCGCCCGATTGGTTGCATCGCAGCTGCCTTCTCACGACGGGCAATTGCCGCTTGTAGCGCATCTGGTTCGAGTGTTGTCCCGCGACGACCAAGGCTAGTATCTATATAACCGGGACAGATAGCGTTAATCCGAATCCCATCTGGCGCGTAATCCACGGTCAATTGCCGTGTGTAATTAATAATTGCTCCCTTAGAGGCGCAGTAGGCCGCTGCCTTAGGAGCACCTATCAGTCCATAGGTAGAGGCAATATTGACGATCCGTCCATCGCGCTGCTTTAAGAAGTGAGGTAAGGCGTATTTGGTGCAGAGGAATGTACCTCCAACATTTATCGCCATTACCCGCATGAACTCTTCAAGTTCGATCTCGTGGGTTCGTAGCTGCCCGCCACCAACCCCTGCATTGTTGACCAAGATATCAAGGCCACCGTATGTGGCAACCGTGGTGTCAATGAGGTTTTTGACTTCAGCCTCTTGTGAGATATCAGCCTGTACAAAGATGGCCTGACCACCTGCCGCCACAATCTCTGCAACGGTACGCTCCCCATCTTCAACAATCACATCTGAAACAGTTACTCGAGCTCCAGACTCGGCGATCCGTTTTACGGTGGCGCGACCAATTCCGTTGCCAGAACCGGTGACAATTGCAACTTTCCCTGTGAGATCTGACATTAACTTCTCCTTTAATTACTCGACGATGGTACGGCTAAGTATCACGGTGGTGATGAAGCGCTTAAAAAGATTGAGGGGATCGCTATCAGTGATCTCTACCTTCTTTGCTCCTGTTCGAACTGTCCCTGGAATCCAGGTTGCCTGTTCTGCATAGTCGCCGTTGTGAAAACTAATCTCAATGGTGGCAGGCAGCTTTATTTCTGGAATTCGAATGGAGGAGAGCGCTGTGAGGGCTTCTGTAGCCTTCTCTTTAATGAGTTCACACGCAACTGTTGGGTGGAGTGAGTTAGCAGCAAATCGCGTAATGCTCTCTTTAACAACTGCAGAGCGGACATCTGGTGACCAGACCTCTGTTTCAATGCGGGTCGTCTCATCGCCTGTCACAAGCACAACGGGAACACCATAGTGCTGGGCAACTAGACAGTTCAGTCCGGCTTCCGACACCACCTCGCCATTTAACTTGATATCGGCGATAGCACGTGGGTTGTAAGTATGTGAGAGGACGGAGCTATCGCTGCTCATCGATCCGTGATAACTCACAAAGAAGATTGCATCAAATGAGCTATCCAGTCCCTGCATCATATACATGGGCTTGTGCTTGCCTGATAGGTAACGAGCGTTACCTGCCAGGGTTGCGGGTTTTAGATTTTGCATGGATGAGTGAGAGTCATTAACTAAAAACTCCGTCGCCCCAGCAGCCATAGCGCCTTCAATGCTGGCGTTTACCTCATTTTGAAGTAACTCCCGGTAATAGCCATACTCGGCGTTCCCGTGGAGACACTGGGTCCAATCGACGACCCCCGCTGTTCCTTCCATATCGGAGCTGATATAAATTTTCATAGAAGTGCCTTTCTTGGTCGGAATTCTGGTTCGGTCGAGTTTTCGGTCATAAGCGTGTAAGTGGAGCCTTCCATCCCAGCGGCGCCACCAGGGCGACCCTCGGCATCTATAGCAAGGCAGCGCAATTCGGCGCGGAACTCATCTGGCAGGTTGCGGGCTTCAATCAGGGCCTCAAAGCAGGCATCTTCCGCAGATAGCCCAGACTTCATATTCTCGACTACCGTGCGCGCAGTTCCACCGCGTAGTGATAATTCTCCACGCCCAGTGCAAGCCGCTGCCCCGTAACGAATATCGGCATAATTTCCGGCGCCAGCGATAGCAGAATCACCGACGCGACCTGGATGCTTATACGGATAGCCGCTGGTGCTAACGCCACAGACGATCTCACCATGACGATCTTTGGCGATGATATTAATTGTTCCCCACGGACCCTCGTGTGGAGAGAATCGCTTAACGAGTTCGATAGCCGCTAGACGATAGCGCTCATCCCCGCTCATGGCCTTGGTATTTTCGCCTTCAATTGACTCCGCGTTAACGCTTTTGAGTTGTTCTAGCCAGAGCGCTTTCGCCTCGGGGGTCAATAACTCTGCGCGGGTAAATCCTAAAGAGTCAGCAAAGGCCTCTGCCCCTTCACCAACTAGCAAAGCATGCTGCGGCAATTTTTCTAAAACTGCGCGGGCGATGGAGATGGGATTTGGAAAGTTCTTTACCGCACCCACAGCACCGAAGGCCCGCGATGAGCCGATCATGATGGAGGCATCGAGTTCAACGATACCGCGAGCATTTGGCAGACCACCCGTACCTACATAGTGATCGGCTAAATTATCTTCACAAGCGATCAATCCGCGCTCCACGGCTTCGAGCGCAGATCCACCACGGCGAAGAATTTCCATCGCCTGGGGAATCCCAACCTCGCTCCGTTCGCTTCCGATAATGATCAGCTCTGACATGTACTGCCTCCTTGTTGCTTGTTGTGAGTGATGCGCATTAAAGATTGATGCAGGCGGCCGTATGCCCAGAAGCGTTGATCTGGAGTAGCTGCGGGTCAGTAACTTCACAGGCCGCTGTGGATATCGGGCAACGACTTAGAAAACGACAACCAAGATACATAGCCTGCATAGAGGGAAGTTCACCTTGCGGAGCCTCGCCTAATTTTGATCCAGGTGTCATTTTTGGAACAGAGCTCAGTAAAAGTTTTGTATACGGGTGTTGCGGATTGTTGAAAACCTCTTCAGTGGGACCTTCCTCGACAATACGGCCCAAGTACATCACGGCAATTCGATCACTTATCTGACGCACAATCGCAATATTGTGCGAGATAAAGAGCATAGTCAGGCCAAGGTCGCGCTTGAGATCCAAAAGTAAGTTGACGATGCTCGCCTGCACTGAAACATCCAGTGCCGATACCGCCTCATCGGCGATCAAGATCTTAGGTTCTAGCGCTAGCGCGCGTGCGATTCCAATACGTTGTCTTTGACCGCCCGAAAATTGACGGGGGTAAGAATCCAGCGCTGCGATTGGCAGACCAACCAGCGCCATTAACTCGGCAGAGCGTTTCTCGACCTGATCCTTCGTGACGAGTTTATGGAAGAGCAGGATCTCCTTTAACATCTCACCGATCTTCATCCGGGGATTCAGGGAGGCGAATGGATCCTGGAAGATCATCTGAACCAAGCGTCTCTCTTCCAAACTCCGATTAGTACCCATCTGCTGATCAAAGAGGGATAGTGATCCCCCCGTCGCGGGGTACAAACCAACCAAGGTGCGACCTAAAGTCGATTTCCCGCATCCAGACTCGCCAACCAACCCAACGGTCTGACCACTTTCAATATTAATAGAGACCCCATCAACAGCCGGAATCGATAAAGGCTTTTTTCCTCGGATTTTGCCAACTATGGAACTTTTTCCAACAAAGTGCTTCGAGAGATCGACAGTGCTTAGAACAACTTCACTCAATTGCCAACCCCATTTCGCAGAAGATCTGTAGTTGCAAGCGCCTGCATAAAGGTTTGGGAATGGTGACAGGCGGAGAGTGAACTTCCAATTTTAACCAACTCTGGTTCAACGTTACGGCAGATCTCGGTGGAGGCAAAACAACGCGGAGAGAATGGACATCCCGTTACCGCCTTCGTCAAATCTGGCGCCTCACCTGAAATAGAGAAGAGACGTTCCACTTGATGCTCCATATCGGGTGCCGACTTCAAAAGGGAGTAGGTATAAGGGTGCGAAGGGTGTGAGAAACTCTCCTGAACGCTGCCTGTCTCTACAAAACGCCCGGCATACATGACATTGATCCGATCACAGATCTCGTTGACCACCGCTAAATCATGTGTGACAAAAGCAATTCCCATATTTTCTTGCTCCCGAAGATCTAATAGGAGACGAAGGACCTGTGCTTGGATTGTGACATCGAGCGCGGTGGTAGGTTCATCGCAAAACATCAATTGTGGTTTTCCGGAAAGCGCGATCGCTATTGCCACACGTTGCCTGAGCCCACCTGATAATTGATGAGGGTAAACATGGAATCGCGCCTCTGCCTCAGGGATGCCGACTAATTGCATCAACTCAATCGCTCGTTGATGCGACTTCTCTTTTGACCATCCCAAGCGACGGCGAGGAATTTCGGCTATTTGATTTCCAACCGTCATTACTGGGTTGAGCGCAGTTATCGCATCTTGAAAGACGATACCAATTTTTTCAGCGAGTAGCTCGGATCTCTTGGATGCGCTGAGGGAATTAAGTAAGACGCCCTCAAGATAAATCTCTCCGCGGGTTACCTTGGCGTTCTTGGGCAGCAGTCCCAGAATTGCTTTTAGGGTAATGGATTTACCACTACCTGATTCCCCGACGATGCCAATGGAGTCCCCCGCAGCCAGATCTAATGAGATACCTCGGATTGCTTTAAGTAGACCGCGCGAGGTGTGGATTTCAACGTGCAGATCTCTGACAACCAACAGGGGCTGACTCATTTGTTCAATCGCTTCACTAGACCGTCCCCAATGAGAGATAGCCCGAAGCCAGTTATTACCACCATCACTCCCGGAATAGTTGGGATCCACCACTGTTGCAGAATGTATGCCTGTCCCTCTTGAATCATTGATCCCCATTCTGCTGTGGGAATAGGAACACCTAAACCAAGGTAGCCCAAGGAGACAATTGCCAAGATACTCAAGACAATATCGCTCATAGAAAAGATAATCGCTTGAGAAATGACGTTGGGCATGAGGTGCCTGCGCAGGATTCGTATCGTAGGAAGTCCGCTTAACTTGGCGGCATGAACATAATCAAGTTCCTTGGCAACCAAGACAGCCGCCCGAATAATTCGACAGTAAGCGACCCAGCCAACAAGGGTGATTGCCAAAACGATGGACTTCGGACCAGGACCGACAACAAAGACCAGCGCAATGGCCAGCACGTAAAAGGGAAAGGCGATTGTCGTGTCGACAACACGCATCAGAAGGGTGTCAAACCAGCCCCCGAACCAACCAGAGAAGAGGCCAAGAGTGACACCGATAAAAAATGGGAGAAGAACCGCCAAAAAACCGATGGAGAGATCGATGCGGGCACCGTAAATGATCCGAGTTAACACATCTCGACCAAGTTGGTCAGTCCCGAGCCAGTGATGAATATTGGGGGCGATCAAGGTGTTCTCTAAATCTTGTCCAGTAGGGTCATAATGAGTAAGAAGTGGCGCGGCGATTGCGGCGATGATCAGCAATGAAATGAGCCCGATACCAAAGTAGAAGGAGCCATTACCCTTAAATTGGATCTTACTGGTGAAGGATTTCCCACGAATAGAGAGGGTGCTCATAGCGCCACCCGTGGATCTAGAGCTGCGTGAATCAGGTCAGCGAGCAAGTTAACAGTTACAACAACGAGAGCGAAGAATATTGTTACCCCTTGAACGATTGGGTAATCACGGTTGGAAATTGCATCAATCATTAACGAGCCGGTCGCCGGAATAGCAAAGACGCGCTCTACAACGACTGTGGAGCCCACGAGGTAGGCGATATTTACTCCCAGCACCGTGACGGAGGCGATGATGGCATTTCGCACGACGTGAGAGAGCGTAACGCGGGCCTTACCAATGCCTTTAGCCTTAGCGGTAAGTACAAAATCTGCCTCAAGAATTTCTAGCATGCTGGCTCGCAGGCTTCTAATGAGAATTGGCGAGAGCCCGATCGCAATGGTGAGAGCAGGCAAAAATGTTGAACGTGCGTGTTGCAAGAACGAATCTCCGAAACCACTCACAGGAAATAATCGCACTTTTAGACCAAGGAGAAGAATCAATTCAATTCCAACCCAGACTTGTGGCATTCCCAGACCGATGATGGGGATTACACGGACTGCTTGATCTCGGGCCGCGCCTTCTTTAGAGGCGGCCAAAATAGCGAGAGGAACACTGATAAGTAGGGATATGAGAATCCCGCCAACCATCAAAAATGCGGTCGCACTCAAGCGTCCAAGGATGAGACGACTAACACTCACTTGATTGAAAAAACTTGTTCCAAAGGAGCCCTGAAAGAGGTGACCCAGAAAAGAGAAGTACTGCACGATGAGCGGGCGGTCAATACCTAATAGGTGATGAATCACCGCTGAGCGAGCGGGTGTTGCGGTCTGCCCCAAAATCACATCAGCGGGATCGCCCGGAATCAGGTGAACTAGTACAAAAACAACGATAGATATACCAAAGAGGGCGGGGATTACTTGGAGCACTCTCTTGCCTGCATAGAACAAGAAGTTCATCCGAGTATTACCCCACCCTCTCTAGTAATGGATTTAACTAGCTATTACTTCTTCTTTACATCTTCCATATGGTACGAGAGCGTTGGAGTTACCTGGAATCCGGTAACTTTATTGCTCCACGCATAGATATATGTGTAGTTGTAGGAGAAGATCATCATGGCCTCATCAGCGGTGAGCTTCTGTGCCAAGCTGTAATCCTTCTGACGAGCAGCAACATTGGTTGTCGTCTGACCGGCCTTCACAGCCGCAACCACCTTCGCATTGCGGTAGTGGGTGTAGAAAGCATCTGTTCCACCCTCTACTGGGTTGAGCGCAAAGGTCAAAAGCTCGTCAGGATCTGAAATATCCATTGTCCAAGCGGTACTGGTCAATTGATAGTTCTGAGCCTTCTGCGTGGCGCGCTTTACCTTGGGATCTTGGCTGGTGATGGTCAACTTAACGCCGATCTTCTTGAGAGCAGCCTGCAAGATTGAACTCGTGGCGTTATCTTCAACGCTACCAGCTGTTGCAAGGTAATTAAGGGTAAGACCCTTTGAGAACTTAGACATCTTCAACTCTGCTGCTGCCTTCTTGAGATCGTATTGCAGACCAGGGGTCTTTGGATCGTAGAAGCCGACATTTGGGGCGAGAAGTGAATTGGATGGGGTGCCTTGTCCAGCAAGAACAACCTTAATTACAGCCTTGCGATCCAAGGAGTAAGAGAGTGCACGACGGACGTGAACGTCAGCAAGAGCCTTTACCTTCTCGTTCATTGCAATGTACTGGGAGGCCGCAGCTGGGAAGCCCGTGACAATGAGTCCTGGGGTCTTCTTGATCTGGGCGACGGAGGTTGCGGGTGGGAACTCATTGATATCTGCCTGACCAGATTGGAGCATCAGGGCGCGAGTGTTGTCATCCGCAACGTACTTCCAGGTTACCGAGTTGAGGTAGGGCTTGCCGGGCTGCCAGTAGGACTTGTTAGCGACCATTTTGACTTCAGTGCCTGGGGTCCAGTGATCCAACGCAAAAGGACCGGTACCAATGGGAGCCTTGAAGAAGGCATCTGCCGTCTTTCCGCCGTAATTATTTGGCAAGATCGAGTTCGAGAAACAGGCAAGATCTGAAAGTAGCGGAGCCCAAGGAGTCTTGGTCTTGATGACGACGGTGTCAGAGGTAGGAGCGGTGATCATGTCAATCGCGGTGTTAAGGAATCCCCAACCGTTGCCCTTTGTAGCAGTGTCTAGAGAGAACTTGACGTCTGCAGAGGTCATTGGAGTTCCATCGCTGAACTTGATATCAGTGCGCAACTTGATGGTCCAAGTGAGCTTGTCAGCAGAGACTGATGAACTCTTGGCTAGCCAAGGTCGGACGGTCTTGCCATTTTGGCTGATCATGTAAAGAGGCTCGTAGATCTGCTGTTGGATAAAGATCGAGTCATTTTGAGCTAGGTCAGGATTGAATGAGGCGAAGTCCTGGTTTCGAACCAGTACGAGGTCGCCCTTTGGTGCCGAATTTTCGGCAATCGCAGGTAGCACGCCGGCGAACATCGCGCCGATAACCGATGCTGCGAGAAGCACGGTCCGTGTTGTTTTCTTCGAGAATGACATTAATTCAACTCCTATCGAGGGTTTTGATATGTTTTAAAGTGATAGTCAGAGATCTTTCAAAACTTTTTCTTTTTTTTAACCAGGCGGAGGATCTTCATCGATCGACTGAATCAACGGGGAGTAAACTAATAGTCTGCTCCGTTAACACTGTGGGAGCCTATGCCTCACCAGGAGTAGCCGCAAGTTAGTTGCGTCACATTAAAGTTATTTAGAGAGCGTTGCGGGTCAACTACACAGTAACGAAAATGTTATGAATTCCATCCACACGCTACAGGTTCAGCCTGAAGCGGCGCCAAGAGTCTATAAATCCCTTAGCGTCGCTAACGCTTAAAAGAGTGAGTGGCCACCGTCAACGGAGAGACATTGGCCCGTAACCCAGGAAGATTCTGCGGAGGTAAAGAACTTCACAGCGTTTGCTATGTCACTGGGTTCTCCCAGCCTTCGCACCGAAATTGCATCGATAATCTTCTGCTGCCCCTCGGGCCCGTAACTCTCCCACTGCTTCGTAGAGGAGGGGTTAGAGAGAATAAATCCCGGAGCGATGCAATTCACGGTGATGCCGTGTCGCCCAAGTTCAAAGGCCATCTGGCGCGTAAAAGCTATTTGCGCCGCCTTCGCGGTGGCATATGCCTGAATGCCGGTCAAGCTAACGCTACGTCCCGCTCCGGAGGAGATGGTGACGATGCGTCCCCATTTACGCTCCTTCATCCCTGTGACAACGGCGCGAGTGCAGTGGAAGGTGCTCATGATGTTGGCGCCAAAGATCGCTGCCCACATTTCGTCGGTGATCTCTTCTAGCGGATGATGAACCTGTCCAACTACGCCACCGGCATTGTTGACGAGAATATCGACAGGACCGATCTGCGCGAAGTAAGCAGCGACAGCCGACGAATCCGATAGATCAACCTCAGGCAGATCTACGCCGTGGACAGTGTGCCCTAGCTCGGATAACTCCTCCGCAATCTGTTTGCCAATTCCATGTCCTGCACCCGTCACTACTGCAATTTTCTTCATAGCCTTACGATACTTTCAGGGTTCGAGATAGAAAATCTCTCATGGTCTTTTGAAAGAGTTCAGCTTCCTCGCGCTGCGGCGAGTGGCCAGATTTTTCAAAGATCACTAGTTCCGCGTTGGGGATTAAATCGGCAATAACTTGGGATGAAGCCACCGGGGTCACCCAATCGGTACGGCCTACCGTGACAAGAGTCGGGATATTGAGGGATGGAAGAAATGGCTTCAGATCATAATTTGGAACATTGTGCACGAAACACCAGTTGTGCGATTGGTGACGGTAAAAACCAGCCTCTACCGCAACAGCTGAAGCGACAGGGTCGTACTCAAAATCATAAAGTGGAATTAACTCAGCCCAGAGGGCTTTGAGGTCGGCGTCATCTCGAACTTGGCCTGACCAATAGCGATCAAAGTTCTCCCAGTTGAGTTCGACTCGATCCTGTTTTCTAGCATTTGCCACTAGGGTTTCAAAGTTAGCTTTATCTGCCGTAGTGTCTCGAAGAATCATTGCAGAGACACGCTCTGGATAGGCGACGGCGTACTCAAGGGCGATAATCCCGCCGTAAGAGCCCCCGGCAACAACAATCTGCTCAGCCCCGATCCACTTGCGTAGTCCGTCAACGTCATCCGCCCAGGCCTTGTGAGAATAGGGGGCATCGCCCTTGCTTATTCCACAACCGCGAGCATCAAAGACAACCACTTGAAAGAGGTCTGCGAGAGTTCCAAAGGTTGCCTTTGGTTCGTGAAAGGACCCAATCCCGCCGCCCCCGTGGTGAGCGATGAGAACTGGCTTTCCTTCCTGTGCACCAATCACCTCCACATATAACTCTGCATCGTTAATCGTGACCCACTGCGAAGTAACTTCGAATTCACTCACAAGTCGTACCTCTCCGTTAATTATTTAAAGGATTCTTTGACAACAATCTATCGTGAAATGAATTCTCTCGGGTCATAGCCAACCGGAACGTTTAAAAGTACGGAAAAGAAAGGCCGTCAGCCCTGCCATCACGCCGAGTACCACGTAATACCCATACTTAAAACTCAACTCTGGCATGCGATGAAAATTCATTCCATAAATTCCTGCAATCATTGTTGGGCCAGCGGCGAGCGCCACCCAGGCCGATATGCGCCGTACATCAATATTTTGTTGCACTTGGATATGAGCCAGATCTGCCTGCAGTACTGAGGTTATTAAAGAGTCCAACCCTGTGGCCAGTTCGCAGGCTTGGATCAGATGGTCTGCGGTATCTCGAAAAAATGGCTTGAGCTCGGCGGGCACTGCGAGCACTGAACCGCTCTGTAGGCGGTTAATAGGAATGATCAAGGGCTCAATCGCATGCCTAAATTCAATGACTTCACGCTTTAGGAAGTAGATCTCCTCAGAGAAGGTCTGGCGTTTGCCGGTAAATACCTTATTTTCTACCCCTACCACTTCCTGCTCCAGCATCCGCGCAATGCTTCTGTAACCGTCGATAATGCGATCGGCAACTGCGTGGAGAACTGCGTATGGTCCTAACTTCAAAAGTTCAGGTTTATTCTCGAGATCCTTTCGGACAGATGCGAGAGGGTGTCCTTCTCCGTGGCGTACCGTGACAATGAAATGGGTGTCCACAAAGCAGATCAACTCACCCGTTGAAATTTCTTGCGTACTCTGATCAAAGAAGACGGTCTTGATAACAAAAAATGTGAGACCATCGTAATCTTCAAGTTTTGGACGCTGGCGTGCGTTGATCGCATCTTCCACCGCAAGAGGATGGAAGTTGAGTTCTCCCACAACCATTTCAAATTCTGCCTCTGAGGGAGAAGCTAACCCCAGCCATACAAAGCCTCCATCCCGTCGCGCAATATCGACTAAGTCAGATATATCTTCTGGGCCTGGAATGCGAAGTCCATCTTGGTACAGAGCGATATCGACAATCATGCAATGAATATAGTCGCCGAGGCCAGCAATTTCAGAAATACCCCGTTCATAACCCTCCCGTGCAGTTAACTAGGGGTTACACCAAGTGCAGATGGCCGGGTCGGCCACCTCTGCGATCACCGACCCAGATTGAGTGAACTCACAACTGACGCACCCTAGAACCTCCGCGCGAATCGCCTCGGGAAGAATTCTGGAACATAATGCGCACCGCAGACCCCGCAGGTAACTGACTCTCCCCCAACCAGGTGTACCGCACTTCGGACAAAGATGGCTGACTCGTAAGGCAAGAAGGCCGGCTAGACGCCTGATATTTTTCTGCCTTGAAGGAGATTGATTGGCACGCAAATCTGATTCAAGCACCACAACACCAGTTGGGGAGTTCTCCGTGCAAATATCCATCGCCGATTCAAGTTGTGCTAACGATGAGATGGCCTTGAAGCACTCCGTGCTCCCGTCAAATTTGGCTTTAGCGATCAATTTGTGATGTGGAAAATCAGCTTTTTTGAGAAACTCCGTCAGACTCTCTCTCGGTAGAATCTCCTTACGAACTGCGATTATTTCTAACGACCGGTAAGTCTCGGATATGACGATTCCTCGTTCATCGTCCACCAGAACCATTAGTTCAATATCCGAGGTGAGAAAAGGGACCATCGGGTCCGCTCCGATGGACCCTTCTGATGCAAGTCCCATTCGGATTCCCGTAACCCCCATACCCAACCTGGCCTTACAAATGGCGGTCTCAAGGGGCGGAAGAGTTCGTTCGACTTCACCAGAGAATGTCCCAAACTGATCCGTGTCCAATGAGGATTCCGTCACCAACAAGCCGCAACTTTCAAGAAAGGAGTGTTCGATGAGGGCAAGCTTTTGGTGCTTGCTTGTTAAGACCGCTGACCGCCGCCAGTAAGGATGGTCATCATCCTGAGAAAACTTTAAATTAAAGTCCTCCATCGTTTAAGAAATTAAACTCTTCGTCTCTTGCAGAGAATGAAGAACCACCCAGTTGCCCGCAACCAGGGAAGCTAGGCTCGATTGCTGTAGCGCCTCTTCTATCTTTGACACAGGGGCGTCGACCAGAATCTGTAGCCGTATCGGTAGATGCCCCGACTGGCCAGGGAGTTTATGTGTGGGGGAAGCACCCATTGATTGCCAAGGTAGTCCGCGATAAAGAGGGCCATCTGGACCGAGCATCACTCCTGCTTCGCCGAGGACATTGTGTCGGGTCTTATCGCCGCTACTAAAGTTTTGAGGATTAGCTATAGCTGCGTTGTAGGCGGAATTAATCATCTGCATCACGACGCCTGGGCCAGAAAAGATCGAGGCCAGTATTTGTCCATCACCGTCTTGCTCCCAGTTGTAGTCGTGGAGAAAGACCCGGGAGCGCAGGTCAATTTTTTCTGTCAGACGACGTGGACCTATGACGCAAGCCGCATTTCCAGTCAGACCCCATTCTGGAAAGACTTGCCACCAGGCACTCG
>ENA-OFCI01001022-OFCI01001022.1-metagenomes-genome-assembly--contig:-NODE-1022-length-14072-cov-25.995577_pt1 | contig 14072 bp, 13 predicted proteins | sample MGYA00153391_OFCI01 | MGnify analysis MGYA00153391
GCTATGGAGCATATTTTAAAACTTGCGTCCTAACACTCATGGCAATTGCTATAACATCAATATTGAGCCAGGAGGGGGAGTAGGAAAGCGAACTGTCGGTGGAGTTTAGGAAGAACGATCGGCGCGATCCTCTGTAGTAGTTGGCGAGGAGATTTGCTTGCCAACCACTCCGATCGTAGCCGACGCCAAACTGTGCGACACCGAAGGGGATTTGGGTGAGCTGGAGTCCTTTTTCAGCGCCAGATTCAATCCGGGCATCGGTGTAGGTATAGTTTAGGAAAGTGCGCCATTCGGGTGTAATTTTGTATTGCAGGGCGAATTCGAGACCGTTGGTGTTGACTTGGCCAACATTTTGCCATTGGCTGACGGTGCGTCCGTTAAGCAGAGTCGGCTGAGTCGCGATGCGATCGTTTAGGCTATTGCCAAAATAGGCAAATTGCCCCGTAAATTTATCATTGAGTTTGACGTCAACTCCGGCGGTCCAAGCCGTACCAAACTCGGGTTTAAGATTGTCATTTGGAAACCAGCCGTGAACGGTGTCGTAGGCATACAGTTGATCAAGTCCAGGAAGACGATTGACAGAAACTACATTTCCTCGAACATTGACATTAGGAGTAGCGGCCCAGTTTACGCCTTAGCTGGGGTTGAACGAACTCCCATGATGCTCACTAAAGTTTTGGCGTAGACCCAGTTCAATTTAGAAATTTTTAGCAATATCGATCGTGCCGAGGGCAAAGAGCAATGGAAGAAAACGCGATTGGTCAATTCTGCCATTGTTAACGATCGCGCTAGGATTTGTGCTAAGCGCATTAGAGATTAATGATTCATTTTTGACGTCTGTTCCCCATCACAATTTAAATCCTTTTGCAACTTGCCAATCATGAGCAAGGTGGAAACTGAAGCGTTGACTATCGAGATCTCCTTGACGGTAGAAAGCTGCGCCTGTCGGGCCATAGGTGTTGAAATAATAACGGTTGTAGCCGATCGTAGTATTTAAAATTGAACCTTTTGCAAGTTCCGATCGTAAGTTCAGCCCGATACTATAAGCATCATGATCGAGTCTATTTTTTTGCAGTGGAAATCCGAAATAGATTAAACCTTTCTGGCTGGTGAGTTTAGTCGCATCAAATGTTAACGTATTGCAAGGATCAAGGGCTGCGCTAATGCGTCCGTAGAAGCTGTTACTGGCCGTATCTGCATTGAACAGTTTGCCATCTGGCCCTCGGTTTGCGGCACCTACAAGGACATCATAGCTGTTGTCCGATCGAGATTGCTATAACGATCGTCCCATTGATGGATGTTGTGTTTGCAATTTTGACATTCTTTATCATGTCATCACTATACCTAACTAAATCAGAAGGATTGCTGGTGAACTTGCCTAAGACATCGCAATCACAGCAGCAACCGCAAACTCGGGTAAACGTCACAGTGCTTGCAGATGGAACGTTAGCACTCAACAAACGCATGATTGGGCTTGATCAATTAGGAGCCAATGTTCGATCGCTTATGGTCACGACTCAGCAAACGATTGTTATCATCAATGCCGATAAAACAGTGGAGCATGGAAACGTGGTGGCCGTACTCGATCAGGTCAAAAAAATTGATGGGGTAAAGGTTGCGATCGCCACTAAGAAACCAGAACTATCTTATTCTAAATAACGTTTTCAATACCTCTAGACCATGGCCTGCGAACCGTTATGCTGCGGTTTCAACCGTTGAGCAAATCTGTGCATTTTATTAAATTCTCATTCCTAACCCAAAACCCGAATCTGAAGGGCTTTGAAGACGTCACAGCTTGCACTCTCCCAACGGCTCATTCCCACAACCTCTTGAATGGGAACAATTCCCACCACGCAATTTGAATAAGCGATCGCGTCTAGGGTCTGCACGAGATCCGGTGTCCAGAATTCACCGGAACGACCGGATGAGTCTGCCAAAATCCACTCCCGCATCACGCCGCCCAAAACCCCGGACTCTAACGGCGGTGTGACCCAAACGCCCGATCGTAAACCCCACAGGTTTCCAGTTGTGGTTTCCAGCCAGTTCCCCGCCGCATCCACAAAAATCCCTTCCTGTAACCCCGCCGTCTGCGCCGATCGTAAACCGAGCCAAGGAGCTAGATAGTTTCCAGTTTTCCATTGTGGCAGCGATCGACTCCACGAAGGGTCCAACACCTGCGCCCGAATGCCTTCGGTTTGGCGCGTGAGAAGATCCTGTGGCAGCGATCGACCGGTAATCCATTCTCGGCCATCGGGAAAAAGGGTGATTCTGAGAATAGGACATTGAGCACTCAGAAGTTCACAGCCTTGTCGGAGCCGAGTCCAGTCCGGCTCAACCCAAAACGGGGGAAGCTGTCGGAGGCGAGTGAGGTGCGCCTTCCAATGGGTCCGAGGATGGTCGAGATTGTGTGCAAAAACCCGCAGCGTTGTAAAAACGGTTGCACCATAGAGCAAACCGGGATCCTGGATGTTGAGGGTGATACGATCGCCCTTGTGGAGGTGTCCGTCATACCAGAAGCCTAGAGAGCTTGCGTCTGAAGGATTTGGGCTTAGAGCTTCTCTTTCTTGAGGCACAGCGTGTCTTTCCCGATTGTAAGATAGGATTTTAAGAAAATTATTGCGCAGGTTCGGACTCATGGCCTCTAAAAAACATCTTGCACTCTTGAAAAAAGCTGAAAATGCGATCGGTTGGAAGCAGTATCCACAAGCCATTAAAGCCTATGACGAAGCCATTAAGGCGAAATCAAATTGCGTCGAAGCGTGGAATGGGAAGGGGCAAGCTTGGGCTGAACTAAAAGAATGGGATCAGGCGATCGCCGCTTTTGATAAGGTGATTAAACTGAAACCGGATAGCTTAGATGGCTATTTAAACAAGGCAACGACACTCGAAGAGAGCAACAGGAATGCAGAGGCAGAGGAGCTTTATCGAAGTGCAGTCGATGCAGTGCCGGATCATAAAGGCGCGAATTTTTTGTTCGGTACTTACCTTAACCGCCAAAAACGTTATCTCGAAAGCATTGAGGTGTTGAATCAGGCGATCGATTCGGAATCGGACCCGATCGTTCTCATGGCGCGGGCTTTTGCCTTGGAACAGACGCAACAATATGCCCTCGCGCTGGCGGATGTCAACTTGGTGATGGTCTACGGTGATTTCTTTGTGGTGTATCACACGAAGGGTCAACTCTTAGAAAAGTTAGGTCGCGATGAAGACGCGCTTGAAACCTACCACCGGGGAATGCAGGCCGACCCAAACCCTGTCTTGCTCCTGAACAAAACCTACCTGCTTGAAAAACTCAACCGTCCTGCCGAAGCCCAACGGATGTACGATATGGAGCGCCTCGTTGGATTTGAATGTGGCGTTCCCCATCGTGGATTGGAATTGAAGTCACAGGTGTATCGTAAGCTCAAACGCTACGATGATGCGATCGCGATTTATAATGAAATCCTAGAAATGACGCTAGACAATGCAGATACGAATGCAGATAATTACTATGAGCTAGGGATTTGCTATGCCGAAAAAGGGGATCTAGAGGCCGCAGAAACCTATATCCGTAAAGCCTGTGCGATCGGCGGGGATCTGTTCAAAAGTTTTGTTAAAGATGAGCCGAGTTTAGGCCCGATTCGAGAGCAAGTTCTTGACCTGATAGAATCTTAAATTATCCTACACCCAACCCCTATGACCAGTATCCATTACGACATTGAGCAAACGGTTCGCGATCGCTATGCTGACGGTGCGCGGGTCGTCCAACCCTTATTGTGCTGTCCGAGTGATGGCTATGACGGGCGGTATTTGACAATTTTGCCCGATGAGATTGTTGAAAAAGACTATGGGTGCGGTGATCCGACGCGCTATGTGAATGAAGGGGAAGTAGTGGTGGATCTTGGATCGGGCGCAGGAAAGAACTGTTATATCATCGCGCAAAAGGTTGGAATGTCCGGCCAAGTGATTGGCGTTGATATGAATGATGCCATGCTCGATCTGTCGAGAAGCTACATCGATTCGATCGCACAGAAGATTGGGTATCACAACACCAAATTTGTACGTGGCAAAATCCAAGACCTCGCCCTCGATCTCGATGCGCTAACGCCTTGGTTGCAAGCCCATCCTATTCAGACCATTCAGGATGTGGCAGTATTTGAAGCTGAGTGCGATCGAATGCGTCGAGAGTCGCCGTTAATTCCGTCGGATAGTGTTGATGTTGTTGTTTCTAACTGCGTGTTGAACTTGGTCAAACCTCAGGATAAAAAAATCCTGTTCCAAGAGATCTTCCGAGTCCTCAAATGCGGAGGTCGTGCGGTGATTTCCGATATTGTCTGTGACGAAGCGCCAACGATCGCCATGATGAATGATCCCGATTTGTGGAGCGGCTGTATTTCGGGAGCGTTCCTGGAAATTGAGTTTCTACAAATGTTTGAGGATGCAGGGTTTCATGGCATTGAAATCTTAGTTAGGCAAGAGGAGGCGTGGCAAACCATCGATGGCATTGAGTTTCGATCGCTGACCGTCCGAGCCTATAAAGGCAAGCAAGGTCTATGCCTAGAGCGCAATCAGGCGGTGATTTATAAAGGTCCCTGGAAGTCGGTGCAAGACGATGATGGCCATACGCTGTGGCGCGGCGATCGCATGGCGGTTTGCGACAAAACCTTCAAGCTATACACCGATCCGATCGGGCCTTATAGTGAAAATATCATTGCCGTTGCGCCTTATTCTGAGGTGCCGTACGACGAAGCCACCCATTTTGACTCTCGCCAGAATGTCACCCGATCGCCTCGTCAGACCAAGGGCTTGGACTACCGTGAAACGATCGCTCAAGCAGAAAACTGCTGTTAGATGAATGAATCATTGCCCGATCGCGAATTCAGGGGACAAACTAAGGAATTTCGATCGGGTTGGTGTTTTGGACGTGAAGCGATCGTTTAGAAACGTGATGGTCTTGAGTTCTTAACGTTCCCAATTACCCGCCGCAGATGACCTCAAACTCGCAGCCAATCACCTCTTAGCAGTCGGTACGCAAATCGACCTCTCGGAACCGTCCGACTGCTTTGTCCTCTGGTAATAACGGTTCTATGATCGCCCATTCGGCATCCGTTAAGTCACTCGTGTACTGTTTATAAACACTCTCTAATCGTTGGTACTCACTGCTATGTCTCAAACACCGTCTCAAACGCTGAGTTTTGTCAAATATCAAGGACTAGGCAACGATTTTATCCTGGTCGATAATCGCCATGCACCCAGCCCGATCGTCACGCCTGAACAAGCCGCCCTGATGTGCGATCGACATTTTGGGATTGGGGCGGATGGGGTTATTTTTGCGCTACCGGGACAAAACGGCACGGACTATACGATGCGGATTTACAACTCGGACGGGTCAGAACCAGAAATGTGCGGCAACGGCATTCGCTGCATGGCGAGGTTTTTGGCGGATCTTGAAGGCAAAAACGCCAAATCTAGCTACACGGTGCAGACGTTGGCTGGATTGATTACGCCCAAAATAGAAAATAATGGCCAGATTACTGTGGATATGGGTAAGCCACGGCTCTCGCCTGCTGAGATTCCAACGACGCTCACGGGCGGCGGTAACACGGTGATTGCGCGATCGCTGGAGGTGGCGGGAAAAACTTGGGCCGTCACCTGTGTCAGCATGGGCAATCCCCACTGCATTACCTTTGTGGACGATGTGTCTGCGATAAATTTGGAAAAAGTGGGTCCGCTGTTTGAAACCCATGTTGCGTTCCCCTCAAAGATTAATACCGAGTTCATTGAAGTGGTGAATCCGGGCTATCTCAAGATGCGGGTATGGGAAAGGGGCGCGGGGATTACGCTAGCCTGTGGAACGGGAGCCTGTGCGGCATTGGTGGCGGCAGTGTTGAATGGGAAGTGCGATCGGACGGCGACGATTGAATTGCCCGGTGGACCGTTGAAGATTGAGTGGGCGGCGGACGATCGTATTTTTATGACGGGTCCGGCGATGCTGGTGTTTGCGGGGGCAATGACGATTTAGAAGGTTTGGAGGGTTGATGCAAAAAACCGATCGCACTTTAGAGGAGGCGATCGGTTTTTTGTAGGAATTTCCGATGGAATTTTCTATTATTTCGTTGGCAAACTGCTGACTATTTTGGGACTGGAATTCACGGCCACAGGCTTTGTGATCCGTGCTGCGTGAAGCATTGGGGTCCGGGCCACGGCTGAATTGGCAATGGAGAATAGCGGGTTAGAAAGAATTCCAGCGATCGAAGTGGCGACGAGCGACACGATCATCCCGACTTGAAGCGGTCGTAAACCAACGCCGTCAAAGGTGGGAACTGGATAATTTTTCACCGAATCCGACATCTCGTGTGGCTCTTTGACAACCATCATCTTCACCACGCGAATGTAGTAGTAGATGGAAATCACACTTGTGACTAAGCCCAAGAGCACTAAACCGTACGCGCCCGCCTGCCAACCTGCCCAGAAAATGTACAGTTTCCCAAAGAAGCCCACGAGCGGCGGAATTCCACCGAGAGACAGGAGACACAGCGACAACGCAAGCGTTAGGAAGGGATCTTTTTGGTAAAGCCCTGAATACTCGCTGATTTGGTCCGTTCCGGTGCGCAGTGAGAACAGAATCACACAGCTAAAGGCACCCAAGTTCATGAACAGATAGGCGATCAAGTAGAAAATCATGCTGGAGTAGCCAGCGTCCGTTCCAATGACCAGACCAATCATGATGAACCCGGCCTGACCAATGCTCGAATAGGCCAGCAGTCGCTTCATGCCCGTTTGCGCCAAAGCGACGACGTTTCCCAGAATCATACTGAGAATTGCCAGCGCAGTCATGACAAATTGCCACTGATCGGCCACTAGCGGGAACGCCGTGACGAGCAACCGAATCGCTAGGGCAAACCCAGCAGTCTTGGATCCGACAGACAAAAAGGCCACGACGGGGGTCGGAGATCCTTCGTAGACGTCCGGGGTCCACTGGTGGAAGGGCACGGCGGCAATCTTGAAGGCGATTCCGGCGATCGCAAAGACCAGCGCCATCACCAAGCCAATGGAGCTGCCTAACTGCGCATTGCTCATGGCTAGGGCGATTGAACCCAGCTTGGTTTCGCCGCCCGACAATCCGTAAAGCAGCGAAGAGCCATAGAGGAAAATGGCCGAACTCGATGCGCCAATCAGCAAATATTTTAAGGCCGCTTCATTCGATCGGGGATCGCGCTTGGTGTAGCCCGTGAGCAAGTACGACGAAATACTCAAGGTCTCCAACGACACAAAAATCATCACCAATTCATCCGCGCCCGACAGGAACATCCCGCCCAAGGTCGCTGACAGCAAAATTGTGACAAATTCCGATACGGGCGTCCCAGACTGTTCCACATAGCGCACCGACATCAAAATCGTCGCCACACTCGATAGCGCAATGATGCTTCGGAACGCCACGCTCAAGGGGTCACTATTGAACGCCCCGAAGAATGCGATCGGGTCTGCGATGTTCCACTGCGTTGTGTAAAGGGCTACAACGGCGGCGAGAAGACCCACGATTCCGAGGTAGGGCGTGAATCGTGCAGAACGCTTCCGTCCGGCGATCAGATCGCTCACCATCACGATAAGTAAGGTTGCGATCACGATACCTTCCGGCAGGATCGCGCCAGCATTAAGTTGGCTGGCAAGGGTTGCGAAATCCATAAACTCGGCTCTAGGCTGATTTTTTGTTATAGCTTGAGAAAATGACTAATTCTCCCGTCAGCCATTGTACCGCGCAAGTCTGCCCGTACCGCACTTAAGTTCCTATTCTGCTTAAGTCTTTATTCCTAGGGGCCACAAACTAACATTCCTTCTTTGATGACACCACCCGGCTTTGGCATCAAAACGAGATTAGGCTTCTGTCCTGGATAACAACGGACTAACACTTTATCGCCGCTGCGAGTCATGGACAAAACATAGACGGGTTTGTTATTGAGCACCGCTGGATATACATTTGGCGGCGTGGGTGCAGTTGCGATCGCAGGCTTGAATGTCTCCATCCCAACGATCATGGCGATCGATCCGAAAGCAACTTGTAAAAACCGAGCTGTAATAATTTGCATTGGATATCCTAACAAAAGACTATAGATGAATTGCAATGAATTGAATGATGTAAAACCAATAATGTTTTTGACATTAGTCTTTCACATTATCAACTTCTAGATCGCGGTAGAAATGAATCACAAGTTTTTTATAATCCACTTTTTACCCATTAGACAGTAACACAGATTACCTAATATTCTCTCTATCTCTTGGATAAGCAGACCTGAGGGACAAAGAAGACTCCGACCCTCAACGTTAGAGGTCAGCAAGTCCGATCGCTTCTAAAAAATGTGACTCAATGCCGCGTCTAACTGAGCGATCGTTCGATCGAGGTCCATTAATTTATCGAGTCCAAATAATCCAATGCGGAAGGTTTGAAAATCAGCAGGTTCGTCACACTTAAGCGGGACCCCTGCGGCAATTTGGACGCCTTCCATCATAAATCTCTTCCCCGTTTGAATCTCCGCGTCCGTGGTGTAGCTCACAATCACGCCGGGAGCTGTAAAGCCGGGAGCTGCAACACTCTTGATGGATTTGGTTTGAAGTAAAGCTCGGACCCGATCGCCGAGTTCCTGCTGTTTCAGGCAAGCCTGTGCAAATCCAAATTCACCCGTTTCATGAATCACATCTCGAAAACGAGCGAGTGAATCGGTGGGCATCGTCGCATGGTAAGCATGGCTGCCACTTTCGTAGGTTTCCATGATTTGGAGCCACTTGCGCAGGTCACAGGAGAAGCTGCTGCTTGTAGTGGAATTAATGCGATCGCGGGCTAAATCACTCAGCATCACTAGTCCAGCGCAGGGCGGACCGCTCCAGCCTTTCTGGGGCGCACTGATCAGCACATCCACCCCGCAGGCTTTCATATCAACCCAAATGGTCCCCGAGGCGATACAATCCAGCACAAAAATTCCACCGACGGAATGTACGGCTTCGGTAACGGCACAGATGTAGTCATCGGGCAAAATAATTCCGGCAGACGTCTCAACGTGGGGTGCGAAAACGACATCCGGCTTTTCGGCAAAGATTGCCGCCACTACTTCAGCGATCGGGGCCGGGGCAAAGGCAGACTGAGAGCCAGAGTTCACAGGACGCGCCTTAATCACCGTCTCTTTCGCCGGAATCTTTCCCATTTCAAAAATCTGACTCCAGCGATAGCTAAACCAGCCATTGCGAATCACCAAACAGTTTTTCCCAGTCGCAAATTGACGTGCCACAGCCTCCATGGCAAAGGTTCCACTTCCGGGGACGATGACCGTAGATTTAGCGTTGTAGACCTGTTTGAGGGCCGTTGAAATCTCGTTCATCACCCTTTGAAAGGACTGTGACATGTGGTTCAACGATCGATCGGTGTACACCACAGAATATTCTAGAAGTCCATTCGGATCGAGGGTGTTCAGTAAAGCTGGCATAGGGTTCTCTTGAATCTAAAGCGATTTAAACATACCTTACGATTTAAACGTATCGAAAAAGACACGGTCCCTATTTCTGGCAATCTCGATCGAACGCGCAATATCATGAGGTTATCTACCCAAACCCGTGAACGATCCCATGCTTCAAGAACTGCTCCAAAACGCCCTCACTTGGGTGGAGAGCCTCGGGTCCATTGCACCGATCGCCTTTATCGTGCTGTACAACGTTGCGACGGTCCTATTGATTCCGGGATCGCTGCTGACGTTGGGTAGTGGCGTATTGTTTGGGCTAGTTTGGGGAAGTGTTTATGTGTTCTTTGCGGCCACTCTAGGAGCAACTCTAGCCTTTTGGCTAGGTCGAACTGTGGCGCGGGATTGGGTGAGTAAAAAAATAAGTGCTTATCCGAAGTTTGCAGCGATCGACACAGCAGTGGCCAAAGAAGGCTTTAAAATTGTTTTTCTCACCCGTCTCTCGCCGCTGTTTCCATTTAACATTTTAAACTACGCCTTTGGGATTACGCAAGTTTCGTTGAAGGATTATGTGCTGGGATCAGTAGGAATGATTCCGGGAACTATTCTATATGTCTATATTGGATCGCTCATCGGCAGTGTGGCCCAGATTGGAATGAAAGGAGCAACTCTAGATCCACAAACGCAAAAGCTTCAGTGGATTGCTAAAATTATCGGTTTTATCGCCACGATCGCCGTTACGGTATACATCACTCGTATCGCAAAGAAAGCACTGAATGATAGTATTTCTGAATCACAATCGTAGATCACTCATTATAAATCTTCATTCTGAATCCCAACGATGCTTAACCTCTTAGACTCTTATAACCAAAGCCTCATTGCCCGCGTTCATCCACCGGATTGGGTTAATCCCATCCCACAAGATCAGTATGATCTCATTGTCATTGGTGCCGGAACGGCTGGACTCGTCATTGCGGCAGGCAGTGCAGGGCTGGGAATTGGTTTAAAGATTGCCCTAATCGAAAAAAACTATATGGGCGGCGATTGTCTAAACGTTGGCTGTGTCCCGTCGAAGACGATGATCCGATCGGCGAGAGTCGTCAATGAACTCAAGAAGGCCGCTAATCTCGGTGTGACAGATGGAAACATCACAATAGATTTTGCCACCGTGATGGAACGACTGCGAAAAGTGCGATCGGAGATTAGTGAAGCCGATTCCGCCCAGCGTTTCAAAAATCTCGGCGTAGATGTATTTTTCGGTGAAGCACAGTTTACAAGTCGCCATACGCTTCGGATTGTAAATAGTGATGACAATACTAATCTCACTTTCAAGAAAGCTGCGATCGCAACGGGAACTCGCGCAATCAGTCCTAAGATTAACGGGTTAGCGGCAGCCGGATATCTCACTAATGAATCGGTTTTCAATCTCACCGAATGCCCAAAACGACTGCTAGTTGTCGGCGGCGGACCGATCGGGTGCGAACTAGCACAAACCTTTCAGCATCTAGGTTCCCAAGTGACACTGGTTCACAAAAACAGCCAGATTTTAAATAAAGAAGATCCCGACGCTGCATCCATTATTCGATCGCAGCTAACCCAAGATGGCATTGATATTTGGACTAACACCGAGATCTTAGACATCGAAGTCACCTCCGACGGTAAAAAAGTGCAGATTAAGACTCCCGATGGATTGCGATCGATCGTGGTCGATGAAATCTTAGTCGGCGCAGGACGACAGGCCAACATTGAGAGCTTAAACCTAGACGCGATCGGCATTGCCACCCACCCGCACAAAGGCATCCTCGTCAACGACTTTCTCCAAACTGCACAACCCCACATCTATGCCGCAGGCGATGTCTGCATGGATTGGAAGTTTACCCATGCCGCAGATTTTGCCGCGCGCATTGTGATCAAAAATGCATTCTTTTCACCCTTTGGACTGGCCAAATCCAAACTCAGCAATCTCGTCATGCCGTGGGTCACGTACACGCACCCTGAGGTGGCTCACGTCGGTCTCTACGAGCATCAAGCCACGGTTTCAACTACAACAATCACCATTTCAATGAACACGGTCGATCGGGCCATTACCGACGATGAAACTCAAGGTTTTGTCAAACTTTTACTTCGCGCCGGAAGTGACGAAATTCTTGGCGCAACCATCGTGTCCGCCCACGCGGGAGAGATGATTAGTGAAGTCACAACGGCTATGGTCAATAAGATTGGATTAGGAAAACTCGCGAGTGTAATTCATCCCTATCCAACGCAGGCCGACGCGATTCGGAAGGCGGCGGATGCCTATCGAAAAACGTTGCTCAGTGATCGAACGCGATCGCTCCTCAAGCTGCTTTCTAAATTTGCACATTGATTTTCGATCCCACCGATCGTATTATGAACCGATGAATCAATACTTTGCGACCGTGGCTAGGGGTTTGGAAGCGCTAGTGGCTCAGGAATTAGAAGCACTGGGAGCACATGCCGTGGAGCCGGGATTCTGTGGAGCATCGTTTCAGGGCGATCGGGCCTTGCTCTATCGGGTCAATTTGTGGGCGAGATTACCCTTTCGGATTTTGATGAAAATCCAAGAATTTCCATGCCAAGATGCGGACGATCTCTACCGAGGCATTCAGGCGATCGATTGGTCTCAATATCTCACGCCCGAACTCACTTTAGCAGTCAATGCGACGGGCAAAAGTGACCAACTCAACCATACGCATTTCACCGCACTTCAAGTCAAAAATGCCATCGTAGATCAGCAGAAAGAGCGTTTGGGTGAACGATCGGATGTCGATATTCATGAACCCGATGTGCAGATTGGCATCCATCTCGATCGCGACATCTGCACCGTCAGTCTCGATAGTTCGGGAAATAGTCTCCATCGTCGCGGCTATCGGCCTGCGGTGGGTGCGGCCCCGCTGAAAGAATCTCTAGCTGCGGCCCTCATTCAGATTTCAGGCTGGCAACCGGAGCAAATGTTCTATGATCCAATGTGTGGATCGGGCACATTGCCCCTTGAAGCCTGTTTAAAAGCACTGAACATCGCACCCGGACTCTTTCGAGAAGGATTTGGGTTTGAAACTTGGCCTGATTTTGACTCTGATCTGTTTGAAACGATTATTCAAGATGCAGAAAGTAAGCAATTAAAAACCTTGCCTGCACCCATCTGGGGAAGCGATCGAAATGAATCAGTGATCGAACAAGCAACGGCAAATGCAGCCAATTGTGGCGCATTGAATTACGTTTATTTCTCGCAACTTGAATTGTCTGATGTCGTCGCACCTGCCCCAAGTGGCGTCTTCTTTTGCAATCCACCCTACGGCGAACGTCTCGGTCGAGACAGTGATTTAGGATTGTTTTATAAGGAATTAGGCAATACGTTAAAACGAGAATTTAAGGGCTGGACGGCATTTGTACTCAGTGGAAATAAAGAACTTTCACAATCGATCGGCCTCAAATCATCTGAACGAACAGCGGTTTATAATGGAACATTGCCCTGTCAGCTCATGAAGTATGAACTGTACTAGGACAGAGCTATCTCTAGAGAACAGAAATGGCCTTACGATCGTCATCTTTTAAGCATTAGAGTTTGCTCATTTTTGGTAAGAGTTTGTGATGCTGTTGGACGAGACAGAATCCAATTAATTAATCAGATATAGTACTTTTCTGAATAGCCAAACGATCGATCAATCATGCCCACCAAACCCTTCGACCAATTCAACAAACGCCTCTTCCAAGAACTCCTCTCCCCCTTCGGACAAGTCATCCCAAACCTCGCCGTCTTGGGATCCGAACGCACGATCGACATCTTCTTCGCCCCCCACCCCGGAGCCATCCTCAACGAAACAGAACTAGGAACGCTGGCTAAAATGGTCAGAAATCCCGCCCTCCTCGAACCCTTCCGCAGCGCCCTCACGGACCGGGACCTCGAAACCTGCACTATCAAACTCTTCACCCTCACTGCCGAACTCCCCCAAGACTATCCGCAGATTCCCATCACGACCCCACCCTACCTCTGGATTCTCGCCGCCGAAGTCTCCGACAGGCTTCTCAAGGACTTCAAAGCAGAACTCGATCCAACCTTGGGAGAAGGATTTTACCTCTGTGGAAAAGGGTGGAGAACGACCATTGTCGCCATTGACGAACTCCCCAACACACCCGACACCCTCTGGCTCCGACTGATGAGCAAAGGTCGAGTTCAAAACGACGCCATCGAAGAACTCATCCTCCTTCGAGACACCGATCCCAAACGCACCAACGCCTTGAACCTCTTAACGTCTTGGCGTATTAGTATAGAAATAACAGGTCAACTCACCACAGAAGAGGAGCAAACTCTAATGGCACTCTCACAAGCCTACCTAGAATGGGAAAAACAAACCGTTCGTCGAGGTCTCGAACAAGGTCTCGAACAAGGTCTCGAACAAGAACGCCGATCGACGATCGAAAGCGTCATGAAACTGCGGTATGGCGCGATCGATGAAGACCTCCGCTCCCTCATTCCTCAATTGATGACATTATCGAATCCCGATTACATGGCATTGCTATTGCAATCCTCTCGATCGGAACTCCTCGCCTACTTCTCAACCCCCCATTAGCCCCAAAAATTCCCCCGTCACCTCCTGCACCGAAGCAACGATCGCATCCGCCCCCGCC
>ENA-OFCI01001028-OFCI01001028.1-metagenomes-genome-assembly--contig:-NODE-1028-length-13961-cov-4.315403_pt1 | contig 13961 bp, 14 predicted proteins | sample MGYA00153391_OFCI01 | MGnify analysis MGYA00153391
CTATCCCTAGTACGAGAGGACCGGGATGGACGAACCTCTGGTGTGTCAGTTGTTCCGCCAGGAGCACCGCTGATTAGCTACGTTCGGAATGGATAACCGCTGAAAGCATCTAAGCGGGAAGCCAGCTTCAAGATGAGATTTCCATCCCTTAGGGGGAGAGGCTCGCAGCTAGACTACTGCGTTGATAGGCGGGATGTGGAAGTGGGGACTAAAGACCCATGGAGCTGACCCGTACTAATAAGCCGATAACTTGATAACACTTTTCTTCCCATCACGGGTCTTTGGACACCGGTGGGATTGAGATGCTCTGCGTCCACTGAGTGGTTCCCGATGTACGGTCGGGAATCAGCACGCTGTGCTTGCTTTCGAGCAAGCCAGTGGCTAATTCGAAACCTATATCACTAGTGTTTCGGCGGCCATAGCGAGAGGGAAACGCCCGGTCACATTCCGAACCCGGAAGCTAAGACTCTCTGCGCCGATGGTACTGCAAGGGGGACCTTGTGGGAGAGTAGGACACCGCCGGACTTCTTTGTAAGATGGCCACCCAGCAATGGGTGGCCATTTTGCGTTAACGCGTGTTGTGGTGTGGCGCGCGCTGTGCGTTCACCTGCGCTGTGCGCGACCGCACACACCTCATAACTTCAGCAGTGACCAACAGATCGTAAGGAAAGCCGTGTCGAATTTCGGAGATCGCGCGAAACGTCCGGGTGAACGACCCGACGGCAAGCGAGCGGACGATGGCCGGCCCCAGCGCGGTGGCCCGAGCGGTGTCCGCGGGCCGTCCCGCCCCGTCGGTTCAACGCCCGATCGTCATCAGCGTGGGCGCCCCGATGCGGATCTCTCCAAGAACCCCGGCGAGCGTCGACCCGGATCCGGCTACCAGGGTCGCACTGCCCAGCAGATCGAGGATCGCGACCCGTTCGGTACCAAATCCGTGCGAAGTCGTCACGACGATCCGGTCCTGCCCGATGATGTGCAGCCCAACGACCTCGACCGCGTCGCTCGGTCGCAACTGAAGACGCTGAGCAAGGAGAATGCGGATGGCGTGGCCCGGCATCTCGCGATGGTCGCGCTCCTGATCGATTCTGATCCCCCGCTTGCTCACGCACATGCGGTATCTGCTGCTCGTCGAGCGGGTCGCATCGCGGTCGTTCGCGAGACGCTGGCGATCACGGCGTACTCGATCGGCGATTTCGCTCTCGCGCTTCGTGAGCTCAGGACGTACCGTCGCATCTCTGGACGTGACGACCAACTGCCTCTCATGGTGGACAGCGAGCGGGGGCTTGGCCGACCAGATCGTGCTCTCGAACTGGGGCGTTCGGTGTTACGGGCCTCCCTTTCGGTGGAGGTGCAAGTGCTGTTGGCTATTGCCATGTCGGGCGCTCGGCTTGACCTCGGACAGACTGATGCCGCGCTTGACGAGCTGCATATCCCCCAGCTCGACCCGACCACTGCGTTCTCGTGGACTCCTGCCCTCTTCGATGCGTATGCCGCCGTCCTGGAGGATCTGGGGCGCAATGCCGAAGCGGAGCAATGGTGGGAACGCTCCGACCGCGCATCAGATGCGATCGATGCGGGCAATCGCGAACCTGAAGACGACGTGATTGAAATCGTCGAAGAGGATCAGAGCGCCGACGAAACGCAAAACAAAGAAGGGCCGAAGGATGATGGTATTCCCACGGAAGAGGACCCGCTCGTTGACTGAGCGCACCCCGCTCGACGGTGTGGACCTGGTGCTCGCGGACCTGGATGGCGTGGTCTACACGGGTGATTCAGCCATCGCTCATGCCGTAGAGAGCCTCAATGCCGCCGCACAGACTCGGCGTATCGGGTATCTGACCAACAATGCCTCCCGCACAGCGGCATCCGTCGCCAGCCATCTCGCGAGCCTCGGTCTCGCCGCTGTCGAAGACGATGTGGTCACCTCGCCGCAGGCGGCAGTGCGCCTGCTGGCCGGGCTGGTGCCAGTCGGCTCGACGGTGCTTGTCGTGGGAGGAGAAGGCCTCACCACCGTGGTCGAGGCAGCGGGTTTCGTGATCACCCGGTCCGCTCTCGACCAGCCGGTCGCGGTGATTCAGGGATTTGCTCCCGATGTCGGCTGGAAGGACCTTGCCGAGGCATCGTTTGCTCTCAACGACGATCCCGAACGGCCGTGGGTGGCGACCAACACCGACTGGACGATCCCGGTCGCACGGGGGATCGCCCCCGGCAACGGCACACTGGTGGGCGCGGTGCACAACGCGGTCGGCCGTCTGCCCGTGGTGGCGGGCAAGCCGGAGGTCGCAATCTTCGAGGAGGCTGTTCGTCGGTTCGGCGGGGTGAAGCCTCTCTTCATCGGTGACCGGCTGGACACCGACATCCTCGGTGCGAATCGTGCCGGCATGGAGTCGGTGCTTGTGCTCACCGGCATCGATAGGCGCAAGCAGGCCCTTGCGGCCAACGCGAAGTCCCGTCCCACGTACATTCTCGGCGACCTGAGGGAATTGGCGGAGCCGTATCCGGAAGCGGTGCTGGCCACTGACGCGCGCAGCGGCGACACCGTCGTCACGGTCGGCCGATCGGCCGTGCGCCTCGCGAAAACGGTCGTGACGGTCGAGCGAGCGGGAGACCGACCGATCGATCTGCTGCGCGCCGCTACCTCCCTCATCTGGGGCTCCGGCCTGCCAATCTATGGGCTCGACGTCGCCCCCGAGCTGTACTCGTGAGGGTAGCGTTGGTCTATGGCCGGTGAGATGAGTCCTGATATCGATGCCGAGACTCCGGCTACCTCCGGTGACGACGCGAGCGCCCTGCTGTCGCGCTTGCGCGTGATCGAGGACCAGCCGCTTGAATCCCGCGCAGCCGCGTTCGTGCAGATCCACGATCGATTGCAATCGACTCTCGAGGCCTCGGTTCGGGATGGTGGTCGGGATAGCGGAACTGGCACGTCGAACCTGCATGGCTGAGGCACGCCTGGATGCCGCCCTGGCGGAACGCGGTATCGCGCGCTCCCGCACCCACGCGGCACGACTGATCACCGACGGCTCGGTGACCGTCGACGGTCGTACTGTGATTAAGCCATCCACCCGGGTCACAGCTGAGCAGGTGCTTGCCCTCACGGCCATCGATCACTACGTGAGTCGCGCCGCCCACAAGCTGCTTGCCGCGCTCGACTCGTTCGCTGTTCCCGTCACCGGCCGCAGTGCGCTCGACGTCGGTGCGTCGACCGGCGGATTCAGCCAGGTGCTCCTCGAGCGCGGTGCGGCCTCGGTCGTCGCCCTGGATGTAGGTCACGGCCAGCTGGATCCATTCATCGGTAATAATCCTGCGATCACGGTGATCGAGGGCTTCAATGCGCGGGAACTGACGGTGTCGACCCTGGATGCCGCAGCTGGCCACGCGGTGCGGGTGAACCTCGTAGTTGCAGACCTTTCCTTCATCTCGTTGACGACCGTCCTGCCCGCCCTCGTGGCCACCGTTGGGGTCGAGGCAGACTACATCCTCCTCATTAAGCCGCAGTTCGAAGTGGGCCGAACCGGCGTGAAAGAGGGCATCGTGCACGATGCGGGCCTCCGCGCGGACGCGATTAGTGACGTGCTCTGGGCGGGGTGGGATCTCGGCCTGCCCACCGCTGGTCTCATCTCCTCCCCGATCCTCGGTGCGGCGGGAAACCATGAGTATTTGGTCTGGTTCAGCACGCTCTCGGGCAGCAATCCGACAGAATGGAGAGGACGGGTCCTCGCCCTCTCCCGACCCTCGACAAGCTGAGCGGTTGGATGACGCGGGCTCGTGCCATCCCATCCCCACCGACAGCGAGTGACTCCAATAGCGATCCCCAGCCGGTGACCGCACGAAAAGCGCAGGGAGAATCAGTGTCCGAACGCTTCATGCTCGTAGTCGCCCATACCGGCCGTCAGGAGTCCCTCGACGCCGCCGTGACCGTGACGCGACAGCTTCTGGCCGCCGGTGTGACACCGGTGATGAAGGCCGATGAGCATAGCGATGTGCTGGCGAATGCCCCGGAGCTCTCCGCCATGGAGGTGCTCGGCACAAACATCACCGTCGCTGAAGTGGAGCTGGCCATCGTGTTGGGCGGCGACGGCACGATTCTGCGCGCGGCCGAACTCACCCGAGGCTGTGCCGCGCCGCTGCTGGGAGTGAACCTGGGGCACGTGGGCTTTCTTGCCGAGAGCGAGCGTGACAACCTCACCGACACCGTGCGGCGTGCCCTTGCCCGCGACTACGAGGTCGAAGAACGAATGACGCTGGGCGTGCGGGTCAAGGTCGATGCGGAAGTCATCTATGAGACCTGGGCGCTCAACGAGGCGACCGTCGAGAAGGCTAGCCGGGAGCGGATGCTCGAGGTCGTCATCGAGGTCGATGGGCGCCCGCTGTCCTCGTTCGGCTGCGATGGAGTGGTGATGTCGACCCCGACCGGGTCCACGGCGTATTCGTTCTCTGCCGGAGGTCCGGTCGTCTGGCCGGAGCTCGAGGCGATGCTGCTCGTGCCCCTGAGCGCTCACGCCCTGTTCGCCCGCCCGCTCGTGGTGGGGCGGGACTCGGTGTTCGCCGTGGAGGTACTCGCCCGCACGCAGGGCACCGGTGTGCTCTGGTGTGATGGGCGTCGCACGCACGACCTTCCGCCCGGTGCCCGAGTGATCGTGCGCCGTTCACCGGTTCCCGTGCGCCTTGCGCGCCTGCATCGCGGGCCGTTCACCGACCGGCTGGTCAACAAGTTCCACCTTCCGACCAGCGGATGGCGCGGTCCTGTCGACGGTGAGGGCACCAGCGCGTGATCGAAGAGATCTTCATCCGCGACCTCGGCGTGATCGGCGAGGCACGGCTTCCGCTTGGGCCCGGCTTCACCGCGATCACCGGAGAGACCGGCGCCGGCAAGACCATGGTGGTAACAGCCCTCGGGCTGCTGCTCGGGGATCGTTCCGACAGCTCGGTGCTGCGGAAGGGGAGTGGTGCGGCCGTGGTCGAGGGGCGTTGGCTCGTCGATGCCGAGGGTGCAGTCGCTGATCGGGTGCGCGACGCCGGCGGCGACCTTGATGATGGAGAGCTGATCCTTGCCCGATCGGTATCGCCGGAGGGGCGCAGCCGCGCGACCGTCGGAGGCCGCACGACACCGGTGAGCGTGCTCGCCGAACTTGGCGAACAACTGGTGGTCGTACACGGACAGTCCGACCAGGTGCGTCTTCGGTCCGCGACCGCGCAACGCGAGGCGCTCGATCGCTTCGCTGGGATCGCGCTGGCGACAGTGCTCGACGACTACCAGGCCACCTACCGACGCTGGCAGTCGAACCAGGGTGAGCTCGACGTGATCGTTGCGGAGCAGGAGGCTCGGGAGAGTGAGGCTGCGGAACTGCGCCTGGCGCTGGCGGAGATTGAATCGGCGGCACCGCAGGCCGGCGAAGACGGGGAACTTGCCGAGCGAGCGGACCGGTTGACCAATCTCGAAGACCTGCGGCTCGCGGCATCCGAGGCGCATGAGCTCGTGTCATCCGAAGACCTGGTGGAGCCGCGTGACGCGCTGGGGCTGCTGGATTCGGCGCGTCGCCAACTCGAACGGGTTGCCGGTCACGATGCGACCCTCGGCCCGATCGTCGAGGCGCTCGCGAGCGCAAGCTATCTCGTGGCCGATGTCTCGGCCCAGCTCTCGACCTACCTCGGCGGCCTTGATGCCGACAGTGCGCGCGAGCTCGAGGTCGTGCAGGACCGGCGAGCGGAGCTCGGGGAGATCGCACGTAAGTACGGACCGACGCTCGCGGAGGCGATCGACTACCTCGACACCGGCAGTGTGCGGCTTCTCGAGCTTGATCAGGATTCCGACCGGATCGACCGCGTGCGCACCGAGGTGCAGGCCGATCGCGCGCGGGTAATCGAGTTGGCAGATGAGCTCGGCCGCGTGCGCCGTGACTATGCACTCCAACTCGGCGAGAGGGTGAGTGACGAGCTGGTCGCTCTCGCGATGCCGAACGCTCGGCTCACGGTCGACGTCAGTGATCGACAGGATTATGGCCTCAGCGGCCGGGACGCCGTTTCGATCCAACTCGCGCCTCATCCCGGAGCGGAGCCCCGTCCGCTCGGACGCGGAGCCTCCGGAGGCGAACTCTCCCGGGTGATGCTGGCGATCGAGGTAGTGATCGCCGGCAGCGATCCCGTGCCTACATTCATCTTCGACGAAGTGGATGCTGGGGTCGGCGGCGCGTCGGCGATCGAGATCGGTCGTCGGCTCGCGCGTCTCTCGCGCACCGCGCAGGTGATCGTCGTGACGCATCTCGCACAGGTCGCGGCGTTCTCCACCAATCACCTCCGCGTGGTGAAGGACAGCGACGGCGCAGTGACCGCCTCAAGCGTGCAACAGCTTCAGGGCGAGGAGCGAATCGAAGAGATGGCGCGGCTACTCTCCGGTCTCAGCGGCTCCGAGAGCGGCCTGCAACATGCACGCGAACTCATCGAGACGGCGCGCAGCCTCGACAGTGAGCCGCGCTAGCCCTAAAGTTCGACCCGGGTTCCGCGCGGGGTGTTGGCGAGGATACCGGTGAGCTCGAAGGCCACTTCGAGTTGCGAACGCGTATGACTGAAGTGGGTCCAGTCTTCGGTGTGGAGACCGACCACCAGTCGCGCCCCCAGAATTTTCGCGGCCGTCGCGGCATCCGCCGAGTTGAGAGTGAGGTCGGCATCGATCTCATCCACCCGTGCTGCCCCGGCGAAGAGGAGCGCGATGTCCACGGGCGCGAACCGGTCGGCGATCTGCTGCACGAGGGGCAGTGACGCGTTGTCGCCGCTCACATAAATCGTGGGCTCGCCGGGGGACTCGAGCATGAAGCCGATGACGGGGCCGACCATCGGTTCCGAACCGGGCGGACCATGCAGCGCAGGCATCGCCGTAATGGTCACAGGGCCAAAATCGTAACTTTCCCAGTTGTCGAGTCCCACCACACCGCCGCCGAACAGCTCATCGGCCGCCTGACGCGTGCTCAGCGTGGGGATACCTTGGGCAATGAGCTCGAGTCCCTCCCAGTCGAGGTTGTCTTTGTGGCCATGATGCGAGAGCAACACGAGGTCGACAGCACCGAGATCTTCACGGGCGATGGCCGGGCCGGTCGTTTTAACCAGCGTGGTCTCCTCCGGATCCTCGTAGATTTGAGGAGCGTCAAAAGTGGGATCGGTGACGATCCGCAGACCGGCGTACTCGAGTAGCGCGGTGGGGCCGCCGATGAAAGTGATAGCTGTCTTGGGCACAGAGTGAGCCTACGCTGGAGATATGGCCGATCGACTCGCGGATGCTCTGAGCCCGTACCTTCGCTCGCATGCGGCGAATCCGGTGGACTGGTTTCCCTGGAGTGACGAGGCATTTGCAGAGGCGCGGCGGCGGGATGTTCCGGTGCTGGTCTCGATCGGCTATTCGACCTGCCACTGGTGCCATGTGATGTCCCGCGAAAGCTTCAGCGACCCCGTAATCGCCGCGCGTCTGAATTCGGGATTCGTTGCCATCAAGGTCGACAGGGAGGAGCATCCCGACGTCGATGCGAGTTTTCTCGCTGCTGCCGGAGCCTTCACCGGCAACTTGGGCTGGCCCCTCAACGTTTTCGTCACACCGGAGGGCAAAACGTTCTTTGCGGGAACCTACTGGCCGCCGACCGCCGTCGGGCAGTTGCCCTCCTTCGGCCAGGTACTCGATGCGGTGGCGGATGCCTGGACCTCTCGCCGCACCGAGGTCGAGCAGACAGCGGGTGCGGTCGTCGACGCCCTCCGGCAGTCGGCCGATCGCTTGTCGACGTCCGCGGCGGACTCCGCAGCGGTCCCGGAAAAGCTGGTCACAGACTCGCTCGCCGCGGCGGTGGACGAACTCGCCGCCTATGAGGATGGAGAGTTCGGTGGCTTCGGTGGCGCACCGAAATTCCCGGTCGCGCCGGTGCTGCTCTTTCTTCTCGAGCGTGCCGCTACGGGCGACCGTCTGGCGCTCGAGATTGCTAGCCGAGCTCTCTCCGCGATCTCCGGGCTGGACCAGCCGCGTGAACGCGTCATCGCGGCGCTGCGAGACCGTATCGACGGGGGATTTTTCCGCTACGCGACCAAGCGCGACTGGAGCGATCCGCACTACGAGCGAATGCTGTACGACAACGCTCAACTGCTTGTCGCGTTTGCCCGGCTTGCCCAGCTCGATCCCGCTGCGCGCCAGGCCGCCAGTAACGTGGCGGAGGGCATCTCGGCGTTCCTCATTGAGGTGATGGAACAGCCGGAGGGGGGCTTCGCCTCGGCGCAGGACAGTGAGAGTACCGTCGGTGGCCGGCGACTGGAGGGTGCCTACTTCGCGCTGGATGCCGCGGCTCGTGTAGCCCAGGACCCACCTGCTCTCGATGCCAAGGTGCTTACCGGCTGGAACGGACTAGCCATCGGCGCCCTTGCGACCGCCGGGTTCGTGCTCAGCCGAGACCCGTGGATCACTGCGGCCCGCCGGGCGGCCGACGCCCTGATCGAACGACACCTGCGCGTCGACGGAACCCTGGTGCGCGCGTCCCTCGCTGGTCGGATTTCTGCAGCCAACGCCACGCTCGAGGATTACGGCATGCTGGCCTCCGGACTTCTCGATCTCGCGGCGGCAACAGGGGAAGTCCGCTACGCGGTGGTCGCCCGGAGCCTCGTTGATCTGGTCCTTGTTGATCAGAGCCGCGCTTTCGAAGGGGAAACTTTTGTCGTGCCGGGCGGTGCCGATCCCGTGCTCCTCTCGCTGGGCATTGCGCTAGAGAACGATCCATCTGAGGGCGCCTATCCCTCCGGGCTGAGTTCCCTGGCTCGAGCGTGCACCTCGCTACACCTGGTCACCGGGCACGTGAGCTATCGGCAGGCCGCAGAACGGGTGATCCACCAACTGATGCCCGTCGCCGCGCCGAGACCGGTGTCATTCGGTGCGACGCTCGCCGTGGCATCCGCTCTCGCGCAGCCGATCGAGCAGCTGGTGGTCGTGAGTGACGATCCCCACTCGCCGCTGGCTGCGGTGGCCAGATCGCTGTTTCGCAGCGGCGCGATCAATACCGTACTGTCTCCCGCCCAGGCAGCGGCCTTCGCCGACGCGGGATTCGAACTGTTCGAGGGCCGCCAGAGAGAGGCTGCCTACCTGTGCCGGAACTTCGTCTGCCGGATGCCTTTCGACGATGCCAGCGAGCTGGCCGAAGCGGTTGGTCAGCGGGGTTGAGCGGCACTCTCGACAGGATGAGGGCGGAGGGCAGAGTGAACGCGAGCTGCGCGTTCGACCACGAAGTACAGCCACACCCAGCCGAGCGCGAGACAGAGCTGGCCCACCACTCCGAGGGGAAAGTAGATGTGCGCGTTGAGAAAGAGGATGGCGCCAACGCTCACGAGCACGGAGCCAGGGATAGCGGCCGTGCGAAACCGAACGATACAGCTGCCGGCCGAGACGACTACGGCCGCAATGAAGGCCACGCTGCCCACTTCGCCGAGATGGTTACCGAGACCGAAGACCGTGCTGGTGGCCATGCCCATTCCGTCGTACGCGAGCCCACCCGCGCCGATACCCGCGAGCACGTCGAGTGCGGTGTAGAACGCCGCGTAGAGAAATCCGAGAACTCCCACGACCCAGCCGAGCACCACGCCCGCCCCGCGGACAAGGATCCAGGGGGCGAAGGCCAGGAGGGGGAAGATCGGCAGGATTGCGATATGCAGGTTGCGCCAGTATTCGGCAGTCGCTGAGGTCAGGTGTATCGGGTGGGTGACACCGATGGCGGCCAGCACGAGCGGTGGGAGTGCGACAGTCACATAAAGGAGAGCGGAGCGCGCGTGCATGGCGTCATGCTACGCGACCGGGCTGTGGGTGTAGCCACGGTGCTAGCCACGCCGGACTGGCAGTTCTCAAGGGATTAGGGATCTTTTAGATCGTATTGTGCTGGCATAGGACCAACCTGAGCTGGATGCCTATTGGCAAGTCTGGCCAATGCCATTATTGTGTCGCTGTTTGGAGAAGCTAAAGTTTTCAAAACACACAAGGGCCGCGAGAAATTACGCCAGGGCGCCCGTAGCAGGCAGCTGACTGAGACTGAGCTCCGGGCTACCTAAACGGGCACGCAAAGAGGTCCCCACGTGTGAGCAACAATGATGGTGGGGGCGTTCCCGTAGAGGGTCCGGCGTGGGGGCATGCGGGAGTGTCTGCGCGAGCGCGGTTATGCAATTCCGATCGCATCAGCGATGGTGATTCCCACTTCTGTGGGTGTGAGCCCGGTGGTATCGATCACGTCGGCTTCGACGCCTAGCCATCCACGGAACGCCTCGTCGTACGGGACGAGATAGTCCAGACGGAACCCGGACGGACCCATCACCGCATCTCCCATGATGCGCTCACGAAGGGTGTCCGTGTCGGTGTGGAGCAGAAAGTGTCGAACTGGGATGTCGTAGGCGGCGAATCCGTCGCTGATCTCGCGCCAGTATGCCTCGACCAGGATTGTCATCGGCATGATGAGAGTGCCGCCCGTGTAGTCGATTATGCGGCGGGCCGTCTCGACCACAAGAGGGCGCCACGGAGGCCAGTGTTGAAAGTTTTCTGTCTCGGGCAGCCCGGGGTGGACGTCCATCAACGTCTCACCGACTTTCTCGGCATCGAACACGTGTGATTCTGGAATGAGCTGCTGCACGAGCTTGGCCGTGGTCGTTTTCCCGACGCCGTGAGTGCCATTCAGCCATACGATCACCCACCCATGCCAACGACATGCCCGACCGCTCTAAGCCCGGCCGTCCCGCGCAAGGCTGGCCATGCGGGCAGTTTCAGTGGGGTCACGGCTAGGGCTCCCTTGGGCCCTTCGACATATTGCCCGCGCAGGTTCTGAGCGGCGGAGCGGCTAGGTTAAGCGCTTTGATCGCACTTGAACGTTGGCGTCTTCGTAGCCGAGGTGCTCATAGAAACCAAGTACTGCTTCGTTGGTCGACCGAACCATAAGCTGAACTTTCACGGCGCCGTGTTCGCGTAGCCAGTTTTCCGCTGCCACCATCATTTGTTTACCCAATCCGGTGCCACGCTGGCTCTCATCGACAGCGAGGTAATACACCCAGCCACGGTGTCCGTCATGGCCGACCATCACAGTTCCGATTAACCGTTCGTTGTCGAAAGCTCCAAGTACTGTCGATGTGGCGCCGTCAAGTGCCCGTTGCATGTCGAGCTCGGGCGGATTCCAGGGACGGGTCAGGCCAGCTTGGAGCCAGAGTGACGTCGCTACCCCAATGTCTGCCGAAGTTAGGTCGCGGATTTGCATAAACCTAGTTTGTCGTCATAACCAGACCTCGTGCCCGCAGAAAGCTCCCAAGGAACACGGCGTCGGCACGCTCGGCGCAGAGCTGGAGAGGCCAAGGATCTGTCGCGTTGGCCGTCCCTCTTGCGAGAAACCTTCCCGGCTAGCCTTCGTTGGTAGCCCGTTCGCTGTTACGAAGTCTCGCGAAATGCACAAGTGAGGAAATTCGATCACAAGGAAGCCGGATACTGCAAGCAATATTCCGCCGAGCCAATCGACGGAAGCGCCGATAAACAATTCGATAAGGCGAAGAAGGAAAAATGCGGCCCAAACGCTGACGAGGACTATCGAGGATCGGAGGGAGCGTGTTGCGAGCCACCAGGGTCCTCGCGGCTTCATCGCCAGCTGGGGTGGATCGAATCCGAGAGATTCGAGCCCGTCCGGTTCATCCGCGATTCCTCTAGATTACGCGTGCTCGTAATCTGCTGTGGAAGATGCAATCTGATAGACGGAACCCGCGTCTGATCAGCCTTCCTACGCGGGCACCCCTAAAAGTCCGAACGCGCCCATAAATGCGTTTCAAGGAGTACGGCCAATCTGCTGATCGTCCCGTGATGTGTCTCATGCAGGCGAAGGCGTTGCCCTCCAAAATTGGTGGGAGAAATCGGGCATTCGAGGGAGCCGACGCCGGGCGGGGCCCACTTACCGACTCAGCTCTTTTGATCCTCTTCGACATGCGCGCCATCGCATTACCCGCCGGGAGTGCCGCCGCCGCCTAGCACTATGACCAAGATGATGATGCCGACCATGAATCCTGGGACCGACAGGATCAGGCCGGCAATTGCTTTTCCCTTACCCACGAAGGGAGAGCGGCCGGAGCGACGGATTCCGACGATTCCGAGGATGAGCGCCGCTATGCCCATGAGAAGCAGCGGGTTGAGGACGACCGAAATAATCCCGAAAATCAAACTCAGCGTCGCGGGTGTGTTTTTCCCCACTTGGCGATCTGCCTCACCGTGATCAAGACGGTAGGGGTCGGTGGCGTACCAGCCCGTTGGGGGTGCCTGTGGCACGGCTTCAAGTGCACGATACCCAAATACGTTGGGTGGCGGCGCAATCGTCGGTGGGCCGAAAACAGGCGGTGCAAGAAATTGCCCTGACGGTGCTTCCTGAAATTGCGGAGTCCACGCTGTGCCATCCCACCAACGGAGCTCTGGCCGACCTTCCGGGTCTGGATACCAACCCGAAAGAGGGTTGCCCGTGTTGACTTCGTTCATAGGTGCTCCAAGCTCAGTGCCGGGCAATCTTGGTGTCTATGCGATGTGGAATGGTACAGACGAGTGATTGTGAATGTACTACTGACAGGCCTCATTGGAGCATTCATTCCAGATCTGGGCCATAGTGGCGAAAATCTGCCAGCCTGGGGGACTCATCTAATCGTTTCCGAACCCCTAGACGCATCGATCTGGCGTGTCACCATCACCTCTTTCGCGCGCTCGTGATGAGCGAGACACAGGAAAACTGCGTTAACGGAGATCATTAATCGACGTGTCCTGGGATCAGGATCAATACAGTTCCGGACATGACCTCGGCGATGAGCAACAGTACGGCCAGCGCGATGCGGGGCCAGGTTCCTCGGCTCCAGTTCGCTGCAAGGATCGGCATGGCGGAGATCACAGCGCTGAGGACATAGTTTTTCAGCACCTCGGGGTAGACCATATCGATCCGATGCTGACTTAAATCGTCACCGAAGGGCCACATGACGACTGGAACCACCAGGTCATAAAAAGTGTGAACAGCGCCAGTGGGAGCGCTCACAGCAGATTTCACATTTCGGGCGGCGACTTGGGGACGGGCAGTTAGGGAGGCCGAAACAAATTCTGCAGTTTCCCAGAGTGCACCCCATGGCGCTGGATTCTGTGTTGGATTTCGAACCGGCGAAACAGCTGACGGTGACTATCACTTCATATTCAGGCTCCCATCGATTGGGGGGCTTCCCTGCGGTCCGGGAATGCAACGCGCTGCCGACCAGTTGTCCGCAGTTTGTGGTTTATCGGCAAGCTTTGCAGGTCTCATTAGTGTCAGCATGCTCGGTCAAGTGGTGAGCGGGTCGAGGGAATGGTTCTGCAGGCAATACCAGACCGCAGGAGTTTCAGAATTACGTTTCGCCCTTCACTTCACCCTCCGGGGGAAGGATGTTCCAGAGATCAAGACAACCCGACGAAGAGGATCAGAAGCCACGTGAGGTATCCGTAGCCGAGCACCAGACCAGACCAAGCGAAGACCCTGCCCCGCTGACCGGTATTCCGAGTACCCCTCAAGGCAATGTGCCCCAGGATGATCGCGATCAGGGAAGAAAACCCCGACGCGATAGGACCGCTGAGAGCAAAAACAAAGCTGGCGATTGCAAAGTTTTGAGGGGAAAAGTTCGACGCGAACTGACTGGGACTGTCAAAACTGGGTGGGGTGCGATCAGCCATGGGCGCATATCTTGCGGCGCTGAGCGGACATCACTACGGTCTCGATGTGTGCGATACCCGAAACGCTCCGAGTCGGATACGAAACCATAATGCGCATGAACAAAACACCCACAACATGCCTTTCGAAAACGGGAGCAAGGTACTAGCTAAAACGATGCAACGGTTGCGGCCAGCAAGACGACGCCAGTCGGAAGATGCATGACGGCGACAATTGGCAAGGCACTTGCCCAAGCGAAAGAGCCCGACATGGTCGGAT
>ENA-OFCI01001029-OFCI01001029.1-metagenomes-genome-assembly--contig:-NODE-1029-length-13909-cov-3.554208_pt1 | contig 13909 bp, 12 predicted proteins | sample MGYA00153391_OFCI01 | MGnify analysis MGYA00153391
GGCGCATTCGCCGCCGCCGTGCGTGCCAAGGAGTCGTTCAGCGCTCCGGCCGACGCGCACCCCACCGCACCTCACCGGATCACGTCCACGCACCACAAAGAAGACGCTCCGATTCAATCTCGGGACGTCCTCACCACCGAGCCGCCGACCCTTCGCTGGAGCATCCGGCAGACACTCCAGGCCGGTCAAGCCCCAGCTCCAGCATGGTCCGGGTGAACACTCCGTGTTCCTGCCCCAACACCGACGATGTCACAGGGGCTTGACAGTCCTTGCGGTCTACCTCAAGCGCTCCGCTATCGGTTCGGTGGCTCTCTCTGCCTGGCCCCGTTCTGGCCCCAACGCTGTGCACGCCATGCAAGGAGACGAACGACCGAGGCGCCCGTCGAACGCGCTATCGTGCGGGCCGATTGTGTGCCGCCAATCTGGGGGTCAAGGGGCCGCAGGTTCAAATCCTGTCATCCCGACTGGGACAAGGCGCAGGCCAGAGGCCGTTTCCGAGAAATCGGGAGCGGCCTCTCGCCCTGTCCCGGCATCCAGCCCCGGTACGCCCGCGCACGTGCAGGCCTTACCTGCGCCCCGACACCGCGGCCTCATCTTCGTGATCCGGGCACGCCGCTGCTGACCTTCGTTGCGGGCTTGGCACCGGAGAACCCTTAGGCTCTCTGGCGTGAGGGAACAGGTGGACGGGAGAACTCAAGGGAGCTCGCCAGTCAGTGACCGCGTCTGGACCCTACCCAACGTCCTGTCCATGCTTCGGCTCGTCGGCGTCCCCATCTTCCTCTGGCTGATCCTGCGCCACGACGACGGCTGGGCGGTCGTTGTCCTGACGCTCTCGGGAGTGAGCGACTACTTCGACGGAAAGATCGCCCGCAGGTACAACCTGGTCTCACGAGTCGGGGAGGTGCTCGACCCGGTAGCCGACCGGCTCTATATTCTGTCCACACTCCTCGGCCTGGCCTGGCGAGAGATCATCCCTTGGTGGCTGGTCGCAGTCCTGGTCAGCCGCGAGGTCTTCGGCGCCGCGCTGCTGATGGTCGTGCGCCACTACGGATACCGTGCGCTGCCGGTTCATTTCATCGGCAAGTCGGCCACGTTTGACCTGCTCTACGCGTTCCCGTTCATCCTCGTCGGACAGGGCGACAGCGTGTTGGCCGCGGTAACGCTGCCCATTGGCTGGGCGTTCGCCTGGTGGGGCACGGCCCTCTACTGGGTCGCCGGAGTCATGTATGCCGTACAGACACGGGACGTTGTACGCGTCGCAAAGGCAGCAAAGGCGACCGGGACGTGAGCGCCACGCACGGTGACCGCCCCGACGCATCGATGACGCTGATCACCGAGATGATGCAGCGTCCTCTCGACCCTGGGTATGCCGCGGCCGCCGAGAGCCGACAACGGTCCGGGCTTCCGCCCGCAACCGGTCATCAGGGCCCCATGCTGGTCATCTTCGCCGTTCTGGTCGGGGCCGTGCTCGCAACGTCCGCCCTCGCGCTGCGAGCGCCGACAACCGGTGCCAGTCAGACCAAGAGCGCACTTGTGGGCCGGATCGAGGCCAGCCGCGCCCACGCCGATGCCCAGACCCGGCTCATCACCGGCCTACGCAGCGAGATCAACGCGGTGCAGGCGGCGGCGCTGAGCCAGCAGAGCCAGAGCGGACTCGCGACCGACCTCTCGAGACTCGAGCTCGTCACGGGGACCGTGCCCGTCACCGGCCCAGGGCTCGTGCTCACGCTCGATGACGCCCCGGCGCAGGCCAATCCCAACGACCCCAACGTCGACCCACGCCTTGCGACGGCAACCGAGAAAGGGAAGGTGATCGCGAGTGACCTCCAGAGACTCGTCAACGGTCTGTGGCAAGCCGGTGCGGAGGCGATCTCGGTCAACGGTCACCGGCTGACGTCTCGTGCCGCCATCCGGTTTGCCGGCGCGGCGATCCTGGTGGCCAACCGGCCTCTGGTCCGGCCCTACGCCATCACTGCGATCGGTGACCCCGGCAGTCTGAGTGTGGAGTTCGCGGCCAACGACGGCGGAAGCTATCTGCAGCTGCTCAAGGCCAACTTCAAGATCCGCGGCGACATCCAGGAGCACGACCCGGTCGTGATCCCAGGGGAACCTGCGCTCTCTCTGCGGGAGGCGAAACCCGTGCAGTCAGCGGTCACAAAGCAGGCTCCGGCCACGACTTCTGCGCGCACCCCTACGACCACACCCCCGCAAACGACGGAGGCCTCACCGTGATTCCCGCCCTTGGACTTCTCGTCGGTCTGGCCGTCGGTCTTTTTCTGCACCCCGCCGTGCCCCTCGCCCTTCAGCCCTACCTGCCCATCGCCGTGATCGCCGCCCTGGACGCGGTTTTCGGAGGTGTCCGGGCTGTCCTCGACGGCATCTTCAACGACAAGGTCTTCGTCGTCTCATTCCTGTCCAACGTGGTCGTCGCGGCGTTCATCGTCTTTCTTGGCGACCAGCTTGGCGTCGGATCTCAGCTGTCGACCGGCGTCGTCGTGGTTCTAGGCATCAGGATCTTCTCGAACGTTGCCTCCATCCGCCGACATCTGTTCCGCGCATGAGCCGGTCAAACACTCGGGCGAACGCGTCGCCGGACGCCGGTGACCGCTCGCCGTGGCAGCGGCTGATGCTGATGGCGCGTCCGCGGGCCACCAAAGCCAACGCGTTCGCGGCACTCCTGGCCATCCTCCTGGGCTTCGCCGTGGCAACCCAGGTGCATCAGAACCAGGTGCTGGGCTTGGACTCCCTGCGCCAGGGCGAGCTCGTCACCATCCTGGACAACGCGACCCTGCTCTCCTCACGACTGGACCTGAACGCCCGCGAGCTGCAGGCAACCCGCGACCAGCTGGTCAGCGGCAGCACCGGCGATGCCGCCGCGCTCACGGCGGCGCAGGAACGACTCGACGCCCTGGGGATCTTGGCCGGCACGGCTCGCGCACATGGCCCTGGCGTACAGATGACGATCGTCGACCCCAACGCCAAGGTGGACGCGCCCACGCTCCTGGATGCCATCGAAGAGCTCCGCGACGCCGGCGCCGAGGCCATCCAGGTGGGCAACGTCCGGATTGTTGCCAGCTCTTTCTTCAGAAAGTCCGGATCGGAGATGGAGGTCGACGGCACCCGCCTGACCCAGCCCTACACGATTCTCGCGATCGGCGACCCACAGACGATGGCCTCGGCCATGGAGATCCCCGGTGGTCTGTCGGAGAACGTCCGGGGGCTCCGTGCCAGCATCACGATCACCCAGGAGAAGGACCTGACGCTAGGCGCGTTGCACACGTTGCGTGAGCCTCGTTACGCTCGCCCTGTACCGTCGCCGGCTCCGGCCGCGACGCCGTAGTTTGGTTGTTCACACCACAGTTGATCTTCTAGCCAAGGAGCGGCATGAGCGAGCTGGAGTACCCGCAGGACCTGCGTTACACCGCAGAGCATGAGTGGGTGCGTACCGCGTCTGATGGCGTCGTGCGGATCGGCATCACGGCCTTTGCCCAGGAGGCACTCGGTGACGTCGTCTTCGTCAGCCTGCCTGCTGTTGGCGACACAGTGACCGCTGGCGACAGCTGTGGTGAGGTCGAGTCGACCAAGTCGGTCAGTGATGTCTTCGCCCCTGTCTCGGGCGAGGTCGTTGCCGTCAACGAGGCCCTGGAGTCCGCGCCCGAACTGGTGAACACCGATCCCTATGGTCAGGGGTGGATGTATGACATCAAGCTCACCGACGCGGCTGCGGAGAGGTCTTTGCTGGACCTCGCGGCCTACCGCGCCCTGCTGCTCTAGGGTTGATGTCTCACCTCGGCTCCAAGCGACGAAGGAAGCAGGTGCGCAGGTCATGACCGACAACGAGCGCGAGAAAGTACGTGCACGAGTGGGCGACCCCACGACCATGCGCCTGCCCGGCATCGGAGCCCCGGCCGAGCCTGTCACCGAAGCCGAACCGAGCCTGTCGACCCAGGACCAGGCCACGGTTGACGCACTGGTGCACGGTACGGCGCTGCTCGTTGTCCTACGGGGGCCGAACACCGGAGCCCGGTTTTTGCTCGACGCCGACGATGTCAGCACGGGGCGCCACCCCGACAGTGACATCTTCCTCGACGACGTCACCGTCTCGCGCACGCACGCCACCTTCCGTCGGGAGCAGGGCGAGTTCCTCGTTCGCGACGTCGGCTCCCTGAACGGCACCTATGTCAACCGGGAGCGGATCGAGGAGGCCACCCTCAAGACCGGCGACGAGGTCCAGATCGGCAAGTTCCGTCTCGTCTTCTATGCCGGTGTCGCCCCGTGAGCGAACCCGCAAGATGATCGACGCGTGAACCCCTCAGCCACCCCCCAACAGCTGACGATCGGTGCGGTCTTGGCCGCCCTGTCGCCGGACTTCCCGGACATCACTATCTCCAAGATCCGGTTCCTCGAGGCCGAGGGACTCGTCACCCCGGAGCGCACGGGTTCGGGCTATCGCACCTTCTCACCTGACGATCTCGAACGACTTCGTTACATCCTGACCGCGCAGCGTGACCGGTTCTGGCCGCTCAAGGTCATCGCTGAGGCACTGGACAAGCTCGACCGCGGGCTCGAGGCGGTGTACAACGATCAGACACCAGCACACCCTCAGGTCCCGGCAGGTCCCGGTGACCCCCACCTGCCCACAGCCTCAGAGCTTGGGCGGCGCGATCACCTCAGGCTCACCGACACCGAGCTGCGCCAGGCTGCCGGCCTGGACCAGCTCACGTTCGAGGCCCTGTCCACGTTCGGCTTGCTGCACCCCGACTCCAGTGGCCATTACGGCGACGCGGCGCTAGCGGTTGCCCGCGCGGCAGGCGCCCTGGCGGCATACGGCATCGAACCCCGACACCTTCGCCCGTTCCGGACCGCTGCTGACCGAGAGATCGGGCTTGTCCAGCAAGTGCTTTCACCGGTCCGCGGTCGAAAGCACGGGTCAGGCGGCAAGGCCACCCACGACCCGACTCCTCAGATCCTGGCGGAATGCATCGCCTTGCACACGGCCTTGGTGAGAGCCGGGCTCGCAGCCCAATAAGCGAGTACCGTGGTCGGGTGAGAGAACTCGATGTTCTGGGCGTACGCGTCGAAATGCCGACCAACCAGCCGATCGTCCTCCTGCGTGAGCGCGACGGTGAGCGGTACCTACCGATCTGGATCGGTGCGGCGGAAGCCACAGCCATCGCCTATGCGCAGCAAGGCGTGGTGCCGCCCCGCCCACTGACGCATGACCTACTCAAGAATGTCATCGAGGCACTCGGGCACCAGCTGGTCGAGGTTCGGATCGTCGAGCTCAAGGACAGCATCTTCCATGCCACGTTGGTCTTCGACGGGAACGTCGAGGTCAGCGCCCGCTCCTCCGATGCCATCGCCCTGGCTCTTCGCACTGGCACCTCCATCCTCGTGGAGGATGGTCTCCTGGACGAAGCAGGCGTGGCGATCGCGCACGAGGAGGACGATGAGCTCGAGCGATTCCGGGAGTTCCTGGACCATGTATCGGCCGAAGACTTCGACAATCCGGAAGCGACGGGGCCGAGCACCGAGACCTGACCCACGGATCGAGACTAACCCTCTAGTTAATGTTCAGACTTGGTGTCCGTCGTCGCGACACGCCAAAGTCGACGTCGAGCGGTGATTGACGCTCGCCTACGGTCGGCCGTACCGTCAGGAGAAACAACGAGGCTGTAGTTACGAGGAGGTAAGTGTGAACTCCACCGGAGAAGCGCGGAACCAGGCTGGTTCCGTGCCGGTCGCCGCGCAGGGGCTGTTGTTCACCGATGACCTTCCCGAGCTGAGGGAGGACACCGGCTACCGGGGGCCCACAGCCTGCCGTGCCGCAGGCATCACCTATAGACAGCTTGACTACTGGGCGCGCACCGGGTTGGTCGAGCCCTCTGTCCGAGGTGCCACCGGGTCAGGGACCCAGCGTCTCTACGGTTTCCGGGACATCCTGGTCCTGAAGGTCGTCAAGCGACTGCTGGACACCGGGGTCTCCCTCCAGCAGATCCGGGTCGCAGTCAGTCAGCTTCGTGAACGCGGCGTCGAGGACCTCGCCCGGATCACCCTGATGAGCGATGGCGCCAGCGTCTACGAGTGCACCTCGGCTGACGAGGTCATCGATCTTGTCCAGGGCGGTCAGGGCGTCTTTGGCATCGCCCTGGGGCGCGTCTGGCGCGAGGTCGAGGGCGAGCTTGCGGCTCTTCCCAGCGAGCGTCCCGATGACGAGACCCCCGCCGCTCACCCCGGAGATGAGCTCACCTCCCGACGAGCGGCGCGTCTGATCAGCTGAGCCCCACCTCTCCTCTTGGCACGGCCCGGTCCCTGTGGGGAGCGGGCCGTGCTCAAGCCCGGGTCCTGACTTGGCTTGCCCTGGCTGGCGACGATGTCGGCGCGGCTGACCGGTGTTAGTGTAACTTCGCTGATTACCCCGCGCGGGAGAGTCCCCGTGCCATGTGATCTCCCCTTCTGGGAGAGACATTGTGACGGGGCGCCGAAGGGGCAAACCTCCCCGGAACCTCTCAGGCGCCCGGACCGCACGGGCAGGCATCTTGAAGCCACCTTCTGGCGACAGGCGGGGAGGTCCGTGCCAAGGCACGCTTGTGCCGCCGCGTGAGGAGCCTTCGTGACCATTGATTCCAGCCCAGCCACCGAGCCCGACTTCATCTCCCGGCACATCGGCCCCGACCATGACGATGTCACCGCAATGCTCAAGGTGGTCGGTCAGCCGAGCCTCGAGGCGATGATCGACACAGCCATACCGGCAGCTATCCGCACCGAGCGAGCCCTTCGTCTTGAAGCGGCGCCTACCGAGCAGGCAGTCATCGATGAGCTGCACGCCCTGGCCTCGCGCAACACCGTCCTGACCCAGATGATCGGCCTGGGCTACTACGGCACCATCACCCCACCCGTGATCAAGCGAAACGTCCTGGAGAGCCCTGCCTGGTACACCGCCTACACGCCGTACCAGCCGGAGATCTCCCAGGGCCGGCTCGAGGCGCTGCTCACTTTTCAGACGGTCATCATCGACCTGACCGGTCTGAAGATCGCCAACGCCTCGCTGCTCGACGAGAGCACGGCCGCCGCGGAGGCGATGACGCTGATGCGTCGCGCAAGCAAGACCGCGCCCGACGCTGTCCTGATCGTTGACAAGCACGCGCTGCCGCAGACCATCGCCGTCATACGGACGCGAGCCAAGCCTCGCGGCGTCGAGATCGTTGTTGCCGACCTGGGAACCGTCACCAACAGCGAGTCGCTGACGGCCATGGCTGGTGGCAAGGACATCTTCGGTGTCATCGTCCAGTACCCCGGCGCCGACGGTGAGCTCCGGGACTGGTCGGCACTGACCGTCGCCGCTCATGAGGTCGGCGCACTGGTCACCGCGGCGGCCGACCTGCTGGCGCTGACCCTGGTTACGCCACCGGGGGAGTGGGGTGCCGACGTCGTCGTCGGACGCAGCCAGCGCTTCGGTGTCCCCATGGGATTCGGCGGTCCGCACGCTGGCTACATGTCGGTCCGGCCCGGCCTCGAGCGCACCATGCCAGGGCGCCTCGTCGGCGTCAGTATCGACGCTGATGGCAATCCGGCTTACCGGCTCGCCCTACAGACGCGTGAGCAGCACATCCGTCGCGATAAGGCCACGTCGAACATCTGTACCGCTCAGGTGCTGCTCGCCGTCATGGCCTCCATGTATGCCGTGTACCACGGCCCTGCGGGCCTGGCCCGGATCGCCGGCCGCGTGCATGCGCACGCCAGCGCCTTGGCCCAGGGTCTGCGCGCGGGTGGGATCGAGGTCGAGACCGAACACTTCTTCGACACCATCACCGTTCGCGTGCCCGGGCGGGCAGCCGAAGTCGTTGCCGAGGCAGCTGCTCGAGGGGTGAATCTCTGGATGGTGGATGACGATCGGGTGTCCGTGAGCACCGACGAGACCACCGACCTGGCGGACCTGACCGCGGTGTGGGCCGCATTCGATGTTCCTGGGCTGCCGGCCATCGCTGCCGGCCAGACCCTTACCTGGCCCACCGCACTGGTTCGCGCGTCGGAATACCTCTCGCACCCCGTGTTCTCGAGGTATCACAACGAGACGGCGATGCTGCGCTACCTGCGCAAGCTCTCCGACCGGGACTACGCCCTGGACCGGGGGATGATCCCCCTCGGGTCCTGCACGATGAAGCTGAACGCCACCACGGAGATGGAACCGGTGAGCTGGCCGGAGTTCGCAAACCTGCACCCGTTTGCCCCGGCGAGCCAGACAGTGGGAATCCGATCGCTGATCAAGGACCTGGAAGCATGGCTGTGCGAGATCACCGGTTATGACGCCGTCACGATGCAGCCCAACGCGGGCTCGCAGGGTGAGCTGACCGGCCTGCTGGCCATCCACGCCTATCACGAGGCGCGTGGCGACTCGTTACGGAACATCTGTCTGATCCCTGCTTCCGCACACGGCACGAACGCTGCCAGCGCCGTCATGGCCGGGTTGACCGTGGTGGTGGTCAAGACCGCCGACACCGGCGAGATCGACATGCGCGACCTCCGCGCCAAGGTCGAGGAGCACCGGGAGAACCTTGCGGCGATCATGGTCACCTACCCCTCGACCCATGGTGTCTTCGAGGACACGATCAGCGAGCTGTGCGAGCTTGTGCACGACGCCGGTGGTCAGGTCTATATCGACGGAGCAAACCTCAACGCGTTGGTCGGTGTCGCGCAGCCGGGGAAGTTCGGCGGCGATGCCTCCCACCTGAACCTGCACAAGACCTTCTGCATCCCGCACGGCGGCGGCGGGCCCGGCGTGGGCCCGGTTGCGGCCCGCGCCCACCTCGCCCCCTACCTGCCCAACCACCCGTTCGACGACCAGGCGGGCCCGGCGACCGGTCCCGGCCCGGTCAGCGCCGCGCCGTACGGCAGCGCCGGGATTTTGCCTATCAGTTGGGCCTATGTCCGGCTGATGGGCGGTGAGGGACTGACCCGCGCCACGCAGGTGGCCATCCTGTCGGCCAACTACATCGCTGCCCGACTGCGCGAGCACTACCCGGTCCTCTACACGGGTCGCGAAGGAATCGTGGCCCACGAGTGCATCCTGGATCTGCGCGCGCTCACCCACGCCACCGGAGTGTCGGTGAACGACGTCGCCAAGAGGCTGATCGACTATGGCTTCCACGCACCCACCATGTCGTTCCCGGTGGCAGGCACCTTGATGGTGGAACCGACCGAGAGCGAGGATCTCATCGAGATCGACCGCTTCTGCGAGGCCATGATCGCCATCCGCGGCGAGATCGAGCAGGTTGCCCGCGGCGAGGTGTCGGCAGCGGACAGCGCACTGCACCATTCACCGCACACCGCCGCTTCCTTGGTCGAGGAATGGGACCATCCCTACGATCGCAAGCTGGCGGCGTTCCCAGCAGGTGTTGACAAGCTCTCGAAGTACTGGCCGCCGGTCCGTCGGATCGAGGACGCCTACGGAGACCGCAATCTCATCTGCGCCTGCCCCCCGCCGGAGGCGTTCGAGGACAAGTGATCTCAGAGTGACTGGCCGATCCCACCAGCGTTCAGGCGACAAGCTCTCAGGCGACAACGTTCAGGGCGCTCAGCAGGGCTCCCGGCCTTGCGCCTGAGGAGGTCACGATGCGGGAGCCGTCCCGGGCCTTGACCACCTGCAGCTGTTGGGGGATCCGCGCCCGAAGCTCGGTGACGTGACTGACGATGCCGACCGCCCTTCCGCCCTCTCGCAGGGTGTCAAGCACTGCCATCACCTGTTCGAGGCTGTCCTCATCCAGCGAGCCGAACCCTTCGTCGACGAACAGCGTCTGCAGGTCGAAACCACCGGCCTCGGCGCGCACCGCGTCGCCCAGACCAAGCGCCAAGGCCAGAGACGCCATGAACGCTTCGCCCCCGGACAGCGAAGACGTCTCGCGGGCCATCCCGGTCCAGGCGTCCCGGACCAGCAGACCAAGGCCACTGCGTGCCCCCCTCGCCGCACGGGCGTCGGAGTACTCCAGTGCGTAGCGACCATCACTCATGGTCCCGAGGCGCTCGTTGGCGAGAGTGGCGATCTCGACCAGGCGCGCAGCCAGGACGTAGGAGGACAGCCGCATCCGCAGCGCGTTGTCAGCGCTGTTGCCGGCGACGCAGTCAGCCAGCTCCTGGACGAGACTGGCTTCCTGCTCGGCCGGGCCAAGGTCGGCCAGGGCCTGGTGGACGATGCTCGAGAGCGCGCGCAGGTCGCGTTGGGCCTGCTCGGAGAGGGCGTGGCGCCGCAGCGCGTCAGCCAGCGATGTCGCGGCCTGCGCATGTGCCTGTTCCAACATCTCCACGTCAGGTGCTGGCCGTGTGAGGGCAGCCATCACGTCCGGCTGCGCCAGCAGCGCGGTGGCCTGAGCCCGTTGCTGCTCGGCGTCCCGCAGGAGGGCGGTCAGCTCGGCGACTCGTGCTGCAGGCAGCGCGACGGCCTGAGCCTGCTCCATCGTCTCAAGTCCGTTGTCCTGCAGAGCCGATGACAGTCGCAGGACGGCGTCCCTGGAGCCGGCCTCGTGCGTCTTGAGGTCCTGAAGCTCTGCAACCAGTGACCGAAGCAGCGTGAGAGTCTGAGCGTGGTGCGAGATCACGTCGGAGATCTCGGATGCCCCCCCGGTCGGCTCGCTCGCACCGGAATGACATGGGCAGGAAAGGCGATGGTTCGCCAGCAGGTCTGCTACCTCTACGCCGGCGGCCTCGTACTGCGCGAGGGTCGAGGTCGCAAGTGCCAGCGATGAGACCTCGGCGGCGACCGTGCGCTCGACGAGCCCCCGCAGCTGCTCAACGTCCAGGGCCAGGGCCTCCACCTGAGCCTCCGCGCCGGGAAGCTTGGATGCGGCCATCCTGGCCTCGGCCATGGCTGCGACGCAGGCGGTGAGGTCCCCGGAAAAGTCTCTTGCCATCCTCAGCGGACCCGCCGCCGCCAGCTCTGCGGCCCGGGCGTCCCTGCGTCCCAGCTCGGCGGACGCTGCGGACCTGACCAGGGCGAGTGCCTCCGAGGCTGCCGCCACGTCAACCTCTGCCGATCGAATGTCCTCAAGACTGACGACATCGGACGTGGTCGCCGGAACCGGGTGGGCACACGATCCGCAGACCGGACAGGGATCGCCCGCGGCCAGACCGTGAGCAAGCTCGGCTGCCATCCCGGCAAGCCTGCGTTCGCGCAGATCCACAAGTCGCTCGCGTGCATCCAGCACCACTCTGTCCGCCGAGTCAGCCTGGCGCTCAAGCTCTTCGAGGTGGATCGCCGAGCGGTCCTGGTCGGCCATGAGCTGCTGGATCCGCGACAACATCGTGTGACGTGCTTCCAGGGTCGGGATCTCGGCCAGCGCAGCACGACCCGCGTCCCGAGACCTCTCAGCGCCAGCGCGGCGGGCTTCGGTCTCCGTGCGCTGAACGGCAAAGCTCGCCGACTCCCTGCCGTTGACAAGGGCAGCCTGGGTGTGTCGCGCCGATTCTTTGGCCATCTTCTCGACCTGAGCGGCGTGCGCCACAACCCGCTGCAACGCGTCACTGTGGCCCGCAACGCGGCCGACGACTGAACCCACCGACTCTGCGTCGGCTTCGTGGCCGACGATGAGAGCAAGCGGCTCGCGAAGCTCGTCGACCGTGTGCAGGGCGGCCTCGCGCAACCGCTCGGCGCTCTTGACGGCTACAACGAAACCGCTGACGGCGCCAGCGCGCTCCGCAAGTCCCAGTGCGCGCTCGGCATCCTGATAGGTCTCACGCTGCTCGTCCAGCGCGACCAGGCGGGATTGCGCCTCGACCGCCGTCTCCTGGTGGCGAATGACCGCAGCGCCCTGGTGCAGTGCGGACTCCGTCTGCCCAACTCCTGCCCGAGCGACCTCTACGCCGGCCAGGCCGCCGCTGGCGCGCAGGTCAACTGCAGTCACGAGCGCGCTGAGCAACGCGTCGACCTCACCATGGGGCACGTCCGTCCAGGGCGGCGCCATGATGTCGTCGCCATCGTCCAGATGTGACATCACGTCGTCGACGCGCAAGAGCCCGGTGGCGAGCCGGTCTCGGGCGGCGCCAGCAGCCGTAGCCGTCCTGCGCCGACGCTCGGCAAGCCACGTCTCGACATCGGCGAACCGCTTGGTGTCGAACAGCTTCTCCAAGACCGAGCGGCGATCCTCGGGACTAGCTCGCAGAAAGGCGGCGAAGTCGCCCTGGGGAAGCAGCACCACCTTGATGAACTGCTCCAGACCCATCCCCAAGACGTCTTTGAGCACCAACGCGACCTCGTCGCTGCGGGTACCACGGTCCACCCAGCCGGACCCGACGAGCTCTTCCAGGACGACCTTGGCGGGCACCCCGGTCTCACCGGTGCCACGCTTCTTCGGCCGGGTGAACTCCGGCGACCGGCATACCCGCAGGCGGCGGCCGCCCGCCGTGAACTCCAAGGTCACCTCGGGGATGACGTCCACTGCCGCATGGTCGCTGCGCAGGCTGGCCCGTGCACCAGCGCGCGCTCCGGGCACCGCGCCATACAGCGCGAAGCAGATGGCATCCAGGATGCTCGTCTTGCCAGCGCCGGTGGGGCCATGGATGAGGAAAAGACCAGAGCTTGCAAGGGCGTCGAGATCGATCAGCTCTGCGCCCGCGAACGGGCCGAAAGCCGTGATGGCCAGCCGATGAAGTCTCACGCTGCGCCCCGCGCCGTGGTGGCGGCCCCCTCGTCCTCGCGCTCACCGCGGACCACTCGGGAACACTCGACCGCGGTGGCCAACAGGGCGCGCTCCTGCTCGGAGGCGGCATTCCCGGCACGAACGTGGCTGAGGAAGTCACTGCACAGATCAAGGTCGCCTCGCTCGCGCACCAATGCCGCGCTGGTCAGTGGAGTCGTCTGGGCGCCAACCGGCTCGAACGCCAGGACCAACGTGTCGGGGAACCGTCGGCGTAGCTGCTCCATCGCGCCCATGGGTCGCACGGTGTCGGTCAGGGTGATCTGGCAGTAGGCCGACTCTGCGGCGCGATGTCGTGGATCGCGCAAGAGGTCCGTGAGATCGCCGCGCAAGATGGCCAGTGACCTGGCGACCGGGGCCGGGATCGTCTCTGCATGGAGCGCACCCACAGAGACATCAACGAGGACCGAGCCCTTGCGCTGGTCGGCCTCGCTAAATGACAAGGCAATCGGCGAACCGGAGTAACGGACCGTCTCGGAGATGCGTTGTGGACCGTGCAAGTGGCCCAGCGCCACGTAGTCCGCTTCGGCGAAGACGTCCGGGTGCACCGCGCTCACCCCTCCGACGCTGATGTCCCTCTCGGACTGGCTCGTGGCCCCACCGGTGACGAACGCATGAGCCATCACCACGCTCGCCCCGGCCCGAGAAGGCGCATCAGTGCGCACCTGCTCCATCGCCGCCCGAAGGACGGCAGCGTGGGTGCGTTCGTCAGCGCCGATCCGGTCGGCGGCCACGGACGGCTCGAGATAGGGCAGCGGGTAGATCGCCGTGTCCTTGACCACCACCGGCACGCCCAGCAGGTCAAGGCTGGTCCGGATGTGAAGTCCCGCCCGAGCCAGAAGCTCTGAGGCGAAGCCAAGGCGGATCGCCGAGTCGTGGTTGCCGCTGGACAGGATGACTGTCGCACCAGCCTCGATAAGCCGTGTGACGCCATCCGAGAGCAGCTGCACGGTGTCGGGGGAGGGGAGTGCCCGGTCGTAGACGTCGCCTGAGACGAGGACTGCGTCGACTCCCTCGGAGCGGACAACCTCGACCAGATGGTCCAGGTAGCGTGCCTGGGCATCGAGCAGCCCCACCCGGTGGAAGGACCGTCCCAGGTGCCAGTCCGAGGTATGGATCAGGCGCACCACTGCAGGCTAGGGCCGACCTCGGACAGGACTGTGGATTTGGCTGGGCGTGGCCCCAAGAACGGGGAGTCGAATTGGCTGGCAGGCGACCCGCCC
>ENA-OFCI01001030-OFCI01001030.1-metagenomes-genome-assembly--contig:-NODE-1030-length-13885-cov-3.498265_pt1 | contig 13885 bp, 14 predicted proteins | sample MGYA00153391_OFCI01 | MGnify analysis MGYA00153391
CTCTGCCATGTAATGGCAGCGCTCTGCCACTGAGCTACACGCCTGTAATCCCGGGCCTTGTTACCATCGCGCCCAGTGTTTGGTAAAGCCGCCGCACGTGGCAGTCAGGCCCTGACTGCCACGTGCCGCCCGGCCAAGGCGGCAGCGGTTTCCTGCAGGCCGTCCCGCAGCGCGATGCCGGCCTGGATGCCCAGAACCGCCCGCGCCCGCTCCGGCGAACCGACGGACCGGGCGATGTCGCCGGCACGGGGCGGCCCGCGGCGGATCACCGGGGTGCGTCCGCTGATGTCGCCCAGCAGGCGGGCGAGATCGAGGATGGACGTTTCCTGCCCGGTGCATACGTTCAGCACGTGCGCCCCGGCAGACCCGGCACAGTAGTGCATCCCGGCCGTGAGGTGCGCCACCACGTCGCGCACGAACACGAAGTCCCGGGTTTGCCCGCCGTCCCCGTGCAGGGTGATGGGCCGGCCGGCGGCCACGGCGTCTGCGAAGATCGAGATCACGCCGCTGTAGGGGGACGCCGGGTCCTGCCGCGGGCCGTACACGTTGAAGAACCGGAAGCCGACCGACGGGACCCCGTGGACCATGACGCCGAGCGTCTACGGCCCCTTCTCGACGGCGCTGCAGACCCTGACCTCCCTTGTCGGGCAGGACAACCTGCGTCAGACCGTCTGGGTGTGGCAGCTGCTGATCGTGGGGGCCTGGCTGATGGTGCGGGTCCTGCTGCGTCTGAGCGCCGCCGACGACCTGGGCCGGGCGCGGATCGACCTCTTGTGGACCGCCAACCCGATCGTCTTCGGGGTGGCGGTGCTCGGTGCACACGTCGACCTGATCGCGACGGCTCTGGCTCTGGCAGCTGTGCTCCTCGCCGCACGGCGGCCCTGGGCGGCCGGTGTCGTCCTCGGAGCAGCGGTCAGCTCCAAGATCACCTACGCAGTCGTGGGGCTGGCGATCCTCTGGTCCTGGCGTTCGCTGGCCCGGAAGCCGTTGGTTCACAACATGATCGCCCTGGTGCTGTCGTCGTTGGGGGTGTTCGCGTCGTTGCACCTCTGGGCCGGTCCCCATGTCTTTGAGCAGCTGCTGAAGGGCGGCAAGGGCGTCTCTCTGGCCACCGCGCTGCGCCCGGTCGTCAACCTGTTGTCGGCCGTGATGCCGCTGGATGCAGCCCGCACCGTGGTTTCAGTGCTCTCCGTCGTGGCGTTCATCCTGCTGGCCGCGGCCCTTTCGCGTCTTGCCCGATCGCGTCCGATCGCCCTGCAGACCTCGGACGCCGAACAGACGCAGTCCGCCATGTCGGCCAGAGAGACGCAGTCCGCCATGTCGGCGAGACAGACGCAGTCTGCGATGACCGCGACCTTCGTGCTCGCCACGGCCTACGCACTGGCAGCGCCCTACGCGCTGCCCTGGTATGACGTGCTCACCTGGGCCACCCTGCCGCTGCTTGCGGCCACGACGCTGGACGGGATCCTGCTCGCACAGCTGACCGTGATGGCGATGGCCTATGTCCCGGGCCGAGTCCTTGCCATGAGCCCTGACGTGGAGTCGCTGACCCTGGGCTTCCGCAAGATCGTGGGCCCGTTGGCCGCGTGGCTGGTGTGGCTCGCTATCGCAGGCGCAGCGAGGCGCGGGTCGTCGCGGGTCCCGCGAGCATCTCGTCCTCCAGCGTCTTGAGTGCGATGGCGATCACCAGTGGGAAGGCGAGGGTCACCGCGACCGGCGGGATCGCCGCACCGGAGTCGTTGAGCGCAAAGCCCATCACCCACATGACGAGGACGGCGATGAGGCCGGTGCGCAGGAGCCGGACCCGTCTGAAGGGCCGGCTCAGCGGCCTCGCAGCACGCGAGGCCGGCCGGGCGAGGATATAGGCCAGCAGCACGAGGCCGAACGGGACCAGCCACAGCAAGGGGTTGCCCAACAGAAGGGTCATGTTCTGGCCGAGCTTGCGGCTGATGATGTTCCAGGCGCCACCGTCGAGGGCAGTCTGTACGAATCTGCCCAGGTGCGAACGGGACCCGGCAGGTCGGAGCCAGTCCAGCACGCTCAACAGGACGAGGAACGCGACGATCCCACCGCCGATGGCCAGCAGCCGGCGCCAGGTCAGCTTGACCTGCAGAATGGCAAGGACCAGAAGAGCCACACCCGGCAGCAGCGCTGGTGGCCCCCCGATATCGCTGCCCCACGATGGTGACGCATCCACGATGACGGCGGCCAGCCCGATAGCGGCCACCACGGCAGCAGCCTTGCGGGGCGCCATGACCGGGACGAGGTGGTTGGCAACAGCCGTGCAAAGGATGAGCGTGGCCGTAGCGAACACCGCGAACGTCACGTTGCCCATGCCATAGAACCGGCCACCGATCACAGGTTGCAGCCCGAGGAGCGAGGAGAGCTGCAGCCTCGAGCCGGTCATCACGTCAGCTGCCAGCACCGTCATCGTCGTGACGCACACGACGACCACTGGCCCGAACAAGCTTCGGCGCCAAGGCCCAAGGAGAGCCAGCATCGAGATCATTGAGGTGAAGAGGGCGACGGAGGCGACGATGCTGACCAAGGGCACTGAGAAGCGCCACCACGGCAGGAGATTGGCCAGAAATGTTGAGACCGGGACCGTCGAGGCGACGATTGCCACACGGCGGGTGACCCTGAGCAGCTGGGTGCGTTGGGGCATCAGCTTGGACCCATGCCTGGCCACGCGGCCGGTTTGCCGCCTCCAGATCAGGGCAGCGACCAGGTAGAACGCGATCTGGAGCAGGACCAAGGCGTAGAAGAACGGCTCGACCAGGCTGTGGACCGCATGCGATGCCTCGTCCAGGTCGCGCAGGGCGCTCAGACGCTCGGTGGCCGACTGGTCGGAGTTGCCGTCCGAGGGTATGAACGCGAGCGGGGCACCGCCCAGCTGTGGTGGCCGCGGGATGCCCAGATGCTCGAGGATCGTTGCAGTCAGATCCGAGAGCTGGACCAGCCCCGGCTGGCGGGTCGAGCTCGACGCGAGTGTCCCGGACCCGAAACGAGGCCCGGAGACGGCGATCAGGCGAAGGCGCTCGGTGACTCCAGCGTCGGCGAGGCTGGCCAGGACCACGTCGGTCCCCGAGGGTGCTGCCTTGAGCACCTGCGCGACGCGCGCGTCGACCGCCGCTACCTGGTTGGAGCGACTGGTGGATGGTCGGACCGCATCCTGCGGGTCGACGTCGGCGCGGTCCCGCACCGGGCCGACGTCGATCAGCGTGACAGGACAGGACGCCAGGGCTGCAACCAGCGTCGAGCCGTCATACGGCTGGTAGTGGTCCACGATCCCGTTGGCCCGGGCCCCGCCCAGCGCGGCACCGGCACCGACGGCCTGGATGCAGCCACCATGGCTGGCAACCTGGTCGCCGAGAAGGCCCGGGGACGCTTCGAATCTGTTGGCCGACGCGGCCGCGAGGTACTCGTCCCAGTGCGGCACCACTCCGGGAGTCATCCGATCGGGAAGGGCCCGACAGGGGGGTTTGGCGCCGTCGTTGTGGGTCGACACTGCGCCCCGGGGACTGTCGCTGGCCTGCTCCCCGGCAGAAAGGGTCAGCCAGCCGTCCACAGGGCAGGTGTTGGCGTGGACGGAGTGGATACTCAGGTCTGCCGTGGCACCGTTTCGCAGCAATGACCACAAGGCGGGCGTCGCCCCTGCCGAGACGTCACTCCAGGACAGCCCACCCGTGCCGATGACCACAACAGACCCGGTGAGGTCCTTGAGGCCCCGGGAAGGGAGGGGCGCCGGGGATCCCGCGACGAGGGCGCCGATCACCAGGGCGGCGAGCACGACGCCCGCCGTCGCGGCAGCGAGCAGTCGGCGTCGGGTCACGAGCAACAGGTTACGTGTCGACTCAGGCCAGGATGGAGGCGTTGGCGACATGAAGAAGAGAAGCGGCCCCGAGCAGCAGACACAGTCCCCCGCCGACCCGTCGGATGGTGGCCAGCCTGATCCGCTTGAGCAGAGCCCGACCCAGAAGTGCCCCGAGCGCCGACACCGTAGCCAGGGCAACGAAGGCACCTACCCCGACCGACACCGGGTCCTCGTACTTCACGACCAGCCCGGCGGTCAACAGCTGCGACAGGTCACCCCATTCGGCTACGAAAAGCACGAGGAAGCTGGCCCCGACCACCCGCCAGCCGTGGATGCCGGCTTTGGTCTTGGTCTCGAACTCGTGCTCGGCCTCGGCCTCTTCGGCGTCGGCCTTCCCAGCCCCGCGGATCAGGATCAGGCCGCCGGTCAGGAACATCAGGCCGGCGAAGACCTCGACCGGCGTCCGTGGCAGGCGACCGATCAGACCGCCCAGGGTCACCGCCACGGCAGTCTGCACCCCGAAGGCCGCGATGACCCCGAGCCAGACCGGCAACGGCTTGTATCGCGTGGCCAGGACCAGGGTGGCGACGAACGTCTTGTCGGGAAGCTCTATGGGGAAGATCAGCAGGAAGGCGGTGATGGCGATGGCGAAGCTCATGGTGACCAGGAGCCTAACGAGCGAGCGGGCGTCCGGATCGCCGATGGCTCGTCACCACAGTGCGCCGGTAGAGACTGGGCATATCCCATGACCAGACCAGCGCCTTCGAACAGGCGCAGGTGCTTCATGACTTCGAAACGTGTCATCTCCACTTCGGCCCCGAGCTCTCACAGCGAGTACGTCGACTTGGTGATCACCTCGGGACGGTGCAGTGCGTGCCCCCAAGGTGAGCAGCAACGGTCCGCCCTCCTCGTTGTCGACGTCCAGGGTGGCCTTCGAGGAACGGAGATCGCCTGTCCGGCACTGACCGTGCTGGGACACCCGAGCGACCAAGGTGCCGTTCGTCATACGCTGCGGTCGTGGACCTGGGCGTCGTCGAGGGGCGAGAGCAAGGCCATGCTGGCACTTGAGGGCAGCAGGCGCTCGCCGCTGTTCGGAACGGAAAGGGCAGCTCGTGAGCATGCGATACGGATTCCTAGGTCCCACAGGCACATTCACGCAGATGGCGCTGCGGCAATGCCCCCAGGTCGTCGAGGCCGCCGACGCCGAAAGCATCCCTTTCGCCTCCGTGGATGCAGCGCTCGCAGCCCTGCGCGCGAGCGATCTGGACGCCGCGATGGTGCCGATCGAGAACTCCGTCGAGGGCGGGGTCAGCGCCACACTGGACGCTCTGGCCAGTGGGGACCCCCTGGTGGTGGTGGGCGAGCAGGTTGTCCCGATCACCTTCGTCCTGGCCGCACCAGCCGGTACGGCGCTCGCGGACATTCGCGCGGTGTCCACCCACCCGCATGCCTGGGCCCAGGTCCGCACCTGGATGGCAGGTCACCTCCCTGATGTGGAGTACCTGCCCGGGGCCTCCACGGCCGCCGCCGCCGCGGGGCTTGCTGGTGAGCGGCCGGCATACCAAGGGGCGATCTGCGCACCGGGGGCCGCTGCATCCCACGGCCTCACGGTCCTGGAGGAGGACATCGGCGACAACACGGGCGCCGTGACCCGGTTCGTGCTGGTGGCCCGGCCGGGGCAGCTGCCCGCGCCGACGGGGGCTGACAAGACCTCGGTGGTGCTCTTCCAGCGCGAGGACCGCCCCGGTGGCCTGCTCGAGCTGCTTGAGCAGTTCGCCACCCGCGGCATCAACCTGACGCGGATCGAGTCACGCCCCACAGGTGGCCGGCTGGGCGACTACTGCTTCTCGATCGACTGTGAGGGCCACGTCAACAACGAGCGGGTGGGCGAGACGCTGATGGGACTGCAGCGGGTCTGCTCGGAGGTCCGCTTCCTGGGGTCCTATCCGCGGGCCGACGGTGTCGCGGCTGAGGTGTCGCGGGGCACCAGCGACAAGGAGTTCGTCGACGCCCGGGCGTGGCTGATGAGTCTGCGCGGTTCTTCGTCCTGAGGCGAACGTCAGCCCACTCGGACGACCAGTGCGAGGGGGTCGACGGTCGCAGACAGCGTGCGGGCCTGTCCTATGGTGTCTCCGTCGATCTGGACCTCTTGGGGGCGATCGCAGCGGATGGTTGTCGACTTCAGGCGGTGGTGGTCCACCCGTTGGTGGCCCTTGCGCTTCTGGGAGATGACCCTGCCGGCCACGGCCACCCAGCCGACGATGCCGGCCGGCGAGAGGATGACAGCGTCCAGCCAGCCGTCGTCAACCTGGGCCTCTGGCAAGAGCACCAGCCCCCCGGTGAGCTTGCCGCAGTTGCCGATGACGATGGTGCGCGCCCGGCGGCTGAGCTCGGGCTCGTCGTCGATCTTCATGAAGACCTTGAACTGTGGGCCGCGAAGGTTCTTGACGGCGGAGAACGTGTAGGCCAGGGGGCCGACGGTGTTCTTCAGGCGTTCGGGTGCGTCGGCCATGATCTTTGCGTCGAAACCGAGGCCGGCCATGATCAGGAAGATGTGCTCCTCGGCGTTCTCGTCCTCGCCGGAACGGTCCACGGTGAGCCGGCCCACATCGACCCTCTTGTTCTGACCGGTCAGCGCCACCTTGAGAGCGTCGTTGAGGTTGTCCACGGGGAGGTTGAGGTTGCGGGCGAGCAGGTTCCCGGTGCCACCAGGAAGCAGCCCCAGGGGGGTCTCGGTCCCGACCAGCGCCGCAGCGACGGCGCGGACGGTCCCGTCGCCGCCGAGCGGGCAGATCAGGGTCGCGCCGTCCGCGACGGCCTGGCGGGCCTGACCGGTACCGGGGTCCTCGGCAGTCGACTCAACCCAGAGGGGCTGCTCCCAACCGGCAGCCAGGCAGCCCTCGGTGATCTGGGTCCGCACCGCCTCGATGTCGTCGAACTTGGTGGGGTTGACGATGATTGCTGCCAGGCGTTTGGGGGCTTCGGACGACATGACTGCCCCTTCAGGTCTGAAGTGTTCGCGCGGCGGTCGACGCCGGCCGAAGCGGCGGACGACCGCCCCGGCCTGGCTGGCCCTGCCACCGGAGGTCGCAGTGATCAGCCACACGAGCAGCGAGAGGACGACGATCACAGCCAGGGCTCCGATGGCGATCGCTCCGGCATGGTTTGTCACGAGGCGAGGTTACCGGAACGTAGCTGGCCGAACCTCGGCCCCCGAATACGGAACCTGCGCGAGGATGGCGTCATGACCTCTCCAACTGAGTCTGCCGATCCGACGGCCGGCATGGGACTCGACGGCATGGGACCCGACGGTATGGAACCCGAAGGCATGGAACCCGAAGGCATGGAACCCGAAGGCATGGAACCCGACGACAAGGACTGGACCTGGGTCCTTCAGAAGGCCTGCCCGGACTGTGGTTTCGACGCTCAAACCGTTTCCGGGCGACAGGTTGCGGCACAGTTGCGTGCCAACGCCTCTCGATGGCCGGCAGTCTTCGAGCGTGCAGCGGCATACCGTCGTGGCGGTCAGCAACGGGGTTTGAAGGCGGCCATCCACGCCCCGATAGGCTCGTGCGCGTGATCGACATCAAGCTCCTGCGTGACCGGCCCGACGCCGTCAGGGCCTCACAACGTGCCCGTGGTGAGGACGAGGGCATCGTTGACGCGATCCTGGCCGCGGACGAGCGACGCCGATCGTCCATCTCCGAGTTCGAGGCGCTTCGGGCCAAGCAGAAGTCGTACGGCAAGCAGGTCGCAGCAGCCAAGGGCGAGGAGAAAGCAGCTCTGGTGGCCGCCGCCAAGGCCACCTCGGAGCGGGTGAAGGAGCTGCAGGCTGCTGCCGACATCGCCGCCGACGAGCTCGCCACGCTGATCCGCCGCGTCCCCAACATCGTCATCGAGGGCATCCCCAGTGGTGGTGAGGATGACTACACGGTCCTGGAAACCGTTGGTACTGCACGGGACTTTGCGGCGGAGGGCTTTGAGCCCAAGGACCACCTCGAGCTGGCCGAGGGTCTGGATGCCCTCGACATGGCGCGTGGGGCCAAGGTGGGCGGATCGCGCTTTTACTTCCTCAAGGGCGTCGGCGCACGCCTTGAGCTGGCCCTGCTCAACATGGCGATCGCCCAGGCGGTCGAGACCGGGTTCACCCCGATGATCACCCCGACGCTGGTCAAGGCCGACATCATGGCGGGCGCCGGGTTCCTGGACTCCCACGCCGACGAGGTCTACCGCCTCGAGGCCGACGACCTGTATCTCACGGGAACCTCTGAGGTCGCGCTTGCGGGCTACCACGCCGACGAGATCCTGGACCTGTCCAGTGGTCCCAAGCGGTATGCCGGCTGGTCGGCCTGCTACCGCCGCGAGGCCGGGACGTACGGCAAGGACACCCGCGGCATCATCCGCGTGCACCAGTTCCAGAAGGTCGAGATGTTCAGCTACTGCCGACGCGAAGATGCCGAGGCTGAGCATCAGCGTCTGCTCGGCTGGGAGCGGCAGATGCTGGCTAAGATCGAGGTGCCCTATCGCATTATCGACACAGCGGCCGGCGACCTCGGTGGCCCTGCTGCACGCAAGTTCGACTGCGAGGCATGGGTGCCGACGCAGGGCCGCTACCGGGAGCTGACGTCGACCTCGAACTGCACGACCTACCAGGCCCGGCGCCTCAACACCCGTGAGCGTGACCCCAAGGCGGGCGGCAGCGCCACCCGCCACGTCGCAACCGTCAACGGCACGCTGGGCACGACTCGCTGGCTGGTGGCGATCCTGGAGAACCACCAGCAGGCCGATGGCTCGGTCGTCGTGCCGGCCGGGCTGCGTCCCTTCATCGGGCTCGACGTCCTGACTCCGACGGCCTGAGCTTGGGCCTCTGATGGCGGACCGGCTGATCGCCCTTGACCTCGACGGGACGACGATCCATCACGACGGCACGATGGCGCCCGCCGTTCGAGAAGCCGTGCTCAAGGTCGCCTTGAGCGGTGTGCACGTGGTCATCGCGACGGGTCGTGCGATCGTGGCGGCGATGCCGATCATCAACCAGCTCGGCCTGGAGCACGGTTTCGCGGTCTGCTCCAACGGTGCGGTGACCCTCGAGCTGGACGCTGACGAAGCCGATGGCTATCGCATCCTGGAGACGGTGACTTTCGACCCCGCCCCGGCACTGGAGATGTTGCGTGGGTCATGGCCCGATGCCGTCGTCGCGGTGGAGGAGCTCGGAGTCGGTTTCAAGGTGAGTGCGCCCTTCCCCGACGGCGAGCTTGAAGGCGAGGTCCGCGTCGTTCCCTGGGACGAGCTCTCGTGGGCGCCCGCGACCCGTGTCACCTTCCGCAGCCCTACGGGCACCTCGGAGGACTTCCTGGCGCTGGTCGAGCGGATCGGGTTGCACGGTGTCAACTACGCGGTCGGTTTCACGGCGTGGCTGGACATCAACCCCGAGGGCGTCTCGAAGGCCTCGGCCCTGGAGCTCGTCCGGCGCCGGCTGGGGGTCGAACCGTCGAGGACGATCGCCGTCGGTGACCAGCGCAACGACATCGAGATGCTCCGTTGGGCGGCCCGCGGCGTGGCGATGGGCAACGCCCCCGATGAGGTCAAGGCCTCGGCGGACGAGGTGACGCTCAGCGTCGACGAGGACGGTCTGGTCCCGATCCTCACGTCCCTCCTGGCCAAGCCGTAGAGCTCGGCCAGGAAATGGAGCACCTCGCACGTGACCAAGGCTCGCCCGTCAGCGGGGCTCGGTCAGCGGGGCTCGGTCAGCGGGCTCGGTCAGCGGAGCTAGGTCAGCGGGACTGCAGCGCGTCGAGGGCCACCGCCATGGCCGCACCCACGCGCCAGTCCAGCCGCCATCCGTTTGCCGCCGCGGGAAGCTCCACCTCGTAGCGGTCGCGCAGGGTCCGACGGCGCACGGAGCTGAGCACGATCGAGCCGTCCGGCGCAGTGAAGTCGAAGTGGAACAGGAACGGTGACGGCAGGTCGCTGACGACGGGCACGAGCTCCCAGAGACGGCGGGCGATGGCAACGGTGCGGTTGCGCTCGGTGCCGCTGGACACGAGCCCGTCGGCGGCGGTCAGCTCCTAGCTCGAGCGCAGCAAGGACTTGGCGAACTTCTTGCGAAAGCTGCCGATCGGCGTACCGGCAGCGTCGGTGACGTCATAGGTCGCGGCGAGGTCAATCCGCTTTCGCGCCTTGAAACCGAACACCGGCTGGGTGCGTGCCTCGTCGGAGTAGAACGTCACCTGTTCCTTGAAGGCCATCCGCTTCTGCTGCGCCATGGCGATCAGCGGCCCCTCGCCCCCGTTGGCGTCAACCGACCTGATCTCGTAGCGGTTCACCATCACGGTGATCTTCTGCTTGATGGTGAACCGCTCGTACCCCGGGTTGCTGGTCATCGAAGGATTCTGCAGCATGCAGCATGCAAGGGGCTGGCATGCTGTGCGGGACATGTCCGAGCTCATCATCACCTCCCCGTCCAACGCACGACTGAAGTCGCTGGTCGCCCTGCGTCGTCGTCGCGCGCGCGAGGAGGCCGGGCTGACCCTGGTCGAGGGGTATGCCGAGTTGTCGCTGGCTCTGGACGCCGGTGTCGTGCCGCGAACCGTGTACTTCTGCCCCGAGCTGATGCTCGACCCGCCGGCGCAGCAGGACGTCATACGGCGGGTGCAGGCTCTTGGCTCGGAGGTCCAGCAGCTGGGCCGTGCGGCGTTCGAGAAGGTCGCCTACCGCGAGGGCCCCGATGGCTTCCTTGCCGTGGTGGACTCCGTGGTCCGTACCTGCGTCGAGCTCCGAGTTGGGGCGGTGCCGTTGGCCTTGGTCTGTCAGGCAGTGGAGAAGCCGGGCAACCTCGGCGCGATGCTGCGGACGGCAGATGCGGCCGGGATCGAAGCAGTCGTCGCGGCAGATCCGGTCACCGACTGGGGAAATCCCAATCTGGTGCGGGCCAGCAAGGGCACGGTGTTCTCGGTGCCAGTCGCATCGGACAGCACCACTCAGACGTTGAAGTGGCTGTCGGACAACGGTATTGCCCTTGCTGCCACGACGCCGGACACGCACCTGGACTACACAGATGTGGACTACACGGGCCCGATCGCGATCGCCGTCGGGGCTGAGAAGTACGGCCTGACCGACGAGATCCTGGCGGCAGCGGCATACAGGATCCGGATCCCGATGGCAGGACGGGCCAACTCCCTGAACGTGGCGGCGTCGGCGGCAATAGTGATCTACGAGGCGGTTCGGCAGCGCCGGAGCGCCGACTAGCCACAAGATCGGACCCCGGTCAAGGGCCCGGCGTGAACTGTGCCACCATGGCGGCCATGCGAGTAGACCACGTCTCCTATGCCGCCGAGGTTGATGGGCTCCAGGCGACCGCAACGCGCCTGGCCGAGAAAATCGGGGTGACGCCCGTCGATGGTGGGATCCACCCCCGCTTCGGTACGCGCAACATCATCATCCCGCTGGCGCGCGACATCTATGTCGAGGTCGTCGCGGTGCTGGACCACCCAGCTTCCGACAAGGCGCCCTTCGGTCAGGCCGTTCGTGCCCGCTCCGAGGCCGGCGGCGGCTGGCTCGGGTGGGTTGTCAGTGTCGAGGACCTGACCGAGGCTGAGCGCAGGCTTGGTCGCGAGTCCGTCATCGGCAGCCGGCGCCGCCAGGATGGCACCGAGCTCAAATGGCGCCAGCTCGGCGTCAAGGGGCTCATTGCCGACCCGCAGCTGCCGTACTACGTCAAATGGGACGACAAGGCCGTGCACCCATCCGTCGGTGCAACGACCAAGGTCACCATCAGCGGTCTTGAGATCGCCGGAGACCCCGCCCGGGTCTGCGAGTGGCTCGGGCTGCCGGCTGACAAGACCTCGAGCGTCATCGACTTCACCTTCGTCGCACCGCATGGCACGCCGGGCCTGCTGGCCGTCACGTTCTCCACCCCCGAGGGCCCCATTACTGTCTGAGCGGGTCTGGGCGGTTAGATTCACTGCATGCCCAGCGACGTCGGTTTCAAGGCCATGAACACCATTCACCGTCTCCTGCTGAAGGTCAGCGGCGGGCGTGCAGGGTGGACCGCGATGGAGATGCCGGTTCTGGAGCTCACCACCACAGGTCGCAAGAGCGGTCAGCCCCGATCCGTCATGCTCACCTCTCCACTGCAAGAGGGCCCGGTCCTGGTCGTGGTGGCATCTCGCGGTGGGGACGACCAGGCACCGGCGTGGTTCCTCAACCTGCAGGAAAACCCGGACGTGAAGGTCAGCCTCCAGGGACAGCCCCCCCGGCCCATGAAGGCCCGTGTCGCCAGCCCGGCCGAACGCGAGCGGATGTGGCCTCTCGTCACTGCCGACCACAAGAACTACGCCGGATACCAGGCCCGGACCACCCGCGAGATTCCCTTGGTGCTGCTCGAACCCGTCATCTGACGCCGGTCTGACTGCTGCCGACGTCAGTCGAGAAGGTCGACCAGCTGCGGCGCGAGCCCGACATAGGTCTGCGGGGTGAGCTCGAGGAGACGCTTCTCCACCTCAGGAGGCAGGCCCAGGCTGGAGATGAACTCGCGCAGGTCGTCGCCGGTGATCCGCCGACCGCGGGTGAGCTCCTTGAGCCGCTCGTAGGGGTTCTCCATCTCCGGGTGGCCCTGGGCGCCAAGGGCGCGCATCGCGGACTGGATCGGCTCACCGAGCACCTCCCAGTTGACCTCGAGGTCGGCGGCCATGACTGCCGGCATCGCGTCAAGCCCTGCCAGGCCGCGACCGGCGTTGTCGATGGCGACCAGCGAGTGGCCGAACGCGGTGCCGATGTTGCGCTGCATGCTCGAGTCGGTGAGGTCACGCTGCAGCCGGGACTGCACCAGCGTCGACGCGAGCACGTCGAGCAGGGCGTTGGAGACCTCGAGGTTGGCCTCGGCGTTCTCGAAGCGGATCGGGTTGACCTTGTGAGGCATGGTCGAGGAGCCGACGGTCCCCTGGCCGCGGACCTGGGCGAAGTAGCCCATGGAGATGTAGGTCCATACGTCGGTGCACAGGTTGTGCAGGATCCGGTTGAACCGCGCCATGTCGCTGTAGAGCTCAGCCTGCCAGTCGTGGCTCTCGATCTGCGTGGTCAGCGGGTTCCATTGCAGGCCATGGGACTCCACAAACGCCTTGCTGATCGAAGGCCAGTCCGCGCCGGGTACTGCGGCGACGTGTGCGCCATACGTGCCGGTCGCGCCGTTGAACTTGCCGAGGTACTCCGCCCGGCCGATGCGGGCGAGCTGGCGCCGTAGCCGGAAGGCCAGCACGGCGAGCTCCTTGCCCATCGTGGTCGGCGTCGCCGGCTGCCCGTGGGTGTGCGCCAGCATCGGCACGTCGCGCAGGTCGTGGGCGATCGCGGCCACGGCGTCGACCAAAGCGGTGGCCCTGGGGAGCCAGACCTGTTCGACGGCGCCCTTGACCATCCGCGCGTAGGAGAGGTTGTTGATGTCCTCGCTGGTGCAGGCGAAGTGGACCAGCTCGGATATCGCCGCCAAGTCCGCCGCGTGGTTGTCGGTGATCGTGGGGAGGCGGCGCTTCAGGTAGTACTCGACGGCCTTGACGTCATGAACGGTCTCGCGCTCAATCTCGGCGAGTTCGGCAACGTCGTCAATGCCGAAGTCGTCGACGATCGCGCGCAGGCGGCCCTGCTCGTCGGCGGTGAGCGATCGAACGCCTGCGACGACATGGTTGTCCGTGAGATGGATCAGCCACTCGACCTCGACCCGCACCCTCTCGCGGTTGAGGGCCGCCTCGGAGAGGTAGTCGACCAGTGGTGCGACGACGCCGCGATAGCGGCCGTCAAGGGCGCCAAGGGCGATGGACGGGGACGCGTGAGCTAGCGAGGACATGGTCGCCATACTCCCAGAGTCTGCAATGGTGCCGGCTCACGGTGTGTCGTTTCACTGCTGCCTGCTGGGTCGAGCGGGGACGGCCAGGACCGTTCGCCATCGCGGCCCGTGACCGTGCGGATCGACGCTGTTTGAAGCGCGAGTCCTCCGAAATGCGCCTGCCCGACAGCGCGCTCGGTCGTTCAGGCGGCGAGGTCGTGGTGGTTGGTGGGGTGGGTGGCGTACTGGCGGCC